>ENA-ORCV01000048-ORCV01000048.1-marine-metagenome-genome-assembly--contig:-NODE-48-length-294547-cov-6.757795_pt1 | contig 294547 bp, 284 predicted proteins | sample MGYA00237779_ERZ508509 | MGnify/ENA primary metagenome ERZ508509 (study PRJEB26180, sample SAMN06268772) | marine metagenome | isolation source: Bioluminescent Bay, La Paraguera, Puerto Rico | place... | reverse complement strand
CTAGGCCATAATCCGGCCAACTTAGGCGGGTCATTTTTCAGTGCAAAACCTGGGTCAATTTTGAGTGCAAATCAACAAGGGCAGGACATTGAGCCGGCCAGAAGGGCGCATGAGACCTACCAATCTGCCCTGAAGGCGGTCCGGCAGGGTATTCCGGCTGATATGAAGGTCCATATGTTTGAGCGGCGCCATCTGCCCCAGTACCGGTTTGAAGCCACGGATATTGTCGTCACGCTGGGGCAGGATGGGCTGGTAGCCAATGTGGCGAAATACCTGGATGGGCAACCGTTGATTGCGGTTAACCCCGATCCAAAAACAATCGATGGCATTTTGCTGCCGACCCAGGTTGAAGAGTTTGCCAAGGTGCTGGGCCGCACTATGAGCGAATCTGCAGATGTGAAAGGTGTCACGATGGCCGAGGCTCGTCTGAGCGATGGCCAGACACTGCGAGCTGTTAACGATATTTTCATCGGTGCCAAAAGCCATTTCTCAGCCCGCTACAGGATTAGCCATGACGGAATAGAGGAAGAGCACTCCTCATCGGGGATTATCGTTTCAACTGGTGTGGGGTCTACAGGTTGGTTGAAGTCGGTCTATGCTGGTGCTGCGGGAGTGGTGCACGGTATTTTCCCTGACATAGATATTCCTGCTCCTGAGCCAATTCCCTGGGACACTGACAAGCTGGTTTTCAACGTTAGAGAGCCTTGGCCGAGCTTAATGACAAGGACGGAAGTTATCAGTGGTTGGATTGAGACAGGGGCCGAGTTGGAGATTGTTTCCCGCATGCCAGCTGGCGGCGTCATTTTTGGTGATGGAATCGAGAACGATTATTTGGAGTTCAACTCTGGTATTGCTGCGCGGTTAGAATTGGCCTCTCAACGTTTGAATCTAGTTTTGGAATAATTGTATGCATGAAAGACTGGCCAAAACTATGTCGCGTGTGACCTACTTTTGGCCAAATGGCTAAAAACAAGTCGCAGTACCACCGCCCAGCATGAACGAAGTGAAATGGTGGGCCCGGCAGGACTCGAACCTGCGACCAAGCGATTCACTGATTCCACCGTTTCTGGTGGCAGCGGACTATCTCATCACCCTCGACGTTACCGTTAGGGCGCGGGAAGCTCTAGCCTGTGATTAAGGGCACTTGAATATGTTATTCAGCCCTCAGGTAGTCTCTGCACCTTCCGGCGGTGTACCTCCGGCTTGGCTCAGGATTGCCGTCGGCCTGACCGTTACGGTTTCCCTGAATTCATCCCGTTCATTTCATGCCTTTCAGCATGAACGCACCTTTTGATGAGTCGCCTGCTCTAACCAACTGAGCTACAGGCCCACAAAAAACTTGTATTCCCCCTCACGAGGAGGGGGAATGATAACGATTGCCTGACTGGCTGACTAGCTGTTTTCGTCCAGGAAGCTGCGCAGGTAGTTGGCGCGGCTGGGGTGGCGCAGCTTGCGCAGGGCCTTGGCCTCTATCTGGCGAATACGCTCACGGGTGACGTCGAACTGCTTGCCCACTTCTTCGAGGGTGTGGTCGGTGTTCATGTCGATGCCGAAACGCATGCGCAGCACCTTGGCTTCACGTGGGGTGAGGCTGGCCAGGATGTTGTGCGTGGCTTCCGTGAGGCTTTCGTTGGTAGCGGAGTCCACCGGGGATTCAGCGTTGCCGTCCTCGATGAAGTCGCCCAGATGTGAATCCTCATCGTCGCCGATGGGCGTCTCCATGGAGATCGGTTCCTTGGCGATCTTGAGCACCTTGCGCACCTTGTCTTCCGGCATCTCCATCTTTTCCGCCAGTTCTTCCGGCGTCGGCTCGCGACCCATTTCCTGCAGCATCTGGCGGGAAATGCGATTGAGCTTGTTGATGGTTTCGATCATGTGCACCGGAATACGGATGGTGCGGGCCTGGTCGGCAATGGAACGCGTGATGGCCTGGCGAATCCACCAGGTGGCATAGGTGGAGAACTTGTAACCACGGCGGTATTCGAACTTGTCCACCGCCTTCATCAGGCCAATGTTACCTTCCTGGATCAGGTCCAGGAATTGCAGGCCACGGTTGGTGTACTTCTTGGCAATGGAGATCACCAGACGCAGGTTGGCTTCCACCATTTCCTTCTTGGCGCGACGGGCCTTGGCCTCGCCGATGGACATCTTGCGGTTGATTTCCTTGATGTCGGCAATAGCCAGGCCGGTGTCCTCTTCAATCGCCAGCAGCTTGTTCTGCAGGCGCACCAGTTCGTCCTTGTGCTGGGCGATGGTGGAGGAGTACTTGCGCTTGGCGCGAATCAGCTTGTTCCACCAGTCGGGATTGGTGGCGTTTTCAGGCAGCTGCTTGATGAAGTCGCGCCGGTCCATGCCGGACACGCGCACGCAGATCATCATCATTTCGCGCTCGATACCGCGAATGTTATCAATCTGGTCACGCAGTTGGCGGACCAGCGACTCGGCAAACATCTGGTTGAATTTCCATTCAATGAAGATGTCTGCCACCGCGCTCCAGTGTTCCTGGGTCTTGGCATTGCCGGGGCCGCCACGGTTGAGCGAACGCACAGCCGTCTTGTACTGATCTTCCATGGCCTTCATCTTGGCGGAAACCTCCACCATATCCGGCCCGGTGCTGCCCTCCTCGTCGACATCAGCGTCTTCATCGTCATTACTGCTGTCGTTCGCGCTGGGGCTGCCCACTTCGTAGGGGCTCATGTCGACAAAACCGGTGCCACCGAGAATATCGGCAATACGTTTTTCACCGGCGTCGACCACGGTGTAGTCTTCGAGCACACGCTTGACCGTCGGCGGGTAGAACGCCAGCGAGTGCATCGCCTCTTGCAAACCTTCCTCAATGCGCTTGGCAATGCGGATTTCACCGTGGCGATCAAGCAGTTCCACCGAGCCCATTTCGCGCATGTACATGCGAACCGGGTCGGTAGTACGGCCGAATTCGGCTGCTACCGCAGCTGCGGCAGCAGCCGCTTCCAGGGCCTCGTCGTCATCTTCCTCGGAATCCACCACCGGCGAATCGGACAGCAACAACTCGGCGTCATCCGGGGCTTCTTCATGCACCGGAATGCCCATGTCATTGATCATGTTGACAATATCTTCAACCTGTTCGGAGTCGATATCGTCCGGCAGATGGTCATTTACCTCTGAATAGGTCAAATAACCTTTCTGCTTGCCCTGGGCAATCAGGAGCTTGATTTGCGACTGCTTCTCTTCGCTCATAAACTAAGGATTCCGGAAATATGAAGAACGCCCGGCAAAAGGGCGCAATAAACCAACCATTTTATCGATATAGTGGCCCCGCTGCCAAATTTCAATGTTAATTTTTATTGGCGTTGTGCCGGCAGACGTGCTCAAGCCGGGGAAATCACGGCTTTCAGCCCTTAAGACCGCGTTGCAAGTAAACGGTTCAGTTCCGCTTTTTCTTCCCGGGTCAGGTCCCGCTGACGACTGAGCCTTAACAGTGCATCCAGCTTGCTGGTAGTTGCCTGACTTTGCAGGCGGACCAGGCAATCCCGGAATTCCGCCACCAGATTGGCCTCCTCAAACTGTGGCCGCACCGCAGCCAGTTTATTGAGATGGCGTTGCTCTTCGCGGTCGCGCCAATGTTCAAGCACATTGGCCGTCGTGTAGCCGGGATTCGCCCTGAGCAATTCTATAACTTCCACCAACAACGGCACACCCGGCACATCCACACTGTGAAGTGCTTCCAGTTCTTCCGCCTCAGTAGCAAGGCTTGGCTGCTCCAACAGCAATTGCAGCGCGCGGCGCACAGGTGTCATGCCCGGGCTGTCCTGCAACGGCTTGGCCGTCTTGGCTACCGACGCAGGCACCGGTGCACCACCCAGCACCGCTTCGAGCTCATTTACGGCCAGGCCTGCCAGTTCAGCCAGTTGCCCCAGGAACAGTCGCCTGAAAGCAGGCGCCTTGATCTGGCTTACATGAGGGCGGGCCAGCTCGATGAGACGCGCCCTGCCGTCCAGGCTGGCCAGATCCACTTCGCCTTTCAGATGGTCGAGCAGGAAGCGGGACAGGGGCACTGCCTGGCCGGACAACCGCGCCTCGAATGCCTCCCGGCCTTCTGCGCGAATCAGGCTGTCCGGATCCTCACCCTGGGGCAGAAACATGAAACGCAGTTCGCAGCCGTCCCTGAGCACGGGCAGGGCACGTTCCACTGCCCGCCAGGCAGCACTGCGGCCGGCGCGGTCGCCGTCAAAACAGAACAGGATTTCCGGCGTCATGCGCGAGAGTGTGTTCAGGTGCTCTTCCGTCGTAGCCGTACCCAGCGTGGCCACGGAATAAGGGACGCCATTCTGGGCCAGCGCAACCACATCCATGTACCCCTCCACCACCATGATGCGCGAAATATCACGACAGGCCTGCCTCAGCTCGTAAAGACCGTAGAGATGCCGCCCCTTATGGAACAGCGGCGTCTCGGGTGAATTCAGATACTTGGCCGAATCCTCACCGATGGTGCGCCCGCCGAAGCCGATAATACGTCCGCGGCTGTCACGGATAGGGAAGGTAATGCGGTTACGAAAGCGGTCGTAGGCATCCGTTTTGCCCTCACGGCGCGCGGCCAGCCCGGCCTTGATGGCCATCTTGTCGTCCACACCCTGTTTGGCCAGCGCGTCCACCAGACCGCTCCAGCCTTCCGGGGCAAAGCCGACACCGAAGCGGTTGACCACGTCCCGATTGAGGCCACGCCCCTTGAGATAGTCCACCGCCGGCGGGTGATTGCGCAGTCCATCACGAAAATACTGCTGCGCCTTGTCCATCACCTCGAACAACTGGCGCCGCTCGCCGCCGTCCGATTCGCCACCGATCTCCTCGGGCACTTCCACACCGGCCTGCCGCGCCATTTCCTCCACCGCTTCGCGGAACTCCAGACGCTGGTATTCCATGAGAAAACTGAGCGCCGTGCCATGCGCACCACAGCCGAAGCAATGGTAGAACTGCTTGTTGGGTGAAACAGTGAAGGAGGGGGTCTTTTCGTTATGGAAGGGGCAGCAGGCCTGATATTCGCGGCCGGCCTTTTTCAGCGGCACATAGGTATCGATCAGCGCGACAATATCGGTACGCGACAACAGGTCATCGATAAAGGATTGCGGAATACGGGCCATCGGAGAAGTTTAACGGAGATTGGTCTCAGGCAAAGTCCGTCTCGAACATTGATCCGGGGGCGCCAAGAACACAAGGAAGAATACATCCACAGATTACACAGATGTCACAGATTTCAAAGAACAGCTTCCAAGGTAAGAGCCCCTCTCCCTTCTTGGGGCGGGATACGAAGCATACGGCGCAGTGTGATGGGGTCGCCTCTCGGCTGTGATGGTCACCAGCGGCCCCTGACCTCACACACAATGCACGCTGCGCCGGGGATAGCGCATTCTTATCTGTGCAATCTGTGTAATCTGTGGATAGATTCAGGAACTCAGCTGCGCCTTGACCTGGGCACTGACCTGGCCCATGTCGGCTTTGCCCTGCAGTTTGGGCTTGAGCACAGCCATGACCTTGCCCATGTCTTTCATATCGGCTGCGCCGGTTTCGCCAATGGCGGCCTTGACGGCTTCAGCGATTTCGTCAGCGCCGAGCTGTTCGGGCAGGTAGGGTTCGAGAATGGCGATTTCAGCGGCTTCCTGATCGGCCAGCTCATGGCGACCGGCAGCCGTATATTGCTGTATGGATTCCCGGCGCTGCTTGATCATTTTCTCGATCACGGCCAGCACCGCGGTATCGTCGAGTTCGATGCGCTCGTCGACTTCGCGCTGCTTGATCGCGGCCTGCAAAAGGCGAATGACGCCCAGGCGCTCGCTTTCGCGGGCACGCATAGCGTCTTTCATATCGGCCGTGATCTGGTCTTTCAGGCTCATCGTATAAGCGGCGAATAACCGCGGAGGATGGTTAGAAAGTCAGGCTTTAGTACATGCGCACATGGCGGGACTGCTCGCGATACACCTTCTTCATGTGGCGTTTCACGGCAGCAGCCTTCTTGCGCTTGCGCTCCTGGCTGGGCTTCTCGAAGAATTCACGACGCCGCACTTCCGGCAGAATACCGGCCTTCTCGCAACCGCGCTTGAAGCGGCGCAGGGCGATTTCAAACGGCTCGTTTTCCTTGACTCGTACGCTGGGCATTTAGCCTCACTCTCCAAAATATTCTGGAAAAATAAACATCGGCCGGGGGTCCCGGCCAAAAGGGTGCGAAATTTTACTGGTCAAATCGACATTTTGCAAAACCAAAGCAAAACCAAAACGAGTAAAATCCCCCGCCATGCGTGTACTTGGCATTGAAACCTCCTGTGACGAAACCGGCGTTGCCGTCTACGACAGCGATCACGGCCTGCTGGCCGAAGCCCTGCACAGCCAGATAGAACTGCATGCCGAACACGGCGGTGTGGTTCCGGAACTGGCGTCCCGGGACCATATTCGCAAGCTCACGCCGCTGATTGAAGAAGTGCTTGAGCGGGCGGGGCTGCAGGGCAAGGACATCGACGGCATCGCCTATACGGCGGGCCCTGGTCTGATCGGCGCGCTGCTGGTCGGCGCCTCGGTCGCCTCGGGTCTGGCCACCGCCTGGCGTATTCCGCTGATTCCGGTGCATCACATGGAAGGCCATCTGCTGGCGCCCATGCTGGAAGACGACGCCCCCGAATTCCCCTTTGTTGCCCTGCTGGTTTCCGGCGGCCATACCATGCTGGTGGAAGTCGACGGCGTCGGACAGTACAAGGTGCTCGGGCAAACCCTGGATGACGCTGCCGGTGAGGCTTTCGACAAAACCGCCAAGCTTCTGGGACTGGGTTATCCCGGCGGACCGGCGCTGGCCAGGCTGGCAGAGCAGGGCGACGCGGACCGCTTTAAACTGCCACGCCCCATGCTCAACCGGCCGGGCCTGGAATTCAGTTTCAGCGGCCTGAAAACGGCGGTGCGTGATTTGCTGAAGACGCTTGATCCGCTCGACGACCAGACCAAAGCCGATGTGGCCCGCGCTTTTGAAGATGCCGTGGTGGATACTTTGGCGGCCAAGTGTGGCCGCGCGCTGAAACAGACCGGCGCCGGCGCCCTGGTTATCGCCGGTGGCGTAGGTGCTAACCAGCGGCTACGCGCACGACTGCGCGAAGTCACCGACCAGCAGGGCGCCAGGCTGCATTTTCCACGGCCAGCCTACTGCACCGACAACGGCGCCATGATCGCCTATGCCGGCTGGCAACGTCTGAGCGACGGACTTGAGCCACCGTTCGCCATCGAAGCGAAGGCGCGCTGGTCTCTGGAGGAACTGCAACCACCGGCTGTGAGATGATTGGGACATGGACATCATCTATCTGAAAGACCTGCGCATTGATACGGTCATCGGCATTTTCGAGTGGGAACGCCGCATCAGGCAAAACGTGCGTTTTGATCTCGAAATGGGCGCGGATATCAAGAATGCCGCCACCAGTGACGACATCAGCGACACTCTCGACTACAAATCGCTGGCCAAACGCGTCATCAGCTTTGTGGAAGAGAGCAGCTTCAATCTGGTGGAAACCCTGGCTGAATCGGTGGCCAGACTCATAATTGATGAATTTGGCGTGCCCTGGGTGAAAGTCACTCTGAACAAGGCTGGCGCAGTTCGTGGCGCTGACGGTGTCGGCATCATTATTGAACGGCGCGCCGACGACTATTCATGACGACTGTCTACGTGAGTGTCGGCAGTAATGTCGACCCCGCAGACAATATCCGCCGCGGCATCGACTGCCTGCAGCGCGAATACGGCCAGATTCTGCTGTCGCCGGTTTACCGCACCCGTGCCGTGGGTTTCGACGGCGACGACTTTCTGAATCTGGCCGCCTCCTTCGAAACCAATGATTCAGTGCAGGATGTCGATCGCACCCTAGACGAAATCGAAAACGAATGCGGCCGCGACCGGCGCGAGGCCCGCTTTGGTCCCCGCACCCTGGATCTGGATTTGCTGCTGTATGGCGACCTGGTGCTGGACGAACCCGGGTTACGTCTGCCGCGCGATGAAATTCTCGAATATGCCTTCGTGCTGCGGCCGCTGGCCGATCTCGCCCCCGGGTTGATCCACCCCACAACAGGTAACAGCCTGGCCGAGCTGTGGGCCGCGCGCACCGATCAGGCAGATCCGCTCATCCCCGTACCTTTCGTATTGCAACCGTGAGCGGCATCGCCCTGCTGGGCCTGTACGCCGGCGGCACCACTATTCTGGAACCGGAAGGCCTGCCTTCCGGCATCATAAAGCAGCCCATCACCGAAACTCGCCAGATCGGCAAGGAGGGTCTGCAGGGCGATGTACAGGCCGACCGCAAGGTGCATGGCGGACCGGAAAAGGCGCTGCATCACTACGCTGCGGAAAACTATGCGGAGCTGCAACAGCAGTTCCCGCTGGTGGCTGACAAGCTGCTGCCCGGCAGCATCGGCGAGAACATTTCCACGCAGGGTTTGACCGAGGCCGAGGCCTGCATCGGCGACATCTACCGGCTGGGCACTGCGCTGATCCAGATCAACCAGCCGCGCCGGCCTTGCTGGAAGATCGACAGCCGCTACGGCCAGGAGGGCATTACCCGCTTCGTGGAACTGGCGGGTTGCACCGGCTGGTATTACCGGGTGCTGGAGAACGGCGAGGTTTCACCCGGCTCCGGTATGGAACTGCAGGCGCGGCCTCACCCGGATTGGAGTGTTCTGGCGCTCAATGACCTGGGTCAGGAACTACGGCCCGACCTGGCGCGGCTGGCCGCCGCAGCGGAACTCCCCGCGCTGAACGCTGACTGGCAGGTCAGGTTGAACAAACGCCTGGCCTGGCTGCGGGAGAATACCTGACGACGTCGGCAAGACCGTCACAATGTCCGCAGTTACCTCATTACCGACGCGCCACCATCTACATTCAGAACCTGCCCGGTGACATAGCTGGCTTCCTCGCTCAGCAGGAAGCGCACCGCACTGGCTATATCCTCCGGCTCGCCCATACGCTGCATGGGAATGCGGCTGATATAACGTTCGGCCACCTCCGCTTCCGGGGTCTCATGCTCGGGCCACAGGATGATGCCGGGCGCAACGGCATTGACCCGCACGTCCGGCGCCAGGTCGCGCGCCAGTGAGCGCGTGAGCGCTACCAACCCGCCCTTGGCGGCTGCATATACGGGATGCCGGGCCAGCGGCCGCTCCCAGCCGGCGTCAGCGATATTAACGATAGCGCCGCCGCTTTCGGCGAGGGCATCCATGGCTGCCTGACACAGAAACAGGGGCGCTTTCAGATTGCTGCCCGTAAGGTCATCCCAATCCGGCTCGGCCACTTCAGCCAGCGGTGTGGGATAAAAACTGGAAGCATTGTTGACCAGCGCATCCAGCTGGCCCCATTCGTTGAGCACTTCGTCCACCAGATCCTGCAGACTTTCGACATCCAGCAGGTCACCGCTGATGACGATAGCCGTGCCGGGATAGGCCTCGTTCAGTTCTTCGGCCAGCACTCTGGCGTCATCCACGGAATCACGGCAATGAATGGCCACCTTGTAGCCGTCGTCATGCAGTTCACGCACGATGGCTTCACCGATACGGCGGGCGCCGCCGGTGACCAGCGCCACGCGTTCCTGCATTCCGCTATCATCCTTCACTTGATCGCCCATCTGACTGCGCCCCATGGATTGTGGTTGCGCCTAGTCTAACGGCGTTTTCACTGTAAAAACCAAAGAGTTGAGAGGCCATGGATCATTTGCACGCCGCCCTGCTGGGGATTCTTCAGGGACTGACAGAATTTCTGCCCATCTCAAGTTCGGGCCATCTGGTGCTCGCCCCCTTGATGATGGGCTGGAAGGACCAGAGCCTGGCCTTTGATGTGGCGGTGCATTTCGGCACCTTTCTGGCGGTAGCACTCTACTTTCGACGGGATCTGGGTCCCATCATCAGCGGCGGCTTTCGCTCCCTGTATCACCGCCCGGAAGGCGGCCGCGAAAGCGATCCCGACATGCGCATGGCCTGGGGTCTGCTGGTCGCCACCATCCCGGCCGGCGTGTTGGGGCTGCTACTGCAAAATGTATTGGAACTGGAGTTCGATGCGCCTTCACTGGTCGCCGGCAACCTGATCATATTCGGCCTGCTCATGTGGTGGGCCGACGCCTCCCTGCGTGGTGATCGCAAGGAAGGCGAGCTGCGCTGGGGCGAGTTCTTCCTGATCGGCTGCGCCCAGGCGCTGGCGTTGTTTCCCGGCACCTCGCGTTCAGGCATCACTATGACCGCCGCCATGGCTTTGGGGTTGTCGCGTACCGCTGCGGCCCGGCTGTCCTTCCTGATGGCCTTGCCGGTGATTCTGCTGGCGTTCATATACGAACTGACCGTGCTGATCCTGACTCCGGGCGCGGAAGACTGGGGCGCGATTGTGGTCGGCTCAGGCGCGGCCTTTGTTACCGGCCTGGGCTGCATTCACTTCCTGCTGAAGCTGCTGGAACGAATCGGCTTTCTGCCCTTCGTGATTTACCGGGTAGTGCTGGGCAGCGTAATTCTGGTGATGTTCGTCTAACACTTCGAGTGAGGCTATAGCCGAATCGACGAATCCCTGCCATCTGACAGGCAGGCCTTCGGCCCAGCACGTTAACGAATAGCGTAGGTTGCGGTCACTACCGCCTTGGCCGTCTTGTCGATAGTGCGGGTGTCATACATGCCGTAGTCCGACACATCGGTGGAGTTCGGCGGTGTGATCTGGAACACGCCCTGACTCGCTGAACGCAGCCGACCCACCTTGACGCCGCTGCTTTCAGCCAGACGCTCGGCGCGCTCCATGGCATTGGCGGTGGCCTTGGACAGCAGCTCAAGCTTCACATCGTCAATCGCGCTCACATAGTACTCGGGCGACCAGCTCTGCATGTCCACACCCAGGCGCAGCAGATCCACGGACGCACGGGCGATCTCGCCAATACGCGCCACGTCACTGGAGGTGTAACTGAAGCGCCGTTCCAGGGTGTAGCTCTCCACCTGACCGGTGAGAGTATGGCCATCCACCACCGGATGATTGATGTAGCTGTTGGCCGGCTCCAGCTCGATCAGCGTCGCCTCGATGCCCTGACTACTGGCGAATTCCAGAAAGCGCTGTACGGCCAGTTCAAGCTCACGGTAGGCGTCTTCCAGATTCAACCCGCGCGCCACCAGCTTGCCGCGCCAGACGCCGGTGTCGGCCGTTACGCCCACTTCGGCGTAGCCTTTCACCGTGATGGTGTCGTTGGAGAGTTTCACGTAGCGAATGGTGTTGGCCACCATCCATGCGGAAATGACCATGGCTATCGCAAGGCACAAGCCCAGTGCCAGTCCGTGTGCACGCATCGAGGTGTCTCCCGTATCACTCATGCGGGGAGTTTAGCAGCAACTCCCCGGTGTGCAGCAGTTGTCGGAACCCTCATGGCTTGCGCCCTTGGTTTCGGCTGCCGGGCGCACAGTACCGCTGGGCGCACACCAGGCCTGTGGCTCCCGCAACTCGACCGACGTAATGCCGATGAAGGCATCCTTGTAGGGACCTTCGGTAATCAGCTTGTAGGTACGCTCGCAGACCGCCATGCGTTCGCCACGGCGGAATTCGTGCCCCTCGTCGTCCCATACCGAGCTGAAGGGGCCGCGGTACATCACTGCATGACCGCGGTCGATGCATTCACTGGGGTCGGCCTTCACGGCGGTCAGCGTGACCGAGCGGAACTCGATGCCTTCCACCACCTGCCAGGGATTGGGGTCCCATTTGTCGTAACCCACCGCACGGAAGCCGTTGTCTGCGAAGGCCCGCAGGAAATCATGCTCCTGGAAGGCGCCGGAAATGCAGCCGCTCCACAGCTTGGGGTCATCCTTCAGATGCTGCGGCACATGCTCGTCGGCCACGATGTCGGAAATGGCCACGCGGCCGCCCGGCTTGAGCACGCGCTGAATCTCGCTGATGAGCTGGGCACGGTCGGCCTCGCCGACCAGATTGAGTACGCAGTTGGATACCACCAGATCGACCGAGTTATCAGCAATCATGGGGCGCGCCTGACGTTCATGCTCCTGCCAGGCCTTGAAAGCCAGCAGGTCACTGGCCGTCTTCACCGGATACTGCTCCAGATGGGCCTCGACCGCATCCAGGCTCAGCGCCAGATCCTGGATCTGGCCCTTGTGGAAGGCCACCCGGTCGCCGCCCAGCTTGTTCGCCATTTCCTTCTGGTACTTGCGCGCCAGGGCCAGCATGTCGTCATTCATGTCGACACCCAGAATGCGCCCTTCGGGGCCAGCCAGCTGGGCTGCCATGTAACAGATCTTGCCGCCGCCGGAACCCAGGTCCAGCACCGTGTCGCCTTCGCGCACATAGCGCGACGGGTCGCCACAGCCATAGTCCCGCTCGATGATTTCCTGCGGCAGGATTTTCAGCAACTCGGTGTCGTAATCCACCGGGCAGCACAGGGCTTCCTCACGCGCCTTGGCGCCGGCTGAATATCTTTCCAATACGCTTGATACGCTCATGATTTCTTATCCACAGATTACACAGATGAACACAGATTAATTTTCTGTGATGCCTTCATGGGTTCAGGTCCCGACACTTTGCAGGAGAACATTTCAATTCAAAGCCCCTCCACACGAGGATCCTTGTCCTGCTGTACAGCCGTAACAATGATCCGCAATCGCAATCGGCTTGCCCTTCAAATCTTCGTTAACCAGTTCGCGCAGATGGGTGCGCGGCTTGGGGTAGGCGCCGATCGGCATGCTCAGCATCTGGTTGAAATCGCAGTCGTGCACATAGCCCTGCCAGTCCACGCTGATCAGTGTCCGGCACATGACGTTTTCCAGGTTGTCGCGGCGATAGGCATCCTTGAGCAGCTGCATGTAATCGTCGAATTGCCCCTTGGACACCAGCACGCTGCCGAAACGCTGGATCGGCATATTGGCCAGTGTAAATAACTGATTGAATTCAATACCGAATTCATCCCCGAGATGCTGTTTGTAGTCGGCTTCCAGCGCGGCCTGTGGCGGTGGCAGACTCGGGCCCAGCGGGTTATAGACCAGATTCAGTTCCAGCCCGGTACCGGGCTTGCCGTAGCCCAGGTCATTGAGCTTGCGCAGGGCGCGTATGCTGCTCTCGAATACCCCGTCACCACGCTGCGCATCGACATTGTCCTCGGAATAACAGGGCAGGGAGGCCACCACTTCCATGCGCTGTTCGGCCAGAAAATCCGCCACCCACTCATAGCCGGGTTCTTCAATGATGGTGGGGTTCAGGCGGTCCATGAGATGCACGCCCATGCTGGCAGCGCTGGACATGAGATAACGGAAATGCGGATTCATTTCCGGCGAACCGCCCGTAACATCCAGCGTCTTGATGTTCTGTCTGTCCAGAAACTCCAGCACCAGCTCGATGTTGTCGCGGTCCATGAGTTCCTTGCGCCTGGGGCCGGCGCCCACGTGGCAATGCAGGCAGGCAATGTTGCACAGATAGCCGAGGTTCACCTGCAGAGTGTCGAGCGTCTTGCGCCGAATCGGCGGAAAATCGGTCAGCTCCAGCAGGGGCAGGGTGTCATGCATGGTGCGTTCTCTCGGTATATTTTCGTTTCATCATACTCTGGGACCGGGCGTGGCAAATTAATCTTGCGGCTCAGGCGCAACATTGTTGCGTATCGGCTGCCAGAGCAGGCGCACGAACTGCTGATCTTCGCCCTCGCGGAATTCACGCAGACCGATTGTCATCTCGTCATGGCCGTCGCGGGGTTGCGCCCGGTAGCTGCCGAACAGACGGTCCCAGATGGAAAGACAGAAGCCATAATTACTGTCGGTTTCCTCGCGATACCAGGAGTGATGCACCCGGTGCATATCCGGCGTCACGATCAGGCGTCGCAGCCCATGATCCACAGCTTCTGTTAAGCGCAGGTTTGCATGCTCGAACAAAGAAGCTGCATTGAGCAAAATCTCGAACAGAATCACGGCCACCGGATCAGCGCCCAGCACCACGACCGCGCCCATCTTGATGCCCATGGACAGCATGATTTCCACGGGATGAAAACGCACCGCCGTGGAGACATCGAAGGCCAGGTCGCTGTGATGCATGCGATGCAGGCGCCACAGCAGCGGAACGGCATGCATCAAACGATGCTGCCAGTAGATGATCATGTCCAGCAGCACGATCGCGGCAGCCACTTCCAGCGCCCAGGGCCAGGCCATTGCATTGAACAGACCCCAGCCCTGTTGCTGCGCCCACAGCGCAGCGCCCACTGCCAGCAGCGGAAACGTCATGCGCAGCACCAGGGTGTTGAACACCACCATGAACAGGTTCACGGCGATACGCCGCAGGCCAGTGGAGAAGCGCCGCCGGGGCCACAGCCGTTCCACGCCCGCCAGCAACAGAAGCGCGCCAGCGAAACTGCCCAGACGAAGCCAGGCTTCCTGTGTTTGAATAAATTCCTGCATCCCGTCCTGCCCGTTAATCCCGGTATACTTTGACGCCATGAGCAAGCATAAACCAAGCTTTTCCAGTGCATATACGTCCACGCGCATGCGCCGGATGCGTGCCGATGATTTCTCGCGTCGCCTGATGCGGGAAAACCATCTCACGGTCAATGACCTGATCTGGCCGGTTTTCGTGCTGGAAGGCGAAAATCAGCGTGAGGATGTGGCCTCCATGCCCGGCGTGGAACGCCTGAGCATTGATCTGCTTTGTACCCAGGCACAGGTGGCGGCCGATCTCGGCATTCCTGCCATCGCCCTGTTTCCGGTGGTCGGGCAGGACAAAAAAACCGAGCTGGCTGAAGAGGCCTTCAATCCGGACGGCCTCGTACCACGCGCCGTACGCGCCCTGAAGGAAACCGCCCCGGACATCGGCGTGATTACCGATATCGCCCTGGACCCCTACACCAGCCATGGTCAGGACGGCCTGCTGGATGACAGCGGCTACGTGCTGAATGACGAAACCGTCGAAGTGCTGGTCAAACAGGCGCTGTGTCATGCCGACGCCGGCGTGGATATCGTCGCGCCCTCGGACATGATGGACGGTCGCATCGGCGCCATTCGCAAGGCGCTGGAGGCCGAAGGCCACCGCAACACCCGCATCCTGGCCTATTCGGCCAAATACGCCTCCAGCCTGTACGGTCCTTTCCGTGATGCCGTGGGCTCCTCCGGCAACCTCGGCGGCGGCAATAAATACAGCTACCAGATGGACCCGGCCAACAGCGATGAAGCCCTGCGCGAAGTGGAGCTGGACATCAACGAAGGCGCCGACATGGTCATGATCAAGCCTGGCCTGGCCTACCTGGACATCGTGCGGCGCGTGAAAGACCGCTTCGGCGTGCCTACCTACGCCTATCAGGTGAGTGGCGAATACGCCATGCTCAAGGCCGCCGCCCAGAACGGCTGGCTGGAAGAACGCAGCGCCGTGCTGGAATGCCTGCTGAGCATGAAACGCGCCGGCGCCGATGGCATCCTGACCTACTTCGCCATGGACGTTGCCCGCTGGTTGAAAGCCGGCTGATAACCCGGCAGGTTATTGCCATCATGACCCCAGGGGCTCAGGCTCATATCTCACTCGCAAGGAGGCCGTCATGATCACGCTGTATCAGTACAAACGCGCCATGGGCCTGCCCAATGCCAGCCCCTTCTGCATGAAAATGGAAACCTGGCTGCGGCTGGCCGGGCTGGAATACAAGATCAAGGAACTGCTGGACCCGCGCAAGGCGCCCATGGCCAAGCTGCCGATGATCGAGCATGACGGCAACCGCATTGCCGACAGCAGCTCCATCATTGAATACCTCACCCGGGCCTGTGACGTACAGCTGGACAGCGACCTGACGGCCGAGCAGCGCGCCATCGCCACCGCCTATCAGCGCATGCTGGAAGAACACAGCTACTGGGGTATCGTCTATGGCCGCTGGGTCGACCCGGCCGTCTGGGCCGAAGTGAAGGAAGTCTGGTTTGGCAGCTTCCCACCCGGCATCAAACAACTGGTCTGCCGCCTGGCCAACAAGCAGGCGCGCCGCGACGCGCATGGCCAGGGCCTGAGCCGGCATTCCAAGGAAGAGGTCATGCATCGCGTCGGGTTGGATCTTGATGCGGTGGCCACTCAATTGGGCAGCAAGCCCTATTTTCTCGGCGACAAGCCGCATGGCATAGACGCGACTGTGTACGCATTTGTGGCCAACCTGGGCACGCCCGAACTGCACTGGGATTTCCCCAAACTGGTGAACCGCCACGCCAACCTGCCGGCTTACTGCGCCCGCATGCGGGCGGAATTTTTCTCCGACCTGATTCTGGACTAGTTCGTCATGGACCGTTACGGCGTCATCGGCAATCCGGTGGAACACAGCAAGTCGCCACAGATCCACAGCCGCTTTGCAGAACAAACCGGCGAATCCCTGAGCTACGAAAAAGTCTTTGCTGAAGAAGACGCCTTTGCCGACACCGTGCAGCATTTCCGGCAGGCGGGTGGCAAGGGTCTCAATGTCACCGTGCCCTTCAAGCAGCAGGCTTTTGACATCGCTGACGAGGTTTCAGAACGCGCCCGCATGGCCGAGGCCGTGAACACCCTCAGCTTTACCGACGAAGGCCAGATTCTGGCGGACAACACCGACGGTGCCGGCCTGGTCAACGATCTCACCCGTAACCTGGGCCTGACGCTGAAAGACCGGAACATCCTCATCCTTGGCGCCGGCGGCGCTGTGCGCGGTGTACTGGGCCCCTTGCTGGCCGAACACCCACGACACATCGTCATCGCCAACCGCACCCTGGAGAAAGCCATCCTGCTGGCCGACCACTTCTGTACCTGGGGCAATCTCAGCGGCTGTGACTACGGCGAGCTCGGCACCCAGGCCTTCGACCTCATCATCAACGGCACATCCATGGGGCTTTCAGGGCAGATGCCCGAACTACCGAACGACATCCTCAAACCCGGCGCTGCGGTCTACGACATGGCCTATGGCAATGAACCCACCGCCTTCCAGCAATGGGGCAAAGCGCATGGCGCGGCCACGGCCGCCGATGGCCTGGGCATGCTGGTGGAGCAGGCGGCGGAGTCGTTTTATATCTGGCGAGGGGTGCGGCCGGATACCGCGGAAATACGAAAAACCTTATCGAATTGATACTTCGAGCGAACGACCCAGCGCAGAGGCGAATTTTTCCAGCGTAGAGAGCCGTATATCCTCGGCATGGTTTTCGATCCTGGAGATGGCAGACTTTTTCGTATGCAGTCTCTCAGCCATTTCGGCCTGTGTCAGACCAGAGGCTTCACGGGCTTGTCTCAGCAACGCGCCAATCCTGAAAGATTTGTAACCTTCTTCAAAACCTTCATCGAAAGCCGGATCTTCAGTACGGCGCTTAGATATATATGCCTGGAGATCACTCATGATCGTTTCCTTGCGAGGTAATCGCGTTTGCGATTCTCTGCTACCCGAATTTCCTTCAGCGGCGTTTTCTGCGTCTTCTTCTGAAAGGCATGATTCAAAACTACCAACCTGTCACCGTCCAGAAAACCAAGAATCCTGAATATATTGTTGCCCGCCTTAACTCGAACCTCCCAAATGTCTTCAGAACCAATCAGCTTCTTGAAGTACTGAACAGGTACGAGAAAGCTCCTCTACCAGTTGGAGCACCCAGGCAACTTTCTGTGCCCGTTTCGAGTCCAGTGAATTCAGAAACTCTTCCACAGGACATCGCCCGGACACCATCCAGTAGAAAATTATTTTTTCATTCGCCGAGGTTAACACAGATGTTAACCTCGGCGAAACTAACCCGGCGACATCCCCAGCAGGGTGCTCAGTGCCTGCAACACCTCACCCGGCCGCTCCTCCATCACGTAATGATCCGCGCCCTCCAGGCGTGTAAGGCGTGCCTGGGGAATATGTCGGGCCAGGTCTACCGCTGTTGTCCAGGGACAGTAGGGGTCCTGATCGCCCCAAATGATTGCCACCGGGCATTTTATGTTTTGCAGCCCGGCAATCAGTTCGGGACGTTCGGGCAATTCGTAATAGCGGAAGAAGTGCAGCAACCAGCGCTTGCCTTCGCGGCTGCTCATCCAGTCGATATAGTCCGCCATCTGCGCCTGGTCGAAACAGTCCCGCCGCAGATAGCGCCTCATCAATTGGCGATGCAGCCAGCCTATTGGCATCTCCGCCATCAACTGCCGCAGGCCATACACCCTGCCGGCGGTACAGAGCATCCAGAACAGTGCATAGGAAGACGGTGGAAACACCCGGTGGGCACGCGAGTTCAAAATGGCCAGACGCTGAACGCGCTGCGGATAACGGCCAGCAAAACCCAGCCCGAGGAAGCCACCGTAGTCATGCACGATGAGAGTACAGCGGGGCAGTTCGAGCGCGTCCATCAAACTACCGATACGCTTAGCCTCATCCCAATAACGCGGCGGATGATCATAGCCTCGCTCGGATTGCCCCCAGCCAAACCAGTCCGGCGCAATCACGCGGTATCGCCCGGACAAAGGCCCGATCTGATGACGCCAGGTCAACAGCGACTGCGGATAGCCATGCAACAGCAGCAACGGCTCACCTTCGCCGGCATCAATCAGCGACAGCCGGGCGCCCTCGACCTGCAGGGTTTTTCTCGGTGGGAGTTCAGGTGTGTTTATCGTCATGTATTATCCCGCTGGCTCACCTGAAGCCACTATGCGGTAAATCCGCAGAAGCCACGATTACCTGGCAGGTTATTCGGCCACGAATTGCGGCATGAACGGAATGTCCGTGCTGCCCACATCCAGCCCCATCTGCGCCAACAGCGTCGTGATCTGGCCACGATGATGCGTCTGGTGATTGAACATATGCGTCACCAGCGCCCAGCGTGGCACCGACCGCATCTTGCCATCCACCTTGCTCTTGTAGGTCTGCACCTCAGCCAGCCACTCGGGTGAAAGACTTTTCGCCCAGGCAACCAGACGGCTGTCCAAGGCGAAGCGCGCCTGTTTCAGTTCCTCGAAACCGGCAAACAATTCGGCCCCCAACTCAGGCACTGTCTCCGGATCACCCGTAAACCGCGACATGAATGCCAGATCACCATACATGATGTGATTCAGGGTGAGATAGATCGAACCGAAAAACGCGCCGCGATCCTGTCGCAGACCTTCATCAGACAGGGACGAACAAACGCCATACAGCTTTTCGTTCATCCACTGGTTGTACTCGGCCAGTAGTTTTAAATGGCTCGCATAATTCACGGGAAACACCAACAACAGGCTATGAAGCGCTACTACAGAGAAAAAGACTTCGACGAATTATTAATAATAATAGAATGCCTCTTTAACACTCCCTCGAGTAACGTTTTTTGGCTCAAGTAACCAAGTTCGAGCACGTATATTGGAATAGATAAAAACATCCAAAGTACTCTGCTTGAGGCAGGACTGCCTAAGAACACTGGCCCGGCCAGAAAAGCGAACATAAAAACCACGCCAGATAAAACGAACATAGCCAGATAAACGTAAGTTTTAGCGATTTGTTCTTGTACTAAATAGTGACGTTGTGAAATATGTCGCACTTTATTGAAATACTTTAGACGGAGCCGGCGAGAAAACAAACGAAAGAGCCGGAACCCCCGATGGTATAGTTTCTTAAGAACCGCCCCGATCAGAATAAGTACCAAACCCTGAATCATCCAATGAGGCTCAAAGGCAAGTAACTCCGCGAGCATAATTCAATGACACCTAATCTGGAAAACGTCGATCAGTATGCATATCTATGAACTCATGCGTCCGACATATCTTTATTAGCGCCATGCAAGAAAAATGCATACACAACAGCCGTATAAAACCATAGGCCATGTAATTCGAATTCTTCCACGCTTTCGATACCTCCGGCTAATCCGAAAATCCCAAAGGCCAAAAGAAAAATTGCTGCCAAAAGGAGCCACTCAACCTTTGTGAAAATTGTGGCAAAAGCCAGCGCAGCGTACACCAACCCTCCACAAATAGCCGCATAAATACACTTTCCGAAGAAAATTATTATAAAAAGTACTACCTTGATCCAAAGCTCACTTTCCTTAGGAATGCTCAAAGCCCATTCACTATTAGGAAAATCGAGTTGTAACCCAGATTGGAGCACCCAACTTGCCATAACCATTGGTAAAGCCAACACCTTGGCTAAATCTTGCAGTGATTTAACATCGGAGAATTTAGGTATCCAATCAGTCATTTCTTATTTTCCTCTATCACAAAATCAAATGATCACCTTACCGCTTACCCCTCAAATCGATCATGGGCACATTCTCCCCTCCCACATAGATGGGAAGAATGCCATTCCACTGTTCGACCTTTTTTAGCTCTATGTAATTAGGTGACTGGGCCAACATCTTGTTAATGACATTGATCTTGTAAGCTTCTGCATCGGCCAGTTCCTTGATTTTCTGCGCCTCCAGTTTCGCGGCCCTAAGCTCTGATTCGGCCTGTTTGACCTTCTGATCCTGTTCTGTAGCGAATCGCTCCAGTTCGGCCTGCTGTTTTAATACTTCCTGCTCGCGCTTCTTGGTTTCTGTAATAGCCGTACGAATAACTTCGGGTAGCTCGACATCACGAATCAGTACTGTCTCGACTTGCAGTCCCTTGGGCGCCAGGAATTCTGCGAGGCCGACCTGCAGGGTTTCCTGCAACTGCCTCTGGATCGACTCTCTGAAAAAGTCCTGGGACATGGCCACGCCTTTACCTTGTTCTCGCAAAATAGAGCGTAGCTTGGGGATCATGTGGACCTGAATAAGCGCTTCTGTTGTACCGGTATTCCGCAAGATATCGGGAGCCATTTCTCCTATGGTGCGGTACTGGACGGAAACATCCATCTTGGTGATCAGCTTATCTTCCGCGGGAATACCTGCGGTTTCTTTATATGTTTTCTGCCTTAGGTCGAAGGTGGTAAACGCCAACAGTGGATTCACCACGTGCAAACCTTCGTGATAAGTAGCGTCCTGAACCTTTCCGAACAGGGTCGCTACCTTTACGTGACCGGCAGGAACCGTAATCACAACCGACATTAAAAACATGACTGCGGCAGCCGCGAATGAACCATAGGCGGCAATCTTTATCGGCCTATGGCGCTCGCCGTAACTGCCAACCAGAAAAAAAATTCCTAGAACCAGGAATACAGGAACAAGTAGAAGTTTTGTCATGACGATTTCTTATTAGTCTGAAAATCAGAATCATCAATATATTCGAAAAGCCGTATTACGCAAAATTTCTGGGATTCACTCCAATTCCAGAGCCATTTAACGCGATTATGATAGGCGACAGGCCACTAGTGACTATAGAACTGCCCTTAGGCTAGCTGGCTTGCTGACGTCTGTCTGAAAACTCCTGCTGCCAGCGTTGCAGCTGCTCGGAGTTATCGATCTGCCAGGGATGAAAACCCGGTTTGAAGTAGCCGAAGAAGCGCGGAATGCCACGGCGGAAGACGCCGGGCTTGAGCCAGAGGAAGCGGATGAGCCGGCCCCAGCCCTTGAAGTCGAACAGGCGGCCGGAGTGGGCGCTGACCCAGATCAGGCCGATGGCGATGGTTACCTGCATGCCCAGTCCAGTGAGCAGCAGGGCAACACTGCGGCGCAACCAGCCCATGAAGCCACCTTCTACTTGCTGGTAAACGTCAAAGGCGACAGATTTGTGCTCGGCTTCTTCCAGGGCATGCCAGCGCCACAGCCGGACCATGTCGGGGTCAGAACCGTCCAGCACTTCTTCATGGCCAAGCAGTTCCTCGGCACAGGTGGCGGTGAGATGTTCGAAACCGGTGGTCATGGCCAGACAGGTTTTAGGTGAGAGGTAACGCTCGGCAAATGAAAAGACGCGACTGAGCAGACGGTCCATCTTCTGCACGTTGTAACCGATGGCTTCGAGCCGGACGTTGTAGACCTCGTGCTCACGGCTATGCATGGCTTCCTGGCCGATGAAGCCACCGATCTGCCTTTGCAGGTGCGGGTCGGTGATTTCGTCCCGGTAATAACGCACGCTGTGGATGAAGAATCGTTCACCCTTGGGAAACAGCAGGGACTGCACGTTGAAGAAATGACTGACGTGAAAGCCTTCCTTGTGCCAATCATTCATATCCACCTTGTCCAGATCAAAGTGGATGTCGCGGCGCTTGATATCGTGGGCTGGCGTGGAGATAGCTTGTCTCGTTTCCATGCAATATTGTTATTCCTGACAGGCGAGCCAGACAAAGGTTCAGCTTTCGGCCTCTTCCTGTTGCGCCTTGCGTTGGGCTTCCACTTCCTTGTAACCCGGCACCATGATGCGGGCCATGATGATGCCGGCTTCATAGAGCAGATACATGGGGATGGCGAGCAGGGTCTGGGAAATAACGTCGGGCGGCGTGAGCAGCATGCCGGCCACGAATGCCCCCAGCAGGACGTAGGCCCGCTTTTCCGCCAGCTGCCCGGGTGTAACCGCGCCGGCCCAGACCAGCAGGATAATGGCGATGGGCACTTCAAAGGCCAGGCCGAAGGCCAGGAACATGCTGAGTACGAAATCCAGGTAGCGGGCGATATCGGTCATGACCGCTACACCTTCAGGCGCAATGCCGACCAGGAACCCGAATACAAGGGGGAACACTACGAAGTAGGCGAACGCCATGCCGCAGTAGAACAGCAGGGTACTGGACGCCAGCAGCGGCACCACCAGACGCCGCTCATTGTGATACAGCCCCGGCGCCACGAACGCCCAGGCCTGCAACAGCACCCAGGGCATGGCCAGCACCACGGCCAGCATCATCGCCAGTTTGAAGGGCGTTAGAAACGGCGAGGCCACTTCGGTGGCGATCATCTGGCTGCTTTCGGGCAGATGCGCCAGCAGCGGCCCGGCCAGCAGGGTAAAGATTTCCTGGGCAAAGAAAGCCAGTGGCAGAAAAATGATGAGCACGCCGACGGCGGCATAAAGCAGGCGCTGGCGCAGTTCCAGCAGATGCGCTACCAGAGGCTGTTCGCGGTCCTCCCTGCTCACAGTTCTTCCCCGGATACGTCGTCTTTCTTTTTATTCTCGAAGAGATCCTTCTGCGCTTCTGCAGATGGTTTTTCCGTAGAGGTTGTGGCGGGCTGCTGACTGTTCTTGCTGGTCAGCGACTGGAACTCGTTCACCGAGGTCTGGACGGCCTTGTTGGCTTCCTTGAACTGACGGCGCAGTTCTTCGGTCTGCAGTTCGCGGTCAAGCTCGTTGCTAAGCTGGCGTACGTAGCCGCGGGCGCGTCCGGCCCACATCCCCAGGGTGCGGGCCACGCGCGGCAGGCGTTCTGGCCCGAGCACCAGCAGACCCAGCACAAAAAGTAGAAACAGCTCCCAGAAGCCGATATCGAACATGGCGTTGCATCAAGCCCGGATCAGACCTTGTTGCTGTCCTTGTCTTCGCTGGCGCTCTCTTCGCGGTGAGCCTCACCTTCGATGACCTTGGAAGATTCGTCGGCCTTCTTTTCCTGTTCTTCGCCTTCCTTCATGGCGCCGCGAAAATTCTTGACGGCCGAGCCCAGGTCGCCGCCCATGTTGCGCAGCTTCTTGGTGCCAAACAGCAGAATGACGATGACCAGAATGATCAACAACTGCCAGATACTGATTCCACCCAAACCCATGTCAGTCTCCTAGTCCTTGTTCCGGGACGCCTTTTCCTCGTGCCCGGATACGCCAAAACGGCGCGCCAATTCTTCCAGCACCTGGGCTGGCGTGAGATTACGGTGAGCCAGCATGACCAGGCTGTGAAACCACAGGTCGGCTACTTCGTGAACCAGGGCGTCGTCACCCTCGTGACGGGCCGCCTCGATCACCTCACCCGCCTCTTCCTCGATTTTGGCCGCAATCGCCTCAACCCCTTTATGGTACAGGCTTGCCACGTAGGAGTCCGCCGGATCCGACGACTTGCGGGCCGCCAGGATTTCGCCCAGCTCGCTCAGCACATCGCGCGGTTCAGCCATCCTGCTTCCCATAGATGGTTTCAGGATCCTTCAGCACCGGCTCGCGGGCTTCCCAGCCCTGTTCGCCCAGCACACGGTAGAAGCAGCTGTGACGACCGGTATGACAGGCAATGCCGCCTTCCTGCTCCACATAAAGGACCAGTGCGTCGGCGTCGCAGTCGAGACGAATGGATTCAATCTTCTGGCCGTGGCCGGATTGCTCACCCTTGCGCCATAGTTTGCCGCGCGAACGTGACCAATAGGTTGCATAGCCGGATTCCACCGTGGCCTTGAGCGATTCACGGTTCATCCAGGCAACAGTGAGTACGCGTCCGCTGAACCTGTCCTGGGTAACGGCTGCAACCAGACCGTCTGCGTTCCAGTTGACCTCATCCAGCCAGGCGTCGCCAGAAGGGCTTTTCACGGCCGGGCCCATCAGCCGCGCACCAGCACGCCGTGCTCGGTCAGAAACTGTTTGGCCTCACCCACGGTGTGCTCGCCGAAGTGGAAGATGCTGGCGGCCAGTACGGCATCGGCACCGCCAGCTTCCAGCCCTTCCTGCAGATGTTCCAGAGTACCGACACCGCCGGAGGCGATAACGGGGATTTCCACCGCTTCACTGACAGCACGCGTCAGCTCCACATCGAAACCGCTCTTGGTGCCGTCTTTGTCCATGCTGGTGAGCAGAATTTCACCGGCACCTCGTTCGGCCATCTCTTTGGCCCATTCGATGGCGTCGATACCGCTGCTCTTGCGGCCGCCATGGGTGAAGACTTCCCAGCGCGGGGGTTCTTTCTTCTTGTTGACACGCTTGGCATCGATGGCCACCACAATGCATTGGGCGCCGAAGCGGCTGGCGGATTCGCTGACGATACTGGGGTCGGCGACAGCGGCGGTGTTGATGGCAACCTTGTCCGCGCCGGATCGCAGCAGACGACGGACATCGTAGGGTTTGCGTACGCCCCCGCCCACGGTCAGCGGGATGAATACCTGGCTGGCGACCTGCTCGACGACTTCAAACAGTGTTTCACGCTGTTCGGCGCTGGCGGTGATGTCCAGAAAGACCAGCTCGTCGGCGCCCTGTTGATCATAGCGGCGCGCGGCTTCCACCGGATCGCCCGCGTCACGGATGTCGACAAATTTCACGCCCTTGACGACGCGACCCTTGTCGATGTCCAGGCAGGGAATGATGCGCTTAGCCAGCATTGTTCACTTCTGCCAGGCAGGTTTTCAGGTCCAGCGTGCCTTCGTACAACGCACGGCCAATGATGGCGCCCATGACGCCATCTTCTTCGATTTCCTTGAGCGAACGGATGTCATCCATGCTGGATACGCCGCCCGAGGCAATCACCGGGATGGTGATGGACCCGGCCAGTGCGCGCGTGGCTTCGGCATTGAAGCCGCGCATCATGCCGTCGCGACCGATATCGGTGTAGATAATGGCTTCCACGCCGTCCTGCTCAAACTGCTGGGCCACGTCGATGACATCGTGCTTGGAGAGCTTGGACCAGCCGTCAGTGGCCACTTTGCCGTCCTTGGCGTCCAGACCCACGATGATGTGCTTGGGAAACTCCACGCACAGATCACCCACCAGATGTGGCTGGGTAATGGCCGAAGTACCAATGATGACGTACTGCACGCCGGCGTTCAGGTATGCCTGCACGGCCTCCTCGTCGCGGATGCCGCCGCCTACCTGAACCGGCAGTTCCGGACAGGCTGCAACAATCTCTGCGATCACGGCGGCATTGGCCCGGGTGCCGTTCAGCGCCCCGTCCAGGTCGACCACATGCAGGCGCTGCGCCCCTTGGTCGGCCCATTTTCTGGCCATCTCTGCCGGGTTTTCCGAGAAAACCGTGACATCATCCATACGGCCCTGGCGCAAACGCACACAGTGTCCGTCCTTTAAATCAATAGCGGGAATGAGTAGCACTGTTCTTAACCTGCTGCTTCTCTACTCGACATCTCTGGCCAGCACTCAGGCCTGACCATCCCATTGGGCAAAGTTCGCCAATAACGCGAGACCGGTGCCCTGGCTCTTTTCCGGGTGGAACTGCACGGCAAACACATTATCGCGCAACAGGCTGCATGCAAAGCGCGAACCGTATTCCGTGGTGCCCGCCACGTGCTGGGGCTTGTCCGAAACCGCACGATAACTATGCACAAAATAAAACCAGCTGTCCTGTGGCACATCACGCCACAGCGGGTGCTCGAATTCCCAGCGTACCTGGTTCCATCCCATGTGAGGAATCTTCAAGCGGCTGCCATCAGCAGGCTGCATAAAGCGCTGCACCTGCCCGGGAATCACGTCGAGCGCGTCCACGCCATCGTTTTCATCGCTGTAGGTGAGCAGGGCCTGCATACCCAGACAAATACCCAGCAGCGGCTTGCTGCCGGCCACTTCCTGGATCAGCTCATCCAATTCCAGGCGCTGCAGTTCCTGCATGCAGTGGGAAATACCGCCCACGCCGGGCAGTACCAGGCGGTCGGCGCGCAGCAGCTGCTCGGGATCATAGGTGACTTCCACGCGCTGGCCGGGCGCTACACGCTCCAGCGCCTTGGCAATGGAGTGCAGGTTGCCCATGCCGTAGTCAATTACACCGATGGTGGCCATATCGTCTTATTCGAAACCGGGAATGCTAGTCAGTCGCTGTCAGAGCGTACCCTTGGTGGATGGTGTGATATCGCCCATGCGCGCGTCGGCGCTTATCGCCATGCGCAAGGCGCGGCCGAAGGCCTTGAATATCGTCTCGGCAATATGATGTGCGTTGCGGCCGCGCAGGTTGTCAATGTGCAGGGTGACATTGGCGTGGTTCACGAAGCCCTGGAAGAACTCGTGAATCAGGTCCACATCAAAATCGGCTACGCGGGCACGCGGATAGTCGGCGTGGTACTCCATGCCGGGGCGGCCGGAGAGGTCAATCACCACGCGTGAGAGCGACTCGTCCAGCGGCACATAGGCATGGCCGTAACGCACGATACCCTTCTTGTCGCCGATCGCCTGGGCAAAAGCCTGGCCCAGGGTAATGCCGACGTCTTCCACCAGGTGGTGGGCGTCGATTTCCAGATCACCGTTCGCCTTGATGTTCAGGTCCAGTAGTCCGTGACGGACTACCTGATCCAGCATGTGCTCGAAAAACGGCACGCCGGTATCCAGTTCGGACACACCGGTTCCGTCCAGGTTCAGGCTGATTTCAATCTGGGTTTCGAGGGTGTCGCGCTTAACGCTAGCCGTGCGGCCTTGCATTGCGAATCGATCCAAATGGTGTTTGCGGTCGCATAGGATACTCCGCATGCGTGCGGGTCACAACGCGCATGCTCAGGTGCGCAGCTCGAAGGTCACCGGCCCGTCGTTGACCAGGGCCACCTGCATGTCGGCGCCGAACTCGCCGCAGGCCACCTCGGCATGCCTGGACCTGGCCTGATTCAGCAGATGATCAAACAGCGCACGTGCCTGTTCGGGAGGTGCGGCGGCGGAAAAACTGGGCCGCAAGCCCTTGCGGGTGTCGGCCGCCAGAGTGAACTGCGATACCAGCAACAGGCCACCACCGGTATCGGCCAGACTCAGGTTCATGCGCCCCTGCTCATCAGGAAACACCCGGTAGTTGAGCAGCTTGTCCAGCAAGCGGTCTGCCCGCGCCGCATCATCGCCGGCTTCCACGGCCACCAACACCATGAGACCGGCGCCGATCCGCCCCACGGTCTGCCCGGCGATATCCACACGGGCCTCGGTAACGCGCTGCAGGAGCCCGATCACGAGCGCTTTTCCATGAATGGGTTGTGAGTCATTTGTAGGAAAATTCTTACATAAGGTGTCGACGCTGCCCGACTTTATTCAAAACGGCTTTGGCCCATACTTTATCCATCGTATCTGCCATGGACAGGGATGCTATGGATAGCACAGGCGGATACGCAGTGGATCCCCAAGGAAGGGCCTCCCCTGGGAAGTTCGATTTTCCCAATCGAACCTCCTGTTCTCCAGCCTGTATGGCCTTCTGCCCGGTGCCCCCCACCGGGCAATTTTTTTGCCCGTCATAAAATTCCGGTGCTCGGGTAAAATGCTCGCAACCATGCGACCGTTTCTGAACATCATTTTACGCACGATGGGCCAGCTGCCACTAGCCGTGTTGCAACTGCTGGGTACCGCTATTGGCTGGCTGATGACCCTGCTGCCGACCCGGCGCGCCGGCCGGGTGGGTGTGAACCTGCGTCTCTGCCTGCCTGATCTGAGCGATGCCGAACGGCGCCGGCTGGGACGCCAGGCCCTCATCAACCTGGGTCGCACCACGCTGGAAACCCCGCGCCTGTGGTTTGGACCCACGCAGCAAGTCAAACAGCTGTTCCGTGAGGTTCTGAACGAGGAGCTGTTCGAACAGGCAAAAGCTGCCGCCGCCCGGCGCAAGACGGGGGTCATAGTGCTGTCCCCGCACCTGAACTGGGAAGTCGCGGTGTTGTATCTGGGTCTGCAGGGTCCCTCGACCTTTCTGTACAAACCGCAGAATCCGAATGTGGAAGCACTGGTGCGCGCCGGTCGCGGCCGTTTCGGCACCCGCTTCGTGCACGCCATTCCGGGCAATGTGCGCGAGCAATTACAGGAACGCCTGGCCAATGGCCATACTGTACTGATGCTGCCAGACCAGGATCCGCCACGTGAACGTGGCGTGTTCGCGCCTTTTTTCGGCGTGGCCGCGCATTCCCCCAGTATTGTCGGCCGGCTCATAGAACACTCGCAGGCGCCGGTGGTGTTGCTGCAGGTGGAGCGCCTGGGACTGGGCCGGGGCTTCAAACTGCGTTTCCTGCCCGCGCCGGCAGGCATCGACAGCAGGCACAAGGAAACCTCGGTGGCTGCGGTGAATCAGGCCATGGAAACCTGTATTCGCTACGCGTTGCCGCAATATATGTGGAATGTACCCCGCTTCCGCCGCCGCCCGCCGGGCGAAGACAAGGTCTACAGCGTTTAAACTGCCCCCATGAGCACAAACGCCCCTCTCGGTTTTCGCATACTTGCCCGTCTGCCGCTGCCGGTCCTGCACCTGCTGGGCACCCTGGCAGGCTGGTTGCTGTGGCTGGTGCCCAACAAGCACCGGGACATTGCCGCCATCAACATCGCGCGCTGCCTGCCCGAACTCAGCGCCCGGCAACAAAAGCGGCTGCTACGTAAATCCATGGTGCAGGCCGGCCGCGCGCTGGCGGAAGGACCGCTGCTGTGGGCGGGCAGTGAACGGCGGGTTAGCCGCCTGGTGCGCGACTGCGTGGGCTATGAGCAGGTGGTTGAAGCCCTGGCCAGGGGCAAGGGCGTGATTACCGCCGCACCGCATCTGGGCTCCTGGGAAATGGCCGGGCTGGAGTATTCCCGCCGGCATCCCATCACCAGCCTGTACAAACCGCAGAAAGGCAGTTGGGACGCACTGATCAAACAGGGCCGCGAACGCTTCGGCGCCAACCTGGTGCCCAGTGAGCACGGCGGCGTACGTGAACTGCTCGGCACCCTCAAACGGGGCGAAACCGCCGGCATTCTTCCCGACCAGGATCCGCCGGAGGGTTCCGGCGTCTTTGCCGACTTCTTTGGCATTCCCTCGCATACCCCGGTATTGATGTCGCGGCTGGCGCGTCGCACCGGCGCGACCATTCTCTACATGTATGCCGAGCGCCTCAGCTGGGGCCGTGGCTTCATCCTGCACTTCGTCCCCGCACCCGGCGAGGTGACCGCTGATGACGACGCGCGCGCGGCCGCCGCAGTTAACCGCGGCGTGGAAACTTGTATCCGCCGCATGCCGGAACAATACTGGTGGGCCTATGCCCGCTTCCGTCGGCGTCCCCGGCAGGAGCAGGAAGGGGAGGAAGACGCTTTCTACGCCGGCCTGGCCGATTGATTCAAATACGCAACATTCGACGAAAACACCGCGAAACACCGCTATGAAAAGACGTAATCTGATTGCCGGCCTGGGCGCCGCCGGCGCATTGGCTGCCTGCAGCCGCACGCCTTCGGCTGACTGTGCACAAAGCTCAACGAATACCACCAGCAAGGCCGAAACGCTCGAGTGGAAGATGTACACCACCTGGCCGAAGAACTTTCCCGGCCTGGGTACCGCCGCCGCCTTTCTGGCTGAAAAAATCACAGCCATGAGCGATGGCCGCCTGACGGTCAAGGTCTACGGGGCCGGCGAGCGCGTACCCGCGCTGGAAACCTTTGACGCGGTCTCACGCGGCTCAGCGGAGATGGGCCACTGCGCGGCCTATTACTGGAAGGGAAAGTCACCCGCCGCACCGTTCTTTACCTCCGTGCCCTTCGGACTTACCGGCCAGGAAATGAATGGCTGGCTGTATTTCGGCGGCGGCCTGGAGTTATGGCGGGAGCTTTATGCCAACTTCAATCTGGTGCCTTTCGAGGCCGGTAACACCGGCACCCAGATGGGCGGCTGGTTCAATCGTGAAATCAATTCACTGGCCGATCTCAAGGGCCTGAAGATGCGTATCCCCGGTCTGGGCGGCGATGTCATGCAGCGCCTGGGGGTGACCACCGTCAATATTCCCGGCGGTGAGCTTTTCACCTCGCTGCAATCCGGCGCCATAGACGCCACCGAGTGGGTCGGCCCCTACAACGATCTGGCCTTCGGCCTCTACAAGGCCGCGAAGTATTACTACTACCCGGGCTGGCAGGAACCCGGCCCCACACTGGAATGCATCATAAACAAGGATGCCTGGGACAGCCTGCCGGCCGACCTGCAGGCCATTGTTTCGCAGGCATGCCAGGCCACCGGCAGCCAGATGCTGGCGGAATACGCGGCGCGCAACCAGCAGGCACTGGAAAGCCTGGTCAACGATCACGGTGTGGAACTGCGCGCCTTCCCGGATGAAGTGCTCGCCGCCATACGCGACGCCAGCGAACAGGTGCTCAAGGAACTGGTGGCCGAAGACGCCTTCAGCCGCAAGGTGTATGACTCCTACCAGACCTACCGCGAGCAGGTGCGCCAGGCCAGTGCGCTGGCAGAGCGTGCCTACCTCAATGCCCGGAACTGATGATGAATAAAGTCGTATTGATCACCGGCTGTTCGACCGGGATTGGCCGCGCGCTGGCCGAGGCTTTCCGCAACGCAGGCGATTTCATCGTTTACGCCAGCGCCCGTCAGATCGACAAGTTGCATGATCTGACAAGCCGCGGCATTCACAGCCTGCCGCTGGATGTCGATGACGAAGGCAGCATTCATGCCGCCATCGAGCGCATCAGTGACGAGCAGGGCCGTCTGGATGTGCTGGTCAACAACGCCGGTTTCGCGGCCATGGGACCGCTGGCGGAACTGCCCGCGGCCCGGCTGCGTGGTCAGTTTGAAACCAATGTGATTGCGCCGGTAGTGCTGACCCAGGCCTGCCTGCCGCTGTTACGACAGGCGGCAAAACAGGAGGGCTGCGCCCGGGTGGTGAACATCGGTTCGGTGTCCGGCATCCTGACGACACCCTTCTCCGGCGCCTACTGCGCAAGCAAGGCAGCCATTCACGCGCTGTCCGACGCACTGCGCATGGAACTGGCGCCGTTGGGCATCAAGGTCATCACCATTCAACCCGGCGCCATACGTTCTTCCTTCGGCGACAACTCGGCGGCCAGCATCGACTGGCTGAACGATGATTCCCTGTACGCGCCGGTCAGGGCCGGCATTGAAGCCCGCACCCGCGCCTCGCAGGAAAACCCGACCCCGGCCGAGGAATTCGCCGAAGAAATGATTGCGGCCGTGATGGCGAAAGACCCCGAGCCAGTCACGCGTATCGGCAACGGCAGCCGCATGTTGCCCGCCATCAAGCGCTGGGTGCCGACCCGCCGCATCGATCGCATGCTCAGCAAGCGCTTCCGCCTGGACAGCCTTAAATCGCAATAATGCCCCGGCGCGGACGGCGCATCGCCACTGGCCGGAGCGGCCTCGTTCTTGTTGCTGGTCTCGTTATGGCCCTGAATGCCTGGCAGAACCCGCCGGCAGCGGCTGGATCGTGGAATACAGCCTGCAAGGCGAATTCCTTGGCCATCTGAGCCTGCCCGAACTCGACAACGCCGAACGCCTCGCTGTTGCCGGAGACGGAAGGCTATTTGTTTGCGCCGAACCCAACCGCATCTATGTGCTTGAACCTGAAATAAATTATCAATAAAAAGCCCTGAGTTGGTACGTTTTCTGCTTATTAATACCAGGTAAAACATTAAAGTCCCTGGACAAGAGGCAACGTCATGGCCCGACTTCTGGATAAACTAAGCCAGCAGCCGCAACCGCTGCTGTTCAAAGTGAATCTCGACAAGCAGCCGGAGGAGCCGCTGCTGCAACGGCTGTTTTCCCGCCTGCCCAAGCGGCGTCCCGGCGAGCGCTATGCGTTTGGCCCGACCCCGCATGCGTTCCTGGCCGAGCAACCAGCCAATCCGCCGCTGGCCGGCGTGAAGCTGTTCGGCGCGCCCAGAGTCAGCGCCAGTACCTGGCTGGACAATGCACCACTGTCCGGGCTGGCCAGTTCGCAGAATTCCCTGCTGGGTAATATGGACAGCCATCGCATGCCGGGCATCGTAACATCCGTGCTGCTGCTCACCCTGTGTCTGGCCTACCTGATGAACCTGCCTGCTACCGTTACCGCCGAACCTGAAACAGCGGTCGCCGAGGAAACGACAGCAGAGCCGGCGGCAGAAGAAAGCATGGTAGCTGACAGCGCCCTCACTCCCGACGAAGAGGCCGAGATCGCCAGTACGGCCGGGGACAGTGCCGTCGCTGCAGAGGCGGAAAGCGCATCCATGGCTGAGGACGGTACTACAGAACCGGCAGAAGCCGTGATGGCCGCCGCTGCGGAAGAGGCCATGGCAACCCCGGTCGAGGAAAGTCCGGCCGAAACGACTGCTCCTGCCGAAACACCCGAGCCCGCCATGGCGCCAGCGGCCGAAAGCGAAGCGCCGACGAGCACATCCGAAGGCCGTACGGAAACCGTGGCCAGCGCCCCACAGCCTGCGCCTGAACCCGGCCCTGCCGCGCCAGCCGAGCCTGAGCCCAAGGCAGCGCCCGCACCGGTAGCCAAACCGAAGTCAGAGCCAACCCCTGCACCGGCGCCCAAGGCCGCTTCTGCCAAGACGACCGACGCCAAGCCCGCGGCTGAAAAGCCGGCCCCTGCGGAACCGGCCGCGCCGGTGTACTACAACGAGCAACGCAGCCTGGCCATGTTGACCGAGGCCCGCTACCTCTACCTCACGGGTGAAGGCAAGGTGGCGGCTGAAAAGCTCGGCCTGGCGGTAAGCGCCGGTCACATCAAACCTGATTACGCAGATGTATTCAGCAAGATGGAAGCGGATATCAAGACCCTGCTTGGCCTGTTTGAAACTGCGCAAAACGGAGAAACCGCAGCCGTGCAGGCTTTCCTGGATGCCGAAGAGGCTGTTTTCCCCGGACAGGTCTCTTCCTACGAGGCAAAGCTGCCTATACCGGAACCTGCAGCCGAAGAACCGGTCAGTGAACCGGCTGCGCCCGAGGAAACACCCAGGGGCCTGCAGTCACCGGACGACGAACCCGCTCAGCAGGAAGCGATCTAGAGGCCCAAACAACTCAGGAACAAACACCCCCTGCGCAAGCGGGGGGTCAGTTTCCGTAAACCAGACCGGGTAACCAGGTAGCCAGCGCGGGAAACAGGGCCAGTATGCCCAGCATCGCCAGCTGGATGCCGATGTAGGGCACCACACCGCGGTAGATCTGACTGGTCTTGACCGAATCCGGCGCCACACCCCGCAAGTAGAACAAGGCAAAGCCGAAGGGCGGGGTAAGAAAAGACGTCTGCAGGTTAATCGCCATCATCACACCCAGCCAGACGGGATCGAGCCCCATGGCCAGCAATACCGGCCCGACGATGGGCACCACCACGAACGTGATCTCGATAAAGTCGAGAATGAATCCGAGCAGGAACATCAGCAGCATGACCGCAACCATGGCGGTAATCACCCCCCCCGGCAGCCCGTGCAGCAATTCCTTGACCAGTTCATCGCCGCCATAGGCGTTAAACACCAGTGAGAACATGGAAGCGCCGATCAGGATCATGAACACCATGGCCGTGACCCTGGTCGTGCTCTGCGCCACCTCACGCAGTTGACTCAGGCTGAACTGACGCCGCAACAGGGCCAGCAACATGGCTCCTACGGCACCCACGGATGCGGCCTCGGTGGGCGTGGCAAAGCCCACAATGATGGATCCCAGCACCGCCACGATCAGCAACAGCGGTGGCAACAAGCCACCCAGCAGATGCCTCAGGAAACCTGCCTGCAAGAGACTGGCGCGCTCTTCGTCCGACAGGGCCGGCATGTGATGAGGATGGCGCCAGGCCTGGAACAGCAGCCAGAGTATGTACAGCACAACCAGACACAGGCCGGGAATCAACGCCCCAACGAAAAGATCGCCCACGGAAACGGTTTCGGTGGACCAGATACCCATGTCCAGCTGCGCCTGCTGGTAGGCCGATGACAGCACATCACCCAGCAGCACCAGAATAATTGACGGCGGGATGACCTGGCCGAGCGTACCCGCGGCACATATCACACCGGTCGCCGACTCAGGTGAGCAGCCGCGCCGCAGCATGGTCGGCAGCGACAGCAGACCCATGGTGACCACGGTGGCGCCCACTATGCCGGTGCTGGCGGCCAGCAGCGCGCCCACCAGCACCACCGAAATACCCAGGCCGCCACGCAGGGAACCAAACAACAGCGCCATGGAATCCAGCAGCTGCTCGGCAATGCGCGAGCGCTCCAGCATGACGCCCATGAAGACGAACAACGGTACGGCGATCAGCGTTTCGTTGCCCATGATGCCGTAGAGGCGGCTGGAAATATCCCACAGCTGATTGACCGAGAACTCACCCAGCATCACGCCCAGCGCACCAAAGGTCAGCGCCACCCCGCCGAGCGTGAACGCCACCGGGTAGCCCAGCAGCAGAACTGCGCAGACGGCTATGAACATGACCAGAGCCATGATCTCCATCAGTCCGCCCCGCGCAAGGTCTGCCAGGCCTTGAGCGCCTGGGCCACCGCCTGCAGCATGAGCTGCACGGCCATCAGCAAAATGACGCTCTTGAGCAGATAGACCCAGGGCAGGCCACCCGGCTCAGCCGAGATTTCCATTCGCGCCCAGGCGGCCTCGACATAGCCCCAGGAAAACACCAGCAGGGCGGCGGCGAAGGGCAGCAGCAGTAACAGGCTGCCAAGCAGGTCGACCAGGGCGCGCCGCGCCGGACCCCAGCGATTGTAGAAAATATCCACCCGCACATGGCCGTCTACCTGCAATGTCCAGGCGGCAGCGCCCATGAATACAAGGGCATGCAGATAGGTGACGCTTTCCTGCAGGGCAATAGAGCCGAAATCGAACCAGTAGCGCATCAGCACAATGGCGAAGTAGATCAGCACCATGGCCACCGTCAGCCAGGCCACACCCCGGCCCAGCATGCCGTTGACGCCATCGATCCAGTTGGCGATTTTCACGTCAGACGGCGGCCAGCGAGGGCGGAGTATCGCGATGTCTTTCCAGCAGCTTCTGGAAAGGCTCGGGATCCTTGCTGTGGGTCATTTCACCGTCACGGGGGAAATGCCAGTCATACAACCGCGACACCCAGAAACGCAAGGCGGCGGCACGCAACATCTGCGGCCAGGCAGCTATTTCTTCGTCCCGCAACGGCCGCACCTGGCGGTAACCGTCAACCAGCGCGGCATAACGCGCCTGTGCCTGACCGGCATCGTGGTGGTTGTCTTCAATCAGGCACCAGTCGTTGACGGTGATGGCCAGGTCATACAACAGGGGGGCGTTGCAGGCGAAATAGAAGTCGATCACGCCGGAAAGCCGGTCGTTATCAAACAGCACGTTATCGCGGAACAGGTCGTTGTGCCCCACACCGCCTGGAAGGTGAGATGTGTCATGATTCGACTGGAAATCAATCTCACTGCTCAGAATCCCGGCCGCTTCAGGTTCGAGCACGGGCAACAGTTCGGCGGCACAGTCGCGCGCCCAGTCCAGCCCGCGGCAATCCACGCGCTGCATGGAAAATGACTGGCCGGCCTTGTGTAATTCGGCCAGCACCCGGCCGACCTCATGACAATGCGCCGGGGCAGGACTCATGACACTGGCGCCATCCAGCCGATGCACCAGCGCCGCCGGTTTACCGTTGAGTCTGGAAAGCAGCTGACCGTCGGCGCCCTCCAGCGGACTGGCGCTGGGTACGCCACGATGCGCCAGATGATCCATCAACCCCAGGAAGAAAGGCAGATCCTCGACACGCGCCCGTTCAAACAGGGTCAGCACCCAGCGGCCATCGCTGGTATCAACAAAGTAATTGGTGTTTTCAATGCCCGCGCTGATGCCCTCGAAGTCCACCAGCTCACCTACCGGGTAGGTTTTGAGGAAGGCGATCAGTTCCTCACGGCTGACGGTGGTATAAACGGACATGAATAAACACGGGCTGCGACGGGGCGCTTATATTACCGGATGGCCGGTTTTCCCTCCAACGCCGGTGGTTTCCGGTCCGGCCCTGCGCAGCTGCATGCGGCGCAGGAACTCACCCATGATCTGGGCATACAACTGCTTCTTGAGCACGGCGTCTTCCACGCCCGCATCAATACTGGGGTTGTCGTTGATTTCGATGATAACCACACCCTTGTCGGTGGCCTTGAGGTCCACGCCATAGAGTCCATCGCCAATCAGGCCCGCCGCCTTGACCGCCATGGTCACCACATCAGCCGGTGCGTCCTCCACCGCCAGGGTCCGGTATCCCCCCTCATCGAACGTGCCATCGGCCTCATGCCGCACAATCTGCCAATGCTGTTTGGCCATGCGGTACTGGCAGACATAGAGCGGCTGCCGGTTCAGCACCCCCACGCGCCAGTCGAACTCGGTATAGACATATTCCTGTGCCAGCACAAGCTCAGTGCTCTGGAACAGGGTCGGTACCAGCGACTCGAGCTGCTCTGCGTTTTCCGCCTTGAATACGCCGCGCGAGAAAGCCCCTTCGGGCAGCTTCATCACCAGTGGATAGCCGATGTCCTTGCCTGCCTGCAGCAGGGAGGTCTTGTCGTAGAGACGGGTCTTGGGTGTAGGCAAACGGTGCGCAGCCAGCAGTTCGGCCAGGTAGGCCTTGTTAGTACAACGCAGAATGGAATTCGGATCATCCATCACCACCATGCCTTCACGCTCGGCCCGGCGGGCAAAGCGGTAGGTATGGTGATTTACCTGCGTGGTTTCGCGAATGAACAGCGCGTCGTATTCCGCCACGCGACCGTAATCCTTGGGTCCGATCAGATCGACATCGATGCCCAGTTGCTTGCCCGCCGACACGAAATTCTTGAGCGCGCGCTCGTCGGAAGGCGGCATGTGCTCTTCGGGGTTCACCAGAATCGCCAGGTCGTAACTGAAGGCTCGGGGCTTGCGACTGGGCTTCCAGCGGCGTGACTGGAACGCCGTCATGGCCCGCGCAAACGCCTCATAGTCGTCTTCCACCACCTGGCGCAGGGTCAATGGCCGGATCGCCTGCACCTGCACCCGCCCCGACAGGCGCACCTCCAGTTCCAATGCCGGACAGGGGAACTGCTCAAAGGCCTGCCGGGCATGGTCGCGCAACTCTTCTACCGAGGTACTGCCGAAATACACCGGCACCTTCAGCGTGCTGCCTTCCAGGCGTTCAATCAGTGCTTGCAACGGCGGCGATGTCTGGCCATTTACATCCAGTGAGTACAGAGAGCGGCGGCTCAGATCCTGCAGACTGCGCACCGAGGGAAATACGCGGTGACCCCGCGCTTCTGCCAGCAGCGAGCAGTAGTAGCCCACGCTCTGATAACGGTAACTGCGACACAGGTTGATGATGTGATAGGCGCTGCGGCGCGCGTAGTCTGCGCCAGACAGGTATTCACGCGCGGTTACCAGATTGGACTCCGGAAATCCGCTTTTCCAGTCACGCAGATTCTCGACAATGACAATCGATTCAGCCATGAGCGGCTCCGCTGCGAATTGCAGTCAGTTGTTTCTCGTAATGCATGCCATCCTCACCATTTGGATAGTACCCCGGCAACCGCCCGATGAGGTCATAACCGGCATGTTCGAACAGGCGCCGCGAAGCGGGATTGTTTTCCCGCACTTCCGCGCGCATGCGGCGACAACCCTTTGTTGCGGCCGCCTGCTCGGCATGCCGCAGCAACTGCCGACCAAGACCTTTCTGTCGCCGGCACTGGTCGGTGGCAATAGAATAGACGCGCGCCACTTCGCTGCCGCGGCGGTAAAGCACAATAATCGAAGCCAGCAAGTCGGCCTTCTGCATCTTGCCCCAGATATCGGCATGAGCCTTTACAAGCAGATAACGCAGACTGCGCGGCGATTGCTGGTCGGCGGGCATGAACGCCGCCTGTTCCAGGGCGATTAATGCCCCAAGGTGATGGTCTGTCAAGCGCACTATGCCGCTGGCGGCCATGGCGTCTCCGTTGCGGGTGAGAATACCCTGTGTGCGCGCAGTTTAGGCACAGTTGGTTTTTTCCACCAGCATTTTTTTGCCCCAGTCTTACCGTGGCCTGACGGCCTTCATGACGGCAAAGCGATAGTCCTTGAACACGCAATCGACCTGCTCGAAACCTGCTGCCTGCAGCCAGTCGAGTTGCTCATCAAGACGAGCACTGATATCCAGTTTCTGACGCTCAAGCGCTGCCTGCAGATCAGGCTCGCTGACCCCGGCGGCCCGGGCCTGCAGCTCCCAGACGCGCTGATAATGGGCTTCGATTTCGGGTGTTGGCCCCAGCACCTGGTCGGCATTCACAAACACACCGCCCGGCTTCAGTGCCCGCAGTATCCGGACAAACAGCGTTTGCTTGTCAGCATGCGTCAAATGGTGGATCGACAGGGAGGACATCACAGCATCGAAGGGCCCGGCAGGCAGGCCCTGGCTGTAGTCCAGCACTTCACAGCGCAGCGCCGGGTGCCCGGCCAGACGCCGCTGTGCCTGCGCCAGCATGGCCGGCGCGGCGTCCACCAGCACCAGTTCCGTGTTCGGGCAACGTACCGAGATCGCCGCGCTCATCAGGCCGGTGCCCGCACCGAGCTCCAGTACGCGTTGCGGCGCCGGCGGCAGGCACTCCACACTGCGTGCATGCAGCATGTCCTGACAATTGACCAGCGCCCGGCGGGCACGGTCGTAATCGGCCGCGGTTTGCTCGAAGGACTCAGACGCGCGCATGGCCCTTGTCCCGGTCCAGACGCATCAGCAGGGGTGGCAGGAAGAAGAAATCCGCGAACAGGGCGCAGGCAATAATGATGGCCACCAGAGCGCCCATATGCACGGTCAGAATGAAGCTGGAGGCCATGATCACGGCGAACCCCACGATCAGCACGATGGAGGTGATCCACAACGCCATACCGACGCTGGAGAAGGCGTAGCGGATGGCATCCTCGGCCGACAAACCGCGCTCGACACGCGCCCGCCGGTACTTGGACAACAGGTGCACCGTGTCATCCACCACGATGCCCAGAGTCAGGCTGACCACCACCGACAGGCTCATACCCACCTGGCCGACCAGCAGCCCCCAGATGCCGAAGCCCATCGCAGCAGGCACCAGATTGGGCACCAGACTGATGAACCCGAGTCGGACGGAACGAAAGGCCAGCAGCAGCAACAGGGAGATAAACAGGAAAGCCAGCCCGGTACCGACGATCATGCTGCTGAAATTGCGGCGGGCGATATGGGCAAACAGTACCGAGATGCTGCTGGCCCGGGTCAACATGTAACCCGGCAGGTTATCGGCCATCCAGGCCCGCGCCCGCTCGTCCAGCTCGATCAGCTCCTCGGAAGTAATGGTGTCCAGCATCACCGTGAGCTTGGCGGCCGACTTGTCCATATTGATCATGTGAGAGAGATCCACCCCGGCGGGCAGGGACATCTCATAGAAAAACAGATACTGCGCCGCTTCCTCACGGGTCTCCGGCAAACGATGCGAAGCCGGATCATCGCCATGCATGGTCTGGTTCAGCTTCTTCATGAGATTGATCATGCTGGAGGCCTTGCGCGTTTCCGGCTGCTGCTCGAACCAGTGCACCAGCGCCTCCAGATGCGCCAGGAATTCCGGATCATTCACGCCGCCCGGACCCTCCGCCTGGATGGGATATTCCAGCACCTGCTGACCCATGAGACGCTCGTTGACGAACTCGGCGTCCTTGCGGAATCGGATGCTGTCGTCAAAATATTCCACGTAGTTGTCGCCGAACTGATTCAGCGGAATGCAGGTCGCCAATCCGACAATGATCAGCAGATTGGCTACAAACAAGGCGCGACGGTGGCGAATCACAAATTCGGCCAGCGCCTCCATCCAGTGCTGGATCTGCACCTGCTCGCGCGGCTTGCCCAACGGAATCACCTGCATGAAAGCCGGCAGGAAAGACACCGAGGCCAGCCAGGCGGCCAATACACCCATAGCCACGATATTGCCCAGATCATGATTCGGCGGTGAATCGGAAAAATTCATGCCCAGGAAACCCAACGCCGTGGTCAGGCTGGTGAGGAAAATAGGCTGGAAATTGATACGCATGCTTTCGGCCATGGCCGCCCGCCGCTCCGCCCCGGTCTGGCGTTCGTGGGTAAATGTGGTCAGCAAATGCACACAGTCCGCGATCCCCAGCGTGAGAATAATCACACCGGCGGAAATGGATGTGGTGTTGAGCTGGATGCCCAGCCAGCCGGCCAGCCCCAGCGCGGTGATCACCGCCATGAGCACTACCACCAGGGTGCTGACCATGCTGCTGACATTGCGAAAGAACAACAGCAGCAGGGCAAACATCACGATGTAGGACAGGGGAAACAGGTTTTCCGAATCCCATTCGATGGCCTCCGACAGGGCGTGGTTGAACATCACTACCCCGGTCAGATGCAAACGCAGATTGGGATGCGCAGCCTCGATGTCGGCCGCCAACGCACGCGAAGCCAGCGCGACTTCCTCAATCTCCTGCTGCGACTGCTCATGCGGCAGTTCGATATAGATCACCACGCCGGTGACATCGCCATTCTTCGCCAGCAGGCCGTTACGCAGCTGATCACTGCGCATGGCCCGTTCGCGGAAGGCTTCCATATCAATGTCTTCCAGCGGGCCGGCCGGCAGCATGGGCTCGGCCATGATGTCATCGTCTTCGGCATGCGCCTCGTAGACATTGGTCAGAGAGTAGGCGGCCCGCGCATAGGGCAGTTTCCAGCCTTCATCCGTCAGCGTCTGCAGGGCACGCAGGGTATCGACCGTGAATACCTGACCATCCAGTGGCTCCACCCCGATGAGCACGGCCTCGCTGCGCACAAAGTCGTTTTCCATGGCTTCGAAAGCCGCCAGCTCGGGATTTTCCTCCCCGAAGTAAACCCGGTAATCCGTAGTAAACCCGAGTTGCGTCAGCCCGCTGCCCGCGGCCAGCGTCAGCAGCAGGCCGGTCAGCATGGTCAGCCATGGATGATCCAGCACAAAGGCAGTGTAGCGATCGAGCAGGTCTTTCATCGCGCCGCCTTGAGGCTGTCGATATCGAAATCACGTTCGCTCATGCCCTGGCCGAATTGCAGGTTGCTCCAGCGCAGGATACTCACGCCACGGGTACGCACATTGGTCATCACCAGTTCCCGCGGCCGCCAGTACCTGTCTTTGTAGAGTTCGAAGTTTCCGGCCTGCAGGGTCTTGAGATGGTCATCGTTCTGATCGTAGAACTCGACCCTGACCAGCCAGAGGTTCTTTTTCTCCACCCAGGACATATGCCGGCTGTAACTGGATTCGGCTTCCGGTTTGGGAATGCGCTCAACCTGGTAACAGTCGATGGATTCACCGCTTTCCATGGTGACCGTGTCCTCGCCCAGGTAGCGATAGTTGTACTTTTCCGAGGACTGGGCGGAGAAATCCTCGTAGGAGAACTCACTGCCCATGAAAGGGCCGGATTTGCCCCGGGCGGCAATACGTTTGACCCGTTTTACGGCCGGGAAATAAACCCATTGTTCATCGTCTTTCTGATCGTAGGTATGGGTCAGCAGGGCCGTGCCACGCACATCTTTGGGCGCCTGCACCACCGTCAGGCTGCGCGCCCCGTCTTCGGTTTCCAGGCTACGGACTTCCAGCTCACGACGCGCCTCTGCACCACGGGCATTGCGAATGATCATTTCCAGCTCGGCGCTCATGTCCCCGTAGCCCTCGCCGCGGCGCTCGGCCTCATCGACGATGGACTGCCCCTTGGCCTCCGGCGTCTCGCCCTGCGGCCGCCAGTTCTCGATGTGTTCTGCGATCTTCTGCTGCTCTCCCTCGGTCAGCTCCAGCTTTTTTTCCTGGCCCAGGCCGTGCTGCATGCCCTGCGCCCACACCACGGGGACCAGGCTGGTGAACAACACTACTGCGACGGTCAGGGATCTCATGTTCTTGGCCCGGTTTCGGCAGGGAGGGTATGGAACCCGTCCTGCTCAGGCGCCACGTAGGCCTGCGCCGGCTTCAACTCGGCTAGTTCGCGCTGCGCCTGTTCCGCCGGCACGGCTTCGAGCCTGGCGCCCAGGCTGTCTTTTTGCCTGATTACCTGCAGGCGATAGTAATGCGCCTGCGCCGGCCGCGACTGCAGCGCCTGACGCGCGTCAGTATCCTCCAGCGCAAGCACATGGGTGCCAGGCGCGCGATCCATGACGAAATATTGCCCGTTGGCCATGGCGGCCTGGCGTTGATCGTTCAGCCTGAGCATGAATTGCTTGGCGAAGCCGGTCAGATTGCCCGGACGATAGACGACGATACGACTTGCCGGACTGTCCTGGGCGGGCGGCGCCCAGGGCTGGGCCATCAACATACAGGCTGATGCCCACAGCAGCAGACCCGCCATGCCACAAGCCCCGATTACTTTCCCTGTCATGATGCTGTCTTTTCTTTTTACAGTTTTTCCCTGACTGAATTTACCTTGTCCTGCAGACTTTGCGGGCGATCGGTGCGTGTTGCCAGCTTGATGCTGGTCTGCAGCCTCGGCGCGCCCATGGCGTGAAGTTCTTCATGGCAACGCCTGAGCGCTGTCATAAGCACATCCCATTCACCTTCTACATTGGTGCCAAAGGCATGCAGCTGCGGCTGCAAACCGGCCTCTTCCAGAATCCGCTCGCAGGCGACCACATAGTCGGACAACGAGACATCCGTACCTATGGGCACCACGCAGAGTTCCATGCTCGCATGCATTCTGCCTCCGCAAGAATCTATAGCCGGCCTGTCATCATCCATCGTCGCGCGCCTCGCGCCGGATGACAAGTCGCAACCGACTCGGATCGAGGGCTACAATAGCCGCATGTGGGCTAATCGAGGCGCGGCAGGCAAGGGATGGCACAGAGTCGTTGTGCTGTTTGGCCTGCTTGTCAGTTTTCCGGCCGCGGCGGATATCATGGTCCGGGTAGAAGAGTCCTTTAACGGACAACTGCCGATCACCGCAGTGCACTGGTTCGGGGACAAGCGCTCGACGCGCGACGACGGCAGTCGCTATGTGGTAACCCGGCTGGACGAGGCGCGCATCTACACCATTGATCGCCTGGCGCAAAACTACAGCGTGAGCAAACTGCCGGTGCTGAACAACCCCGGGCAACCTCTGGACGTTCGCGCCCTGGCGCGTGACGAAACACGCAGCATCGGCCCATGGACCGCCAGAAAATATGAAGTGATCGGGGCCGCTACTGCCGGCATGCAGATCATCATCTGGGCCACGCGTGATGTAGACATTGACCTGGAGAATTTCCGCAACATCATGACCGGCCTGGCGCGACGCCCGGGTTCGGAATGGATGGCGGCCTACCGGCAGATCGATGGCTTTCCGGTCCTGCAGGAAGTGCAGATGGAGCACAAGGGTGTGCAGTACTTCGGGCAGACGCGGGTTGTGGCTGTGGAAGAACGCGAGCCGCCGCAGGATATCTACGCGCCACCGGCCGACTTCAGGCAGCTGAACGCCGCCGCCACTCCCTAGCGATACCAGGCAATCTGTTGCTCAGGCGGCTGCCTGTCGCCGGCGTCTCACTGTGTAGTGGTCGTAAGCCTGATCGAGCAACTTGCGGAAACGCCCGGCTTCAGCCTGCGGCAGGCCGGCAGCGGTCTCGTAATAGGCCAGCAGGCGCGCCCGCACTTCAGCATCAAAGTAGGCATGATCGCTGCGATAGGCCCAGGCATAGCCGAGATTTTCCGCCCGTTTGCGCAGGCTGAGCGGCTTGCGTGTGAAGGTGGTGTCAGTGACATCAATCAGTGCAAAGCCATCCGGCTCCAGGCGCAATACATTACCCAGATGAATCGAGCGAAAATGCACGCCTTTGCCATGCAGTTCTGCGTAGAAGCCCGCCAGATCCCGCAGAGGCAGGTCGTTTTCACGGGCCAGGCTGATCAATGCCTTTCCGGGTATTTCCGGATACAGCAGGACATGTTCGCCACTGTCTTTCACTTCAAAGGCGGACGTGACCACCGGGGCACGAATGCCTCGCCGGTTCAGTTCTTCGCAATTACTGCGAAAACGCTGGCTGTAGGGTTTGAGACGGTCGGATGACAGACCGGAGCGACGTTGCCAGATCTTGATGATGTTACCGTCGCAGGCAAGCAGCGCCGAAGGCTTGTCCTCCTGTGACTCCAGCACTTCAGCACCCTTGATCAGGGCCTGAAATTGCGCCTGGGTCAGGGGCTGCATATCCATCTCAGGCCGGCCCGTTTGCCTGACCATTACGTCCATCCAGCAGAGCACTCACTGCCGCTTCCAGGTCATCATAAACAGCCGCTTCGGGCAGTTCCCGACGCACTTCATCTTCTGATCTGGCGCCATTGCCGGTGCGAACCAGTATAGGCAGAGCTTTCACTTGCCGGGCAGCCTGCAGATCCCTTGGCGAATCCCCGATCACGGGCACACCCTGCATATCCACCTGCAGGCGGCGACCGATGTCCTTGAGCAAGCCCGGCTTCGGCTTGCGGCATTCACAGCCGTCATCCGGGCCGTGTGGACAGAAGAAAATGCCATCGATGCGCCCGCCCAGCTCGGCCAGCAGACGCTGCATCTTGTCATGCACGCTGCCCAGAGCCTCGAAATCGAACAACCCGCGGGCCAGGCCCGACTGGTTGCTGGCCACGATCACCCGCCAGCCGGCATGGTTGAGACGGGCGATGGCTTCCAGACTGCCGGGAATGGCATGCCATTCCTGGGGGGATTTGATGTAATCGGGGGAGTCTTCATTAATAACGCCGTCGCGATCGAGCACAACCAGACGGGAAGCATAGGATGCTCCCGGGCCAGGCTTTTTCAGATTGCTCGTCAGCGGCATGCGCACACTCTGCCCAGCAACCCGGGAACGGTCAACCGGGCAGACAGGAAATATCGGCTACGGAGCGGCACAGCCGGTCGAGTTCCGAGAGCAGGGCCAGGCGGTTGTTGCGCACGGCCATGTCTTCATCCATGACCATCACTGCATCAAAGAAGGCGTCAACCGGCGCACGCAATGCCGCCATGCTGGCCAGGGCGTCCTCGTAGCGGCCGGCGGCTTCCAGCTCTGTTACTTCGGCGAGCAGCTGCTGCGTCACCGTATGCAACTCCTTCTCTTCGGCCTCGCGCAGCAATCCGGCATCACTGGTGCCTGCCGCGACATCCTTGAGAATATTGCGCACGCGCTTATGCGCCGCCGCCAGGGCTTCGGCTTCAGGCCGGTTGAGGAAGGACTGCACCGCCTTGATACGCAGGGACATGTCCAGCGGATCGGTGATGCCGGTAGCGCGTACCGACTCAAATACATCCGCACTCACGCCCTGCTCGGCAAAATAACCCCGTGCACGGTCGCTTATGAATGCCAGCAAAGCCTGCTCGGCTTCCGCCCGGTCGGCTTCGACCGGCTGCAATGCAAGCGTCTCGCGCAGCAGGGGCTGCAGATCCACCGAGGCGCCGGTTTCGACCAGTATGCGCAGCAAACCCAGCGCCGCACGGCGCAGCGCATAGGGGTCCCGATCGCCGGTCGGGCGCTTGCCAATGGCAAAGATGCCCGCCAGGGTATCCAGCTTGTCCGCCAATGCCAGCGTCCTGCCGGTCATCGTTTGCGGCAGCTCATCACCGGCGAAGCGCGGCTGATACTGCTCGTCCAGGGCCTGCGCCACTTCAGCGTCCTCACCTGCGGCCAGCGCGTAGTAGCGCCCCATCACACCCTGTAGCTCGGTAAATTCGAACACCATATCGGTGAGCAGATCCGCCTTGGCCAGCTCGGCTGCTCTGGCCACCTTGGCGGCCTCGGCGCCGGTCGCCGGCGCAAGCAATGCGGCCACTTGCGCGACTCGACGCACCTTGTCACCAACCGACCCCAGTTCCTTGACGAATGTCACCTGGTCCAGACCGGATGCGAAATCGGCCAGAGGTTTCTTGCGGTCCTGACTCCAGAAGAACATGGCGTCTTCCAGACGCGGACGCACCACGCGCTCGTTGCCGGTCTGCACCTGCAGCGGATCCTTGCTCTGCAGGTTGCTTAAGGTAATGAAGGCGGGAAGCAGATGTCCCTGCTCGTTCTCGACACAGAAATAGCGCTGATGCTCCTGCAGCGCGGTCACCAGCACTTCCTTGGGCATTTCCAGAAAGCGTTCTTCAAAATGCCCTGTAATCGGCACGGGCCACTCCAGCAAAGCCGTCACTTCATCCAGCAGCGCCTCATCGAGAATGACACTGCCGCCCAGTTCCTGGGCCGCAGCCAGCACCAGTTCCTGTACACGGTCACGCCGCTTGGCGAAATCCGCAATCACGTAGGCCTTTTCGAGGCGGCTCTCGTATTCAGACGGCAACGGGATCTCCACCGCCCCGGGCGCATGAAAACGATGACCGCGGGTAACCCGCCCGGCTTTCACGCCCAGCGTTTCAATGGGCACCACTTGTTCGCCAAGCAGGGCCACCAGCCACTGCGCCGGCCGCACAAAGCTCACGTCCAGATCACTCCAGCGCATTCGCTTGGGAATGGGCAGGCGCTTGATGGTTTCTTCCAGAATATCCGGCAATATCGCAGATACCGACTGACCTGGCTCTACGCCTCTATAGGCGAGATATTCACCCTTATCGGTTTCGATAGTTATTAATTCCGGGACGGATACACCAGAAGACCGCGCAAACCCTGTGGCGGCCTGCGTAGGTTCGCCAGCCACGGTAAATGCAGCAGACTTCGCCGGACCCCGGCGCTCCACTTCGCGATCCGGCTGCGCAGTCTGCAAACGTCTGACCAGCAGCGCCAGGCGGCGTGGTGTCGCAAAAGACCGGGCATCTTCGAAATCCAGCCCTGCGTCAGACAGGCCCTTGAGAATACCTTCGCTGAAAGCAGCCGACAGTGCCGGCAGGGCTTTCGGCGGCAGCTCCTCAGTACCCAATTCCAGCAGGAGATCAGCGCGATCAGTCATGACCGGCCTCCGCCTGAGCGTCGGTGCCGCACATGGGGAATCCCAGCGCCTCGCGCGCCTCGTAATAGGTCTGGGCCACGGCCCGGGCCAGGCTGCGCACACGCAGAATATAAGCCTGTCTTTCGGTCACGGAAATCGCCTTGCGCGCGTCCAGCAGATTGAAAGTGTGCGAAGCCTTGAGCACCTGTTCATAGGCAGGCAGGGGCAGATTGGCCGCCACCAGCTTGTTACATTCGCCTTCGGCCACATCGAATGCGGCGAACAGGGCATCGGTATTGGCGTGCTCGAAGTTATAGGTACTTTGCTCCACCTCGTTCTGGTGGAACACATCGCCATAGGTCACGACCCGGCCTTCATGCTCACACCAGACCAGGTCGTAGACGCTTTCCACTTCCTGCAGGTACATGGCGATACGTTCCAGGCCGTAGGTGATTTCGCCGGACACAGGCTTGCAGTCGATACCGCCGACCTGCTGGAAATACGTGAACTGGGTGATTTCCATGCCGTTGAGCCAGACTTCCCAACCCAGTCCCCAGGCGCCGAGGGTGGGGGATTCCCAGTTGTCTTCCACGAAACGGATGTCATGCACCAGCGGATCAATGCCCAGTTCCTTGAGCGATTCCAGATACAGATCCTGAATGTTCAGCGGCGAGGGTTTGAGAATGACCTGAAACTGGTAATAGTGCTGCAGGCGGTTGGGGTTTTCGCCATAGCGGCCATCGGTGGGCCGGCGTGAGGGCTGCACGTAGGCCGTATGCCAGGGCTCGGGACCGATGGCTCGCAGAAAGGTGGAAGGATGGAATGTACCGGCGCCGACTTCCATGTCCAGTGGCTGAACCAGCACGCAACCCTGCCGCCCCCAGTAATGCTGAAGCTTGAGGATCAGGTCCTGAAAACTCAGGATTGCATTCGCCGCCATGTCTGCACTCGTCGGTTGGACTGCCGGGGCCTGCGCTGCGGCCCCCCAAAATAGCGCGCAAGTATAACGAATGCGAGGCTGCAGCCACCAGCCAGTGCTTATTTCTCCAGTTCAAGCCCGAATTCGGGATTAAAAATCAGCAGCTAAAGTCCTCGAAAACACTGCACTAAGGCGGGGCTTGCACATATATGGTGCGCACTAGTTTGAATATGCATCATAACGGTGCAATTAATCGAGTTTAACCGCTGTACAGACGTCTGTGAGCAGAAATGACCCCTCTATATCTGGCACGATTTCTGCGTTAATGTTGGTCGCCAACTCTATTAGGGGGTGGTCTTGCGACCGCCATTTTGCAACAGAAATTCTTAGGAGGGGCCATGTCGGCTGACGTACTTAAGATGATTGAAGAGCAGGACGTGAAGTTTGTTGACTTCCGTTTCTGCGATACGAAGGGTAAAGAGCAGCACGTCACCGTGCCCGCTCACACCGTTGACGCGGATGTGCTGGAAGAGGGCAAGATGTTTGACGGCTCCTCCATCGCAGGCTGGAAGGGCATTAACGAATCCGACATGATTCTGATGCCCGACCCGGAAACTGCCGTCATTGACCCGTTCTTTGAAGAAACCACACTGATCCTGCGCTGCGACGTTATCGAGCCGGCTACCATGCAGGGCTACGAGCGCGACCCTCGCTCTCTGGCCAAGCGTGCAATTGCCTACCTGAACTCGACCGGCATCGCCGACACTGCCTACTTCGGCCCGGAGAATGAATTCTTCGTGTTCGACAGCGTGCATTGGTCCAGCGATATCAGCGGCTCCTTCTACAAGATCGACTCCGAGGAAGCCTCCTGGAGTTCCGAGAAGGTCTTCCCCGACGGCAACATGGGCCACCGCCCAACCGTAAAGGGCGGCTACTTCCCGGTTCCGCCGGTCGATTCTCTGCAGGATCTGCGCTCTGCCATGTGCCTGGCCATGGAAGAGATGAATCTGGAAACCGAAGTACATCACCACGAAGTGGCGACTGCGGGCCAGTGTGAAATCGGCTGCAAGTTCAACACCCTGGTGAAGAAGGCCGACGAGGTCCTGATCTACAAGTACTGCGTGCAGAATGTGGCCCATGCCTACGGCAAGACCGCCACCATGATGCCGAAACCACTGGTAGGTGATAACGGTAACGGCATGCACGTTCACCAGTCGCTGGCCAAGGACGGTGTCAACCTGTTCACCGGCGACCTGTATGGCGGCCTGAGCGAAATGGCGCTGTTCTACATCGGCGGCATCATCAAGCATGCCAAGGCCATCAACGCCTTCGCCAACGCCTCCACCAACAGCTACAAGCGTCTGGTACCCGGCTTTGAAGCACCGGTGCTGCTGGCCTACTCGGCCCGCAACCGCTCGGCTTCGATCCGTATTCCTTACGTGACGAACCCGAAGGCGCGCCGTATCGAAGTCCGCTTCCCGGACTCCACCGCCAACCCTTATCTGGCCTTCACCGCCATGATGATGGCCGGCCTGGACGGCATCCAGAATAAGATCCACCCGGGCGAAGCCATGGACAAGGATCTGTATGATCTGCCGCCGGAAGAGGAAGCTGCCATTCCACACGTAGCTACCTCCCTGAAGGAAGCTCTGGAAGCCCTGAGCGAAGACCGCGAGTTCCTGAAGGCTGGCGGCGTCATGAGTGATGACATGATTGACGGCTACATCGCACTGAAGATGGAAGAAGTCACCCGTCTGCACATGACGACCCACCCTGTCGAATTCGACATGTACTACAGCCTGTAAGTACCAGGTCATCGTCGAGACAAAGGCCCCCGGTCAGGGGGCCTTTTTTGTTTCCACAACCTCCTGCCCCCCCTTTACTCAAGGGGGAATAGTGGTTCCTAACTCCTTACGCAGAAAGAAAATCTGCGTTTTCCCTCTCAGAACTACCTACTATGCCGTCCATGCACCATAATTGTGCATGGACCGTGTGCAAAAACTCCGTTTCATAGCGCCCGGATGGCCCGTATTTTGCTTTTTCTATGCCGCTATGCCACTAAAGAGCCCGCAACAGATTCTTGAAAACCTGAGCAACGCCGTGCTTTGTCTCGACAGCGGCTTGCGTGTGAGCTATCTCAATCCGGCCTGTGAAGTCCTGTTCGGCGTCAGCAGCCGTTATGCCGAGAACCAGCCTCTGGCCTTCGCCTTGCCGTCACTCGCTCAGCATCAGCAGCAGCTGGAAGAGGCGCTGCGCAACCGGCATGCCTACACGGCCCGTGAGCTGAGCCTGCCCAAGGGGCACGGTACCGTAACCGTGGACTGTTCTGTGACACCGCTGATGGGCCCCGAAGGGGAACGCGGCCTGTTGCTGGAACTCGCCCCCCTGGACCGGCATTTGCGTATTTCACGCGACGATCAGCTCCTGGCACAGCATGAAGCCAGCCGCGTTGTCGTGCGCGGACTGGCGCATGAAATCAAGAATCCCCTGGGTGGCCTGCGTGGCGCGGCCCAGCTGCTGGAACGGGAACTGGACAACGATACGCTCAAGGAATACACCCAGGTGATTATCGGCGAGGCTGATCGCCTGCAGAACCTGGTCAACCGGCTGCTGGGTCCTAACCGGCCGCTGGAGATGCAACCCATCAATGTGCATGAACCGCTGGAGCGCGTACGCCAGCTGGTCGAGGCCGAACTCAGTGAAGGCATCAGCCTGGAGCGCGACTACGACCCCAGCATTCCCGACCTTGAAGCCGACCCCGAACAATTGATTCAGGTCTTTCTCAATATTGTCGGCAATGCCGTGCAGGCGATCGGTGATCGCGGCAAGATCACGCTGCGTACCCGTACACAGCGGCGTTTTACTATCGGGCCGAATCATTATCGCCTGGTGGTGCGGATCGATATCGCCGACAACGGCCCCGGCATCGACCCGGAAATGGTCGAACAGATTTTCTATCCCATGGTGACCTCACGCGCCGAAGGCAGCGGCCTGGGCCTGTCGATTGCCCAGTCGCTGATCAATGCGCACGGCGGGTTGATTGAATGCCAAAGTCGCCCCGGAGACACCGTATTTTCAATATTCTTACCCTTGGAGAAGGCAGATGCCTAATTCGCTGACTGTCTGGATTGTCGATGACGACCAATCCATACGCTGGGTTCTGGAACGCTCACTACAGGGCGCCGGCATGCATACCCAGTGCTTCGAGGGCGGCGTGGAAATGCTGAATGAACTTGAGGACGCCGAGCCCGACGTGCTCATTACCGACATACGCATGCCGGGCATCAATGGTCTCGAACTGCTGGAGCGTGTACACCGGCAAAAGCCGGACCTGCCGGTTATCATCATGACCGCCCATTCCGACCTGGACAGCGCTGTCGCTGCCTATCAGGGCGGCGCCTTTGAATACCTGCCCAAACCCTTCGACGTGGACGACGCAGTCGAGTTGGTGCAACGCGCCGCCAAGCGCGGCGAGATCAAGACCGAGGCCGAGCCTAGCAGCCTGCAACAGGGGACCACTCTGGTCGGTGAAGCGCCCGCCATGCAGGAAGTCTTCCGCGCCATCGGGCGGCTGAGCCAGTCACATATCACCGTACTGATCACGGGCGAGTCAGGCACCGGCAAGGAGCTGGTGGCGCGCGCTTTACACGAACACAGCCCGCGGGCGGAAAACCCCTTTATTGCCATCAATACGGCTGCCATTCCCAAGGACCTGATGGAATCCGAACTGTTCGGCCACGAAAAGGGCGCATTTACCGGCGCGCAGGCCCAGCGCAAGGGGCGCTTCGAACAGGCGGATCAGGGCACGCTCTTTCTGGATGAAATCGGCGACATGCCCTTCGATCTGCAGACACGCCTGCTACGTGTACTGTCAGACGGACAGTTCTATCGTGTGGGTGGACATACCGCCATCTCCGCCGATGTACGCATCATCGCAGCCACGCACCAGGACCTGGAAGCCAAGGTGGCGAAAGGGGAGTTCCGCGAGGATCTGTTTCATCGACTGAATGTGATCCGGGTCCGTATTCCACCGCTGCGTGAGCGCAGCGAGGATGTGGACCTGCTGCTGCAGCATTTCCTGCATCGTGCCGCCGCTGATCTTAAGACCGAACCCAAGATTCTCAAGCCGGAGGTGCGCGCCTTCCTCAGCCGCCACAACTGGCCCGGCAATGTGCGTGAACTGGAGAATCTCTGCCGCTGGCTGACTGTCATGGCCCCCGGCCGCGAAGTCCACATGGAAGACCTGCCTTCTGAAATGCAGGCCAGCAAACCTGTCGCACAAGCCGCCCCGGCGGTGAGCACCGCCAATGGTGAAGCACCGGCTGCAGCGGTCGAGGGCCTGAGCTGGATCAGCCTGCTCAGACAGTGGGCAGAGCGGGAATTACAGGCCGGCCGCAGCAGTTTACTGGACCAGGCTGTTCCCGAGTTCGAGCGCAACCTCATTGAAGTCGCGCTTGCCCAGAGCAAGGGACACAAGCAGGATGCGGCTCAACTGCTCGGCTGGGGGCGCAATACCCTGACGCGCAAGATGAAGGAACTGAAAATGAACAGCAGCGATTGAGCCAATCCTGCAGTTGCCTGAATCAGACAACAATCAAATGTTGCAGGCATAAAAAAAGCCCGGCCATTGGCCGGGCTTTTCAGTTAGCGCGGAAGCCTTATTCCGGAGGCTGTAACCCGAAGGTTGAGCCCGGGATTTCTTCTTCCTCTATAGGCGCAGCCTCTTCCTCCATCATGGTGGAAGCTTCCTCTTCCGACATGGCCGGAGCTTCTTCTACCGGCTGAGTGTTCTCCCCTTCGAGGATATGCATCTCAACGCGGCGATTATGCTCGCGACCTGCATCGGTTTCATTGGTTTCCACCGGCTGGCTTTCGCCGAATCCGCGGGCACTCAGACGGCCGACCGGAATACCCTTGGATACCAGGTAATCCACCACCGACTGGGCACGGGCCTGCGACAGCTTCATGTTGTAGGCATCGCTGCCAATCCAGTCGGTATGACCGGCAATCATGACTTTCACATCCGGCTCGTTCATGAGCGACTCTGCTACGCGATCAAGAATGACCTTGGAATCCAGCAGCAGGGTCGACTTGTCGAACAGGAAGTGCACACCACGCAGTTCGAAGACCTGCGGGATGACACAGCCCTTGGCGTTGACTTCCAGACCCGGCAGGGTGCCCGGGCACTGATCGATGCCATCCGGTACGCCGTCACCATCGCTGTCCAGCGGGCAGCCATCAGCGTTCACGATCACACCCGGAGGCGTATCAGGACACTTGTCGCGGCCATCCGGCACACCGTCGCCGTCGCTGTCCAGCGGACAACCGTCAGCATTCACGGCCACGCCCGGGGGGGTGTCAGGACATTTGTCGTAGGTATCCGGTACACCGTCACCATCGCTGTCCAGCGGACAACCGTCCGGACCCACTTTCACGCCCGGAGGCGTATTGGGACATTTGTCACGGTTATTGGGCACGCCGTCATCATCCAGATCGTAATCCGGCAATGCAGGCGTTTCACCCAGCGGGAAAGTCACACCCAGCGTCGTTGCCCAGGTGTAGTAACTGGCTTCAGGCACCACACCCTTACCGCTGACGTCATCCAGACGGTAACGCGCATCGGCACGCAGACGCACCCAGTCCCAGTCATGCAGAATACCCAAGCCGAGCATGGGGCCGTAGCCACCGAACTCTTCACCCAGCCATTCAATACGCGCGCCCTGAATACCGCCCATGGCGAAGTAATGGGTGCCGTCACTGGGGTAAATGAAGGGATCAGAGAAAGGGAACCACAAGGCCTGACCGGAGAGGCCGATACGCTCGTAGTTGCCGGCGTTCTCGGTATCCAGATCATCGTAGCGAAGGGTGGTTTCCAACGCCCATACACCTGGACCCCAGGTATTGCGGAAGGGTTTGCCCAGCGAAATACCGAAAGACGGGCCGTTATCGAAGTCGCTTTCATCCGCGAAAACGATACCGCCATGCAAAGTCAGAAACCAGCGGTTGTCCTCGACATGAGTCACCACTTCCGACAGATCGTATTCGATCTCTTCGCCCTGCGCTTGCGCAGCAACTGATAGTGCTGATAACCCCAGGAAAACCGAAGCAGCTAGTAAGTTTTTCTTCATTGGGGAACCTTCCTTCCCTGTCTGCATGCAATACATTTTTCCACCCCTGTTGACGTAATCTGAACCTTAGGGATCAGTAGTCTGCGATGGCGCGAAATTCGACGGGTCAGGCGCACACTCCGCCAAGGCGGCTATTTCACTGGGATCCCCTCCCAGCAGGCCTTGCAGCAGCGTGCCAAGCGCACAGTTGACCGGGCTAAAGACATTTTCGTCCACGATGCCTTGTACAACGTCACCCAGGATTGGCGTAAGAAGCGGACTCAACGCGCCCGTATCCTCACTGGTCAGATTGTCGCTGACCTGGGTCAAAACCGTATTCAGCACATCATCCAGACCACCTTCACCCAATGCCAACAGCAATGGATTCAGGATGTCAGACACAGCGGCCACAAGTTGAACCGTTGCGCCCGCACCCTCATCACCACCAAGCAGGAACAGAGGCACAAGAGTGTTACAGAGTTGCACAGCCTGACCCAGCACTTCATCACTGGTAGCCGGCAATATAATTGCGGTCAAACCGTCCGTTGAACTGCCCGGCACACCGTTGATGGTGAGCGTGCCTTCAACGCAGGCCGTACCAATTCGCAACTCACCCGTCGGGCTAATATTACCCTTGATTGCCGGGTCATCAGTTTCCGGCAATGTGAAGTCGGTCGTGCTACCCACCACAGCAGGAGGATCGTTATCTGCGCCAACCGGACCCGTATCCGATGTCACACACTGACCACCCGTGAAGTAGTCACCGCCAATAGTCCACTCAACCAGATTGATGGTTTGATTGACGGGAGTTACTACACTACCGAAATCGGCCTCGTCGCAATCACCGGAAGTGCCCCCATCCTGACATATCCTATGATTCGCATAGGTTTGTTTGGCTGCGGGTAAGTCATCGCTTTCCTGCAGACCCTGAACCAGGTCATAGGCGCCCAAACAGACAACTTTCTGTAGATCATCGGCACCATTCAGCACGCCATCGTTATTGGTATCTTCAACCGGGATACCCACGTTGAGCGAATTGGCTGCAATACGGCCACCGCCGCCAATTGTTAGCGGTGCCGAACCGGTTTCTGTTCCGCCAGAGTGGGTAAAAACAGCGGTCACATTGGTGGAGCCGGTCGTATCACCCGCTGTTACCAAGCCGAAATCAGGACCGATAGTATCGATATCCGCATTAGTAATAAGTGGATTCAGGGACCAGTCGACAGTTCGGGTCAGGTCGCAAGAGTCGCCATTCGTAAATTCACCAAAGGCAACGAATTGCTGAGTTTGGTTAAGGTTGATGACTGTATTACCCGGCGCGCAAGCGGGACGCTGCGCCAATGGAATGCAAGGAGCCGCTGCATTGAAAGCGTACCCTGCAGGGGCAGGCATCACACACAAGCCACCATTGACAATCACTGCATCGTTAACAGTTACCTGAAGAGTATCCAGATAATTATTGTCCGGAATATAGGTGCCGGTAACGGTTACTGCCGTCGGATCTGACATCACGCCAGTAACCAGACCCTGAACCGGATTGGCGTTCCCAACAGCCGCAACAGCGGGCGTGGCTGAAACCCAGTTGGTGCTGGTGGTAACTTGACGGGTTACGCCATCGGTAAAGTCCCCAAAGGCTTGAGCCTGCTGACTTACACCGACCGGCAAGGTCATCGTGTCCGGCTGAATTTCGAACTGGGTGATAGCGGCATTGGTGATCTGCACGGTATCGCTGCCATTCCCCACAGAGCTGATGCCAACAATGTCTACGATGTTCTCGCTCACGCCCCGAATTTGGCAAGAGTCAGCGGCGTCATTGGAGCTTACGACTTCTGCTATCTGATCATTCTGGCTTTCGCAACGGAAAGAAGGGCACCCTGTCGAGGTGTTCCTGTTGCCATTTTTATCGACAGAGGTTGTAGTACAGCTAGCGCTGCACTGACCGCTGACGCCCACTGGTAGCGTTGTGGGACAATTCAGCGTGACAGAAGCTTGTGGAGCGGGTAAATCCGGACTCTTGGTGGAATCGCCGCCCTCGTCGCTACCGCCACAGGCGGCCAGCGCCAAGCTCAGCACCAGTGTAGAAATAAGGGTTCCACAAGCCCTGCCGAAAGCTTGTCTAGACATAACTATGTACCTCGAGTACTCGATTGAAGGCATCCTGCCTTTTACTGAAACTCGACCGCTGCGAAACATCCTGCCTGGCAGCCATCGAAAAATACCCCTGTAAGCGCTATTCCCGGACAGTTGTCCGAATCAGCCTACGCAGAAAGTATTGCTCACCTAAAACGTAGTTGCAATGGCTATTCTTTTATTTATTTATTGCCGTAGCGTGACTGGATTTCCCGTGTATGGGGGGGGTCACCTGTAATCAGCCGGGAACCGCTCTTGCGCGTGATGTATTTCCAGGCCCAGTTGGTCATTACCGACAGGCGTTGCTCGATATTCATCAATGACCAGATATGAATGGCCACCCACAATGCCCAGGCGAAAAAGCCAGTGATGCGCATGAAATTCAGATCACCCACAGCCCGGTTACGGCCAATCACGGCCATAGTGCCCTTGTCGACATAACGGAAAGGCTTGATCTGGCTGCCCTTATGCCGGGCCTTAAGCAGTCTGGCCACATACTCGCCCTGCTGGATGGCCACAGGCGCGAGGCCGGGTAAGGCCTTGCCCGGTTCGGTTTCGTAACGGCCAAGGTCACCCACCACAAAGATGCCCGGGTGGCCCTTGAGGGACATATCCCGCTCGACCGGAAGTTTGCCCTGACGGTCCAGTTCCACGCCGGTACGCTCCGCCAGCACACGGCCGAATGCCGAGGTGGTGACACCGGCTGCCCACAGCACGGTTTCCGTATGTACGCGCTCGAGTTCCTTGCCACGCCGGATAGTTACGCGGCCGGGCTCGATGTTTTCTACAAAACTTTCCTTGAACACGGTGACGCCCAGCTCACCCAGCATCTTCTCGGCCGAGGCGCTCAACTTGTCGTCGTAAACGGGCAACACCCTGGGCGCGCCTTCCACCAGCAGAATGGTCACTTCGCGCGGGTCAATGGAGCGAAAATCATTGACCATGGTGTGGTGGGCCAGTTCACCCAGCGCCCCGGCCAGCTCAACGCCTGTGGGGCCGGCGCCCACCACGACGAAAGTCATCATGGCCTTGCGGCGTTCCGGATCCGTTGTGGCCTCGGCCCGCTCAAAGGCGCTGAATATCTTGCGCCGCATTTCCAGGGCATGCTCCACGGTTTTAAGACCGGGCGCATAGGGACGCCACTCGTCATGCCCGAAATAGGAGTGCTTGACGCCGGTGCCGACGATCAGCGTGTCGTACTCCAGCTCACCGAACTCGTGATACACCTTGCCCTGTTCGGGGTCGAGGTCATAAGCGGTGCCGGTCAGACAACGTACGTTTTTATAGCGCCGCAGCATGACCCGGTGCGGGGTGGCGATATCGCCGACCACCAGGCCACCAGTGGCTACCTGATAAAGCAGGGGCTGAAATAGATGGAAATTGCGCTTGTCCAGCAGGGTGACTTCAAAATCGGCGTCCTTGCGGCGCTCTCCCAGCGCCTTGGCTGCAAACAGACCGGCGAACCCCCCGCCCACAATCAGGACACGGTGGGGGCGGTTCGGTGCGGTTTCAGCGTTGCTTGCGGGTGACGTCATAATGGGTCCGGAGGCGCAAAAAGCCGGCCATTATACCGATGCCGCCCCTTGCGCTGCCAAACCCGGCGCCAGGCGCAGTGCATGAAAGACATAGCGACTGGCCATCACCACATCGCGTAAATACCAGGCGTTGACCGATCCCCCCACCAGAGCACCGGCCAGCGGCACCATGCCCAGGACCTTGCGCCTGCCCAGATTCAGGCCCAGTTGCCGGGCGACCTGATGGATCCCGACAGCCACGGCGTGCTTGGCAAAGGACTGGTTAAAACTGCGTTCCAGCCCCCCCAGCATCTGGCGGCTGTCGATTTGAGCGACCAGTGCGGCCTGCCATGCCGCCTGTTTTTCCCGCATGTTGTTGGCGGCCGCCAGACTGAAGATCGCCAGCGGTACCTGATCATCCTCCGGCTCGAAGCCATAACAAAGCGCGCTGCGATGAATCCCTTCCAGCGCCAGCACCAGCAATGCCGGCACGTCCAGCACCCAACCCGCAGCGCCGCCCAGTCCCGTTACGGCACCGGTCCCGCCGGCGGTGAGCATCATGCGCCGCCGCACCTTGCGCCAGATATCATCACAATCTTCCAGCGGCCAGTCGCGCAATGCCGCCGCCTCATCCAGCGCCAGATCAGACAGCATCTGCTTGCGCCAGGCCGGCCGCGACCCCGCCTGACTGGCCAGGGAGAACGCCCGCTGCAACGCCGCCTCTGGCGCCCAGGGCTTGATGGCCCGCACCAGCGGGCTGGTGGTGCGGCCAAAGCCACGCGCCACCAATCCCGGCGGCTTGGCCAGCCATTGCTGCAGCTCGGCCAGTCTGGCCTGCTCATAGGGGGTATAGGGGGATGCCCCGGTATCTGCCGTTGTCACCCGGGCATGATAGCCTTGCCTACCCGCATGGACCGAATATTCTGATGTGCCTGATTGCCCTTGCCTGGCAGTACCACCCCACACATGCCCTGGTGGTAGCGGCCAACCGTGACGAGTTCTACCGGCGCCCGGCCACTGCGGCTGCACGCTGGCCCGATGACTCGCGCATCGTTGCGGGGCGCGACGAAGAACAGGGTGGCACCTGGCTGGGTATAGCCGAACACGGCCGCTTCGCCGCCATTACCAACGCCCGCGGGGTGGGCGGCGCCAAGGACGCACCGTCCCGCGGGTTTCTGGTGCGCGATTTTCTGCAGGGAACGGACCCGGTGGAAGACTGTGCAGCGAACATTATGGCGGAGATCCATCGCTATGCCGGCTGTAATCTGCTGTTGGCGGATGCAGGTCAGCTCTGGTATATCACCAATCACCCGCAACCGGAGCGGCGTCAGCTTGCCCCGGGTTTACATGCCCTTAGCAATGGCCATATCGACCACCTCTGGCCCAAGATGCAAAAGGTGCGCGATGGTCTTGGCGAGCGGCTCGCCGGCAACGAGATCGATCATTCCAGCCTGTTCGACATGATGACCGATCGCAGTCCGGCAAATAAACAGGATCTGCCCAATACCGGGGTTGGCAAAGTGCTGGAACGGCAACTGTCGCCAGTCTTTATCCGCTTGCCGGTTTACGGCACCCGCTGCACCACGGTACTCAGTGTGGATAACAACGGCCAGGCAAAATTCAGTGAACGACGCTTCAATGCCGGCGGCCGGGTAGACGGGGAGACCACGATTGACTTACAACTGGCCTGGTCAACCGGATAAAAGTCGCTCATGAAATTCAAGTATTGCCCGATTTGCGCCTCCGAGCTGGAGCATTACCAGGACGCCGAAGTAGAGCGTCAGCGCTGTACTGCTGGCAGCTGCAACTACGTCAACTGGAATAATCCCACGCCTGTTGTAGCCGCCATCGTGGAGCATGAAGGCGAAGTGATCCTGGCGCGCAACAAGCTATGGCCGGAGGACTGGTTCGGCCTGATTACCGGTTTTCTGGAGTTTGGCGAATCGCCGGAAACCGGGGTGCTGCGCGAGGTTGAGGAAGAGCTGGGCCTGCAGGGCGAAGTCATCGAGTTCGTCGGCCACTACGATTTTACCCAGATGAACCAGCTGCTGATTGCCTACCACGTGCGCGCCAGCGGTGACATTGTACTGGGTGATGAACTGGCGGCTTTCAAACGCGTGAACCCGACCGAACTGCAACCCTGGCCCATGGGCACAGGCCATGCCGTGCGTGACTGGCTCATCCGCAATCACGCCCGCAGCGATCTGGAACCTGTCACGCCTTGATGCTGCGTCCCAGGATTCTGATTCCGCTTGTCCTCGGCCTGGCCTTGCTGGCCTGGCTGGGCTGGTGTCTCTATATTTTCCTGCTGCCGCCCCACGAAAAACTGCTGCGGGATGAAACCGTACAGCGCGGCCTTTTGTACTGCGAGCAGGGCGACGCTTCCCTGTTACTGGATTATTACCCCGGCCAGACAGGCATGGGGCTGGTGATCTACGTGCATGGCGGCGGCTGGCGCAAAGGCGACCGCATTCCCGGAGAATCCGCAGCGGTCATGATCACGGCGCTGCGTGATGGCGGACTCAACATTGCCGCCATCGACTATCGGCAGGCGCCTGATCACAGGCTTTCCGATATGCAGGAAGACCTCAACTGCGCCATCGATTATCTGCGCCGGCGCAGTCATGAGCTGGGTTTTGACGGTAACAATGTCGGCCTGCTCGGTTTTACCACCGGTGGCCATTTGAGTTTGCTGACAGCGGGGCGGCGCAAAGCCACGGGGCAGACAGCCCTGCAGGCAGTGGCGGCATTGTATGCGCCTACCAACCTCAATCGCCCGGATCAGCTGTGGCTGATACAGCCTGCCGATTACCACGACGAATTAATGAAGCTGCTGTTTGCAGAGCCGGATGCCGCGCGCCTGGAACGCGCCAGTCCTGTGTCCTACGCCGAGTATCTGGATCTTCCCAGCCTGCTGGTTTATGGCGACCGGGACCAGGTAGTGGGCCCAGGACAGGGTATGGATCTGTACTGGCGCCTGCGACTGCTGGGCCAGCCGACCGAGTTCATTCTGGTGCGGGACAGCGGCCATCTGACAGCCCTTTCGGATAACACCTCACCGGACTGGAAGGCACTGAGCGACTGGGTGACCGGGTTCTTCAACCAGGCGCTGGCAGCCAGATAGTCACGGGCTTCCTGCCCTAGATCTGAAAACGCGCTTTCAGCCAAAGACCGATATCCGCAATCTGCTCCAGACACACCTGGTGCTGCATGGGGTAGCTATGCCAGCTCACCGAATAACCGGCCTGCTGCAGATTATCGCGGCTCATCTCGCCAAACGCGCAGGGCACCATCGGATCATAGCTGCCATGCGCCATGAAAATCTCCGTGCCCTTGTTGGCCTCGCTGGCTTCCTCGCCCAAAGCCTCACTCTGCGGCAGCCAGGTGGACAACGCCATGATGCCCGCCAGGGCTTGCGGATAACGCAATCCGATATGCAGGGCCATGGCGCCACCCTGCGAAAATCCGGCCAGTACGAGACGGTCCGCGGGAATACCGCGCGTCTGTTCGCGCGCCATCAGGGCCTCTATCCCCTGACGGGACTGTTCTATGCCTTCGTGATCTACCTTCAACTCCCGATCCAGCGATTGGATGTCGAACCAGGCGCGCATGGGCATACCACCGTTAATAGTGATGGGCTGAACCGGCGCATGTGGAAACACGAAGCGCACTTTCAGTTCCTCGGGCAAGCGCAGCTCCGGCACGATGGGCACGAAGTCATTACCATCGGCGCCCAGGCCATGCATCCAGATAATGCTGTGCGTGGCGTCCTCTTGGGCGCCGATTTCCACGGTTTCCAGTTCCAGAGACATCTATATAAGGCCTGTTGTCTTTATTGATAATGGGTGGAGCGTATAATGCCGATCTTAAACTTTTCCTGAGCGGGTCGCAGAGATGCGCATGACAACACGCCATATTTCCGGGTGCCTGGGTGCGCTCTTTATCAGTCTTACCCTGCTGACCGCGGCCTGCGGCCAGAAGGGTGACCTGTATCATCCCGAACGCGGCCAGCAATACCAGCAAAGCAGCACCGGGCAGTAATGGATCATTTCGAATATCAGAACGGCCGGTTGTTTGCCGAGGCCGTCGATCTCTCTGCGCTTGCTGACCAGTACGGCACGCCGACCTATGTCTACTCGCGCGCCACCCTTGAGCGCCACTATCAGGTCTTCGATGAAGCGCTGAAAGACATCCCGCACCTGGTCTGCTATGCCGTCAAGGCCAACAGCAACCTCGCGGTGCTGAATGTGCTCGCCCGCCTGGGTGCCGGTTTCGACATCGTCTCTGGCGGCGAGCTGGCGCGCGCACTGGCGGCCGGGGCCGAACCCGGCAAGATCGTTTTCTCCGGCGTCGGCAAGAGCGCGGTGGAAATGCGTCAGGGCCTGGAAGCGGGCATTCGCTGTTTCAATGTGGAATCCACTGCCGAACTGCAGCGGCTGAGCACCGTGGCCAGCGATATGGGTCAAACCGCACGCGTGTCCCTGCGCGTCAATCCTGACGTGGATGCCAAAACACATCCCTACATTTCCACCGGGCTCAAGGAAAACAAATTCGGCATCGACTTCAACGCAGCTGAACAGGCCTATCGTGAAGCCGCTGCGCTGCCCGGTATTGAAGTGGTCGGTGTGGACTGCCACATTGGCTCCCAGCTCACCGAGCTGTCGCCGTTTCTGGATGCCATGCAGCGCCTGCTAGCGCTCATTGACCGCCTGGCAGAGGCTGGCATTCAGCTCCAACACCTCGACCTGGGCGGCGGCCTGGGCGTGCGCTACCGCGACGAAAATCCTCCGCTGCCGGCCGACTATGCCAAGGCCCTGCTGCCGTTGCTGGAAGGGCGAAACCTGGAACTGGTGATTGAGCCGGGCCGGGCCATCGCCGCCAACGCCGGCGTGCTGCTGACACGCGTGGAATATCTCAAGCATACCGAATACCGCAATTTCGCCATTGTTGATGCGGCCATGAACGATCTCATACGTCCGACACTATATAGCGCATGGATGAACATCATTCCGGTTGCACCGCGTGAAGACGAAACACCGCGCATCTATGACATCGTTGGCCCGGTCTGTGAAACCGGCGACTGGCTGGGCAAGGAGCGCGAACTGGCGCTGCAGCCAGGCGACCTGCTCGCCGTACGTTCGGCCGGCGCCTACGGCTTCACCATGAGTTCCAACTACAACACCCGGCCGCGGGCCATGGAAATTCTGGTGGATGGCACCCAGGCACACGTCGTACGCGAACGGGAAACCGTGGAATCGCTGTTCGCCGGCGAGACCATGCTGCCCTGATTTTCACCCGGCCCGCTGAGGGGGCATACTTGTCGGCCACATTTTTACTGATGCTGCCGTGCCCGACTCCAAACCCCTGATTCTGATCGATGGCTCTTCCTGGCTGTACCGCGCCTTCCACGCCCTGCCGCCGCTGACCAACAGCCGCGGCGAACCCACCGGCGCGGTGCTGGGCATGGGCAACATGCTGCGCAAGCTGCTGCGTGAATTCGAGCCTGAACGCATTGCAGTGATCTTCGATCCGCGCGGCAAGACCTTCCGCAACGACATCTACGCCGAGTACAAGGCCAACCGCCCGCCGGTGCCTGAGGAACTGGAAAGCCAGTTCCCCGTCATTCGCAATGTGATCGAGGCCATGGGTCTGCCGCTGATCCAGATAACCGGAGTTGAGGCCGACGACGTCATCGGTACGCTAGCGGTCCGCGAGAAGGGCGAAGTGCTGGTGGTGACCGGCGACAAAGACATGGCCCAGCTGGTCGACGACCGCGTGAAGCTGCTGGACACCATGAAGAACAAACTGACCGACGCCGACGCCGTGCAGGAAAAGTTCGGCGTCGGACCGGCGCGCATCATCGATCTGCTGGCGCTGATGGGCGACAGCTCCGACAACATCCCCGGTGTGCCCAAGGTCGGGCCCAAAACCGCGGCCAAGTGGCTGAACGAATACGGCGATCTCGACACGCTGATTGAAAAGGCCGATGAAGTCGGCGGCAAGGTGGGCGAATACCTGCGCGAGCATCTCGGGCAGCTGCCCATGTCGAAAGACCTGGCCACCATTCGCACCGAACTCGAGCTTGATCTGGACAACGACGACCTCAAGCCAGGCGCCCAGGACGACGCGCGCTTCCGCGAGCTCTGCGAACGCTATGAATTCAAGCAATGGCTGAAGGATTTCGAGACCGCTGAAGAAGACGACACCTACAGCGAACCGGTCAATGCCCCGAGCAAAAGCCAGGGCCAGTACCACACGGTACTCACGCAGGACGAACTCGACACCCTGATCAAAAAGCTGGAAAAAGCCAAGCTGATCTGCGTCGACACCGAAACCGACAGCCTCGACGCCATGCAGGCCAACCTGGTGGGCCTGTCCTTTGCCGTCGAGCCCGGCGAGGCCTGGTACATCCCGGTGGCCCATGATTATCTGGGCGCGCCGAAACAGCTGGGCCGCGACGCAGTGCTCAAGGCGCTCAAGCCGATTCTGGAAGATCCCAAACGGCCCAAACTCGGCCAGCACATCAAATATGACATGAACGTGCTTGCCTGCCATGGCGTGGAAGTGCGCGGTGTCACCGAAGACAGCATGCTGGCCAGCTATGTCTACAACAGCACCGCCACGCGCCATGACATGGACTCGCTGGCCCTCAAGTATCTGGGCGCCAAAACCATCAAGTTCGAGGAGGTGGCCGGCAAGGGCAAGAACCAGATCACCTTCAACCAAGTAAGCCTGGAGCAGGCCACGCCTTACGCTGCCGAAGATGTCGACATCACCCTGCAATTGCAGCGGATGCTGGCCGGCGAACTGGCCAAAACGCCGTCGGTGGAAAAGGTCTATCGTGACATCGAAGTGCCACTGATTCCTGTTTTATCCAGAATCGAACGCAACGGCGTGTTGCTGGACACCGGTCTGCTGGGCCGCATCAGCAAGGAAATGGCCGGCCGCATGGAAGAACTCACCGACCAGGCCTTCACCGCGGCCGGCGGCGACTTCAACCTGAACTCACCGGCTCAGTTGCAGGAAATCCTTTTTGAGAAGCTCGAACTGCCGGTAGTACGCAAGACGCCCAAGGGCCAGCCGTCGACCGCCGAGGATGTGCTGGAGGAACTGGCTGCCCAGCATGACCTGCCGCGCCTGATCCTGGATTACCGCGCGCTGGCCAAGCTGCGCTCCACCTATACCGAAAAACTGGGCCAGCAGGTCAATCCGAAAACCGGCCGGGTACATACCTCCTATCATCAGGCCGTAGCCGCCACCGGGCGTCTGTCCTCCTCCGACCCGAACCTGCAGAACATCCCGGTGCGCCGCGCCGAGGGCCGCCGCATCCGTCAGGCGTTTATCGCACCCGAGGGCTGCAAGCTGGTGTCGATCGACTATTCACAGATCGAACTGCGCCTGATGGCGCATTTCTCCGGCGACGAAGGCCTGCTCAACGCCTTCCATGAAGGCCTGGACATCCATCGCGCCACCGCCAGTGAAATCTTCGATGTGGCCCTGGACCAGGTGGGTGATGACCAGCGCCGCGCCGCCAAGACCATCAATTTCGGCCTGATTTACGGCATGTCGGCCTTTGGCCTGGCCAAGCAGCTCAATATTCCGCGCGGCGAGGCCGGTGATTACATCCAGCGTTTCTTCGAGCGCTATCCGGGTGTGCAGAACTTCATGGAAAGCACCAAGGAACGCGCCCGCAAGGAGGGCTTCGTTGAAACCCTCTATGGCCGCCGTCTGTATCTGCCTGAAATCAATTCAAAAAACCCCCAACACCGGCAATATGCCGAACGCACCGCCATTAACGCCCCCCTGCAGGGTACGGCCGCCGACCTGATCAAGATGGCCATGATCGACGTGCATGCCTGGCTGGAAGACAACGCCGCCGACACCCGCATCATCATGCAGGTGCATGACGAACTGGTGTTCGAAATCCCGGAAAAGCAGGCCGACGAACTGGGCAACCAGCTGGCCGGGCGCATGTGTGCGGTGGGGGAACTCAAAGTGCCGCTGGTGGCGGAGCCGGGAGTAGGCGACAACTGGGACGCCGCCCACTAAAAGCCCCTATAAACTACTGCGCGGGCGCCTGACAGCATCCGGCGGTGCTCGCAATCCTCATGTATTGATTTATACACTCCGGTTCCTGCGCTCCGGCGGTTGCTGTCAGCCACCCGCTCGTTACGTTTCTAGCTGACTTTTTCTGGCTGACCTCTTGTTTAATTAATTGAATTAAAAGAAAAATAAAATTTTTTGAAAATTTTTTCGCTGGCCGTGAACTTTTGCCGATTCCCAATGACTAATCCTGTGAGCGTAGTGACGGCGCTCCCCGCCTCTCCTCCCTGGGCGGGTCCTCATTCCGGCCTCTAGCCGGACACACTAACCCGGCGGCTTCCCCTACCGCCGGGTTTCTTTTTTATCCCCCGAATAAATCCATCTTGGATTTCTCGGGGTACGGAAAGCAAAAAAGTGTTTTTTGCTTTCCTTCATTTTCAATGAACGAGATTGAAAATGGCGGCACATCCCTGTGCCGCGAGATGCTCTAACTGTCCTGCGACCCATCGGACGCTAACCATCTATTGAGTAACGCACGCGCCTCATCTACACCGGTTCTTGCTGGCGAGGAAAAAAGCTGCACGGTTATCGGGGCCTCGGGATTCAGCGTCTTTCTGACCTTCAGCAACACAGATTTGGCGGCGCCGCGACTGAGTTTGTCGGCCTTGGTCAGCAGAATATGGCAGGGCAGGCCCGCCGCCATGCACCACTCCAGCATCTGCTCGTCGAAGGGTGTCAGCGGATGGCGGATATCCATCATCAGCACCACGCCGCGCAAGCATTCGCGCTTTGCCAGGTAACCCTCGATCAGGCGACCCCACTGCGCTCGCACCTTGACCGGTACCTTGGCATAACCGTAGCCGGGCAGGTCCACCAGGCGGCCGCCATCGGCCAACTCAAAGAAATGAATCAGCTGTGTTCGACCCGGCGTTTTACTGGTACGCGCCAGACTGCGTTGGTCGGTAATGGCATTCAGGGCGCTGGATTTACCGGCATTGGAACGGCCGGCAAATGCCACCTCCGGCACATCCGCCGGAGGACAGTGGCGCATGTCGCCCGCACCCGTCAGGTACTCGCAGCGGCGAAAATCGATGTCTTCTTCCATCTTGCTGGCATTTCCAGTTTTCAGAGTGCGGGAGGCTTGGGTTACAATTGCCGCCCTGAGCAACGACTCAGGGAAGCGATTCTACCGCCGACGCCTGTCCGGCCGGGTCGTATAGCCTTTCAGGAGAGGAATAAATGAACAAGTTTGCATGGCTTGCCGTGAGCAGCATTTTACTGGCTGGCGCCGCCCCGGCAATGGCAGGTTCTCTGGTTGGCGGTGACGCCGAAGCCGGCAAGGGCAAAGCCGCCGTCTGCGCTGCCTGCCACGGTCAGGGTGGCAACAGTACCAACTCGGCATGGCCCAAGCTTGCAGGACAGGGCGCCGTATACACCTATGAGCAGCTCAAGGCTTTCAAGGACGGTTCCCGCAGCAATCCGATCATGGCCGGCCAGGTCGCCAACCTGTCTGACCAGGACATGAAAGATCTGGCTGCCTACTTCGCCACACAGTCGGTGTTGCCGGGTGCGGCCAACGAGGAACTGGCACCGGTGGGTGAAGCCCTGTACCGTGGCGGCGACGCCGAACGCGGCATTCCGGCCTGCAGCGGTTGCCATGGCCCGGCCGGCGCCGGCAATGCTGCCGCCGCTTATCCGGGCATCGGTGGCCAGCACGCCGACTACTCGGCCGCGCAGCTGCGCGCTTACCGCGACGGCCAGCGCAATGGAACTGCCAAGGCCAAGATGATGTCCGAAGTAGCGAACAAGCTGACCGAGGATGATATTGCCGCGGTCGCATCCTACCTGTCGGGCCTGCACGAATAATACGGCCCACCGCCGGAGAATGATGATGCGCAAATGGACGGGGCAAAGACAGCTCCTGGGATTATTATTGCTGTTGCTGTGGCTGCCGATGGGGTGCTCGGCCGAAACTTCATCGGAGACTGCCGAGCCCTATAAGGACGGCGAACACTACAAGACCCTGGCCAGGGAAGTACCCACCTCCGCCGAGGAAGGCAAGGTGGAAGTGGTGGAATTCTTCCTTTATAGCTGCCCGCATTGCTACAAGTTCGAGCCGCTGATCGGCCAGTGGGCCAAGAACCCGCCCGCCGGCATCAGCTTCAAGACTATCCCGGCTTCCTTCGGCCCCAACGCCGAACTGCATGCCAAGGCGCATTACACCGCCATCAGCCTCGGCGTGAAGGATCCGGTGCACGGCGCCCTGTTCGACGCCATCCACAAACAGCATACGGCGCTCAACAACGAAGCCACCATTGAAAAGGTGTTCGTGGATAACGGCGTCAAGGCCGAGGATTTCAAGAAAACCTTCGGTGGTTTCACGGTCGACAACCAGGTACGCCGCGGCGAAGTGCTGGGCCAGGCCTATGCCGTGACTGGCGTGCCCGCGCTGGCCGTTGCCGGCAAATACTGGATTACGGCTTCGATGGCCGGCAGTTACGAAAACATGCTGAAAGTCGCGCAGTTTCTGGCCAACAAGGAACTGGGCAAATAGCCTGATCGGCTTTCCGTCTTAATAAAAAAACGCGGCCACTGCCGCGTTTTTTTATGTGCCCGAATCCAGTCCCTCACGAATAATCTGCCAACGGCCGTCCGCCTGTTGCCGCCAGTACTGTTGCTTGCGGATATGGCCGCGAACACCGTCGGGATGGATGGTGATCTGTTTGAAAGTGGCAAGGAAGGTGTTTTCCTCACCGGGATAGCTCATCAGGCTGAGATCGTCGATTTCGATTCTTGCGCTGCCCTGGCCAGCGCGCAATCTTTGCTGTTGTTGCGCAAAGGCAGTGAAATCGAGTTCCCGGGTGCGGAAGTCTTCCGCGTAATGACTGATAAATGCATCACTGTCAGCGGCCTGGGCATCCTCCAACCAGGCCGTCAGCGCCGCCATCGCCTCTTGCTCGCGCTGCCTGGCCTCCTCAATACTCAGCCATTCCACGCCGTCACTGAAAATGACCATGCTATGGCCGGGCACAACATCCTTGAGCAGACGGGTGAAGTCATCATTGGCCATGGTGACGCAGCCGCGGCTGGAGCGGGGCGGGCGCACATAGGTGTTGTCCGGCACCCCATGCAGCCAGATGCCCGAGCCGGTACGGTCGAGCAGGCGATCATGAAGATTCGGGTAACTCACGGGCAGGGCGCCAACGCCATAGAGCACGGCATCTTCACCGTATTCCTCCGCCAGGGCTTCACGGTTCAGGTAACCCGTGACCCGATAAACGCCCACGGGTGTGCGGCGGTCCCCTTCCCGGCGCTTGCCGAAGCCGGCCTGCCCAATACCTATATAGTGATCTTCCAGCACCCGCGGACGGCCGCCCACACTCCACAACAGGTAGAGCCGTGATGCCTTCAGATCGACCAGCACCACACGCTCTTCCCAGGGCGCCATACGCAGCAGATTTCCCGGTACTGCATCTGCCGGCGGCGCTTCACGCCGCTGTTGCCAGCGCAGGCGCGCCTCTTCTATGAGTGAGCGCAGACGGCGATTGTTCGAATTCATCTTCAGACCCTGAACACCGCCTGCATAGGTCTGCAGCAGATCACCGTAAATCAGTTGCGCCAGGCGGAAATTGGGTTGCTCGCGCACCAGCAGTTCCAGTTCACGCATGGCGATTTCGGTCTGACCAGCCGCCAGACGGTCCAGCGCCGCGACCAGCCGCTGTTCGGGATGCGCCTGACTATCGGGACTCAGCGCCATGGTCTGGGGCAGCAGCGTATGACCACCAAGTTCCGCCCGGGCCAGTGGACCAAGGCAGACCATCACAACTGTCAGAAGCAAAACAAAACGCATACAGATTGCACCGGCAGGGCTGCCGCCCTGCGAGAACATCAAACGGATCCGGTTACTGGGAGACTTCTCTTACGATGCGCCACTCGCCCTTGATTCTCTCAAGGTAGAGCACCTTTGCTACCGAGTCCTGGTAAGTATCGGACTGGTAGTCCTGCTGGAAATTGGCGATAGCTCTGCCCTCGCCCTTTAGGCGGATACGCAGGTTCTGAAGTGTCAGTCGAATAAACTTGGGTGAAGCCAGCCGGTCGCGACGCTGGGCTGCCCAGGCATCATGCTTGAGCCCGTCTTCGGGGCGGAAGAAATCGGCGTAGGCCGCCAGATATCCCTCCACATCCTGCTTGCGCCAGGCTGCTGCCCAGTTTTCCACCGCCTGTGCCGCACGCTGTGCCTGCTGCGGCGCAACGACGGGCGCAGGCGACTCTGTCTTGGCCGTTTTGGTCTCTTCAGCCGGTGCTGTTTGCTTTTCGGTTTCCTGTCCGGCCTTCTCCTGCTCCTGGTTCGCCGCCTCAGCCTCGGTGCTGATCAGCTTCAGTTCTTCTGCATCTTTTTCTTCAGACGCCTTTTTATCCGGATATACCACCTTGGCGCCGGCGGCTTCAGCAGCTGAAATAACATCTGACAGGGTAGTGGGACGCCTGGGAGTTTCGGGCTCGGGCTTTGTGGCCGGCGCGGTTTTTTCGGTGACCTTGGGTGCTTCCGGCAACGCCTGTGTTTTTACCTTTGAATCGGTCTTGGCCTCGGCTTTTGCCAGTTTTGCGTCCTGTTCCGGCTTGGCTGGCTCGGCTTTGGGTGCGGACGGGCTGCTCTTCTCAGGCTTGGACTTTTCGGCAACCTGCCGTTTGGCAGGCGCCTGCTTCACGGTGTCGGGCTTGGCAACGGTGGTCACCGGGGCGTCCGCGCTCCAGTCATTTAACAGACTCAATTCGGGCTTGGGCACGTCTCGCTGTTCGCCACGTGCCAGCGCACGATTGTAGGCGGCGGCAGCCTGCGCGGAGTAGATATCCGCGAGATTCTTGTGCGCCGTGGAATAGACTTCGTCGGTGTTCAGGGCCGCTTCCAGCGAGGCCCGGGCTTGTTCGTACTGACCGTCTTGCGCATAGAGGACAGCCAGATTGTTATGCACCTCCGGCCGGTCGGGATACTGTTCGGCGAGCGCCTTGAAGGCGTCGATGGCATCATCGGTTTCCCCGGTCCGGGCCAGGGCAAGCGCATGATAGAACTTGAGTTCAGCGTCCTGGGGGTTCTTTTCCAGGCCTTTTTCGGCCCGTTCAAGGGCCATTTCATTGTCACCCCACTCCAGCAGTTCACGCACTTCAATGGCGGTTTGCGCCACCACCGCAGTGGCCGCACAGAACAGTGCCAGACAGGCCAGCCACAGCCCGTTACGTAGTCCGCGACGTGTACGCTGTTTTGCTACCTCGCCCAACGGTTCTCTCCTGTACCCGCAACAATCTGATAGAGCGGGGCCGGCAAGCCGGCCCCGTATAAAATCAATGCAGCATGATAGCAGGCCGCCGGGCTTTGATCTTCATCCAGAATGGGGGTTTCAGGCGCCTAGAGCCCTCCGCCGACGAGGAAGCCGCCGTCCACCGTGACACAGGAGCCGGTCATGTAGCTGCTGGCATCGCTGCACAGGAAGAGGATGGCCGGGGCAATTTCGCTGGGTGCAGCCGCGCGAGCCATGGGAATCTTCGGCACCACCGCCTGCATGATCTGCTCGTTCTTGGTCAATGCCGAAGCAAACTTGGTATCGGTCAGGCCGGGCAGCACCGCATTCACGCGGATACCCTGCGGCGCGCATTCCTTGGCAAAAGCCTTGGTCATGTTAATGATGGCGCCCTTGGTCACTGAATAGATGCCCTGCATCATGCCGGGATTGACGCCGTTGATGGATGCGGTATTGACGATCACGCCGCCGCCTTTCTTGCGCATGAGCTGACCGGCTTTCTGCGACATGTAGAAGTAGCCACGCAGATTCACATCCATGGTTTTCTGCAGCGCTTCCAGCGGTGTATCCAGGATATGTCCGAAATAGGGGTTGGCTGCGGCATTGTTGACCAGGATATCCAGTTTGCCGAAATCGGCTTCGATACCGTCGATCAAGGCGTCAATTGAAGCCGGATCACCGACATGGCAGGTCTTCACCGTAGCCTGTCCGCCGGCGGCCATGATCTTGTCCGCCACCGCCTGGCAGCCCTCTTCACGGCGGCTGGAGACAATGACATGCGCCCCGGCTTCGCCCAGCAACAGGGCGGCTTCCTCGCCGATGCCGCGGCTGGCCCCGGAAATCAGGGCCACACGCCCTTTCAGATTGAACAGATCACTCATTACTCTCTCCTTGAATTGGAATATTGAACTCGGCGCGTGTTGTCTTGAACACACCGGTCGCACGGGCGACCTGTCGATCACCCGCCCAGAATTCGCAGCGCGCAAACGCCATGGTCGCGCCCTTCTTGTCGATATTGACCCTGACCTCCACCCATTCGCCGATTTCGATGTGACCGAGAAAATCGACGCTCATATTGACAGTGACGTATGGCTTCGGCGGATCCTCGCTGAACGCCAGACTGTAGCCCATGGCCAGGTCCGCCAGCGTGGAAATCATGCCGCCATGCCCCTTGCCGCGGCTGTTACCGTGCTTCTCCTCGAACAGAATACCCAAACTGATGCCATCGGCATTGCGCCGTGAATACAGCGGCCCGATCAGTTCGGTATATTCACTGAGCCGGAAGATCGGCTTGTAGCCCTGCGGGATACTGCCCATTACAGATCTGACGCCTCGATGGCCGCCGCCGCAGTCCGGTTCAGCAACATGGCCATCTGGCCGAACACGGCGAAACGCTCGTCGCGGGTCTTGCCTTCGTAATAGCGGCGGTAAATCTGCTGCACAATCACGGCCAGGCGGAACAGGCCGAACACATAATAGAAATCGAAGTTGTCCAGCTTCATGCCGGCGCGTTCAGCATACCGGGCCACCAATTCACGACGGGTCAGCATACCCGGCACATGCGTCGGCCCCATACGCGCAACCTGCAAGGGCGCCGGATCGTCGGCCTGCACCCAGTAAGCCATGCTGCAGCCCAGATCCATCAACGGATCACCCAGGGTGGCCATTTCCCAGTCCAGTACGCCAATGAGTTTTGTCGGGTCGACCGGATCGAGAATGACGTTATCGAACTTGTAGTCATTGTGGATGATGCCGACATAACCGGAATCACCCGGTTGCTTGTCCATCAGCCACTGACGCACCTGCGGCGCGTCCTGGATGTCATCGGTGATGGCCTTTTCCCAGCGCCCATCCCAGCCGCGCACCTGGCGCTCGACATAACCCTCAGGCTTGCCCAGCTCCGACAATCCGGCCGCGGTGTAGTCGATACTGTGCAACTGCTGCTGCACGTCCAGCAGACTTTCACTGAGCTGCCGACATTCATCCGGCCCGAAGCCCAGATCCTTGGGCAGTTCGCGTCGCAGGATCACACCCTTGATACGCTCCATCACATAGAACGGTGCGCCCAATACTGATTCGTCCTCACAATAGGCCAGCGGCTTCGGCGCCTGCGGCATCACCGCGCTGAGCCTGGACAGCACGCGGTACTCACGACCCATGTCATGCGCCGAAGCGATGTTGGCGCCAAATGGCGGCCGGCGCAGCACCAGTTCGGTATCCCCCACCTGAACCATGTAGGTGAGGTTGGAAGCGCCGCCCGGGAACTGCGAAATGGAAACCTCACCCTGCAACTCCGGCAGGGTATCGCGCAGCCAGCTTTCCAGCCGGGCCGCATCCAGTTCCTCGCCCTCGCGGGGTTTTCTTGCCTGGTCAATTTTGGTCATAACAGTTAACACTTTTTATCCACAGATTACACAGATTTCACAGATCAACAGGGAGAGTCCAAGCATGATTCTTGATTCTCTGCGGCCTAATTACTTACCTGATAAGAGTTTCTACTCAGGCATGAATCCAGAAAATTCATCTTCATCTGTGTAATCTGTGAAATCTGTGGATCTATTCATCTTTCAAATAGCTTTCCATCAGCTCGATCACTGATTCAGCGTACTGCTCGACATCCACGTTGCGGTCGCGGAACTTGTTGCGTTTCACATACCAGTCCTGCAGCAACGCCTTGAGCATGGCGGCCGCCATCAGGGGATCGGTTTCACGGTACTGCCCTGCTCTCTGTCCAGCTTCGATGATTTCGCGGTACAGGGTTTCCGTATGCAGTTCCGCCGCTACAGCGCGCTGCTTCTGCTGCGCACCCAGGTGCCGCGCCTCCATATAGGAAAAATAGAACCAGGCCCGCAGGATTTCGCTCAGAAACAGGTGCACTCGAATCGCATGACGCAGCCGCTCCACAGGATCGGCAATACCGGCTGTCTGTTCCTGCATTACGCGCTCAGTCGTTTCGATACCCAGGCCCTGGATCAGCTCCACCAGGTCATCCTTGCTGCCGATATAGGCGTAGAGGCCACCCAGCGACATACCGGTTTTTTCACTCAGATCCCGCAAGCTCATGGCGGAAAAACCCTTGCGGTTAGCCAGGGTCAGAGTGGCGTCCAGAATATTCGACAGATTGCGGACCGCGACCCCCTCCTTCTGCACCTTGAACCGCGCGGCATTGTCGCGATACATCTGCCGCGCCAGCCCCTGCATGGACAGACCCAGTTCGCGACGAAACACGTTTAGTGACAGGGGTTCCTGGGTCATGATCTATCCACAGATTTCACAGATTACACAGATGCATTTCCGGGCTCCTGCCTTGGCAGAAACTTTTATCAGGCAACTGATTACACGGCGCAGAACAAAAAATCATGATTGAGCTTTCTCTTCTAATCTGTGAAATCTGTGTAATCTGTGGATCACTGCCTTAACAGCCGTTTGCCCAGCGACAGTTTATGCACTTCGTCCGGCCCGTCGAAGATACGAGCCGCACGTTCATGCCGCCACCAGTAGGCAATCGGCGTGTCGTCGGTCATGCCCAGGCCGCCATGCAGCTGGATGGCGGTGTCGAGCACTTTCTGCGTGACGTTGGCCGCATGGAACTTGATCATGGAGACCATGTCGCGTGCTTCGGCAAAGCCACGCTGCTCAATGGTCCAGGCGGCCTGGAGAATGAGTCCGCGCGCCGCCATGTATTCCGTGGTGCATTCGGCCATCCACTGCCGCACGATCTGGGTGTCGGCCAGCACTTCGCCGGGTTTGATTTCACGTTCGTTGGCGCGCTGTTTCATCAATTCCAGCGCGCGATTGCAGATACCCATCCAGCGCTGGCAGTGATGAATACGGCCCGGTCCAAGCCGCTTCTGGGCCAGCAGGAAGCCCGCGCCCTCCTCGCCCAGAATGTTGGTCTGCGGGACACGCACATCCGTCAGCTTGATTTCAGAATGACTGAACCAGCCACCGCCGGATTCGCCCATCACCGGGATGTTCCGCACCATCTCGAAGCCCGGCGTGTCGGTCGGCACAATGATCATGCTGGCGCGGGAATGCGGCTCAGCGTCAGGATTGGTGACAGCCATGACAATGCAGAAGGCAGCGCCGTCATAGGACGAGGTAAACCACTTGTGGGCATTGATCACATAGTCATCGCCATCTTTCACGGCCGGCGCATTGAGCAGGGTCGGATTCGAACCCGCCGTACCCTTGTCAGTCATGCCAAAACAGGAGCGGATGTCCCCGGCCGCCAATGGTTTCAGCCAGGTTTCGATCTGCTCATCCGTACCGAACATGTGCAGCAATTCGGCGTTGCCCATATCCGGCGCCTGCATACCAAAGCAGAAATAGCCTACCGGTGAGCGGGCCACCTCTTCCGAGATCAGGGCCAGATCCGTCAGCGGCAGGCCCAGCCCCCCGACATCCTTCGGCAGGCCCGGCGCCCACCAGCCATTGGCCTTGACCTGGGCACGCACCGCTTGCAGGGAAGCTTCCAGCGCACGACCGTCATTGAGATCAAAATCCGCTTCACGCGGGATCAGTTCGGCATCCACAAACGCGCGAATGTCTGCGCGCATCTTCTGGATATGTTCAGGTATGGCGAAGTCCATGACTCCTCCTATCGATAAGTAACCAATGTGGAATCACCCGCCAGCTTGAGATGGGTGAAATTGTTGAAACCGTTCAGAAAAAGCCCCGTGCCCGAGGCATAAAGTTCAGTAACCGAGGCATTGGCAATACCCCAGCTCAGCAGCAATGCATCGCGGCTGTTCAAGCCCAGCACGATGCCGAGCGCGATGGAGATAGCGCCGCCTGAGGTAAACACCGCGACCTGTGCCTTGCGCTCATGTGCATCGCGGATTTGATGCAGGCCAGCCTGCACACGTCCAATGAACGCATCCCAGGTTTCCAGTTCCGGCAGACCGTGCTCCGCATCTTCGGACCAGTGCCGCACCACATTCACAAAGGCGCGCTGAAAAATAGCCTTGTCGCGATACATGACACGGAAATCGTCCTTGAGCAGTTCGGCGAGTCCGGGATCGTCCTGCAACACACTAGGCATAAAAGCCTTGAAGATGCCGTCCGAGTCGTATTCATTGAAGGCTGCATCAGTCACCAGTTCGGGCACCTGCCCCGGCAGACGCTGCATCACCTCGTGCGCGGTTTTCTGCTGGCGATCCATTTCACCGGCAATGCAGACGTCAAAGCCCTGGCCTATGCTGGAGAAATGCTCGCCCAGCACCTGACCCTGGCGGTGACCGATAGGCGACAGGCAATCATAGTTGGCGCTGCCGAAGGAGGCCTGACCGTGGCGAATAAGATGTATAAAGGCCATAACGATGCTTTATTGAATGTGGCGATACCATATGTCAGCTGGCCCGGAACTGTCAATAACGAACGAACGTTCGATTGATATTATTTCAAGTTTATGTTCTCATGCGGCGATCAAACATTGGAGATTTCCATGGCCAGACTGAGTAAAAAACGCGTTGTCATCACCGGCGGCGGCAGCGGCCTGGGCCGCGCCGTCGCGCTGCGCTTCGCCCGCGAAGGCTGGCGCATCTGTGTTGCCGACATCAACGACGCCGGCGCTGCCGAAACCCTCGGGCTGGTCAAGCAGGCCGGTGGTGAGGGTTTCACGCAGCACTGCAATGTGCGTGAAGCGGCCGATTTCCAGGCGCTGGCCCAGGCCCTGCGCGAGCAGTGGGGCGGGGTGGACGTGGTCATGAACAACGCCGGCATCGCCTCGGCCGGCGATGTGGTTGATACCAGCTACGAAGACTGGGACACGGTACTCGATATTAACCTCATGGGCGTGGTGCGTGGCTGCCGGGAACTGCTGCCGCTGCTGCTGGAACAGGGCGACGGCCATGTGGTAAATACCGCCTCCTTCGCCGCTGTAGCAACGCCGCCCTCCATGGCTTCCTACAACGTATCCAAGGCCGCCGTGGTGGCACTGTCCGAAAGCCTGCGCGCCGAGATCATCGACCAGGGCGTGGATGTCAGCGTGGCCTGCCCTTCGTTCTTCAAGACCAACCTGGCCGACTCCATGGTCAGCTCCGACCCGTCCATGAAACGTGTCACCGAAATGATCATGGAACGTATGACCGTCACCGCCGAGGACGTGGCCGACGACATCTACGACGCCGTGATGAAGAAGCACTTCATGGTCATCACCCACAAGGACGCACGCATGCAATGGCGCATGAAACGCATGGCACCGGAGTTCTTCTACCGGATGGTGCGTAAGCGCGTGAAACCGCGCTTCGAGATGCTGCGCAAGTTGCAGAGTCAGGAATCAAAAGGAGAATAGAGCAATGAGTAAGTGGATGATTTACGGTGCCAACGGCTACACCGGCGAACTCATCGCGCGCGAGGCGAAACAGCGCGGCCTGAACCCGGTTCTGGCCGGCCGCTCAGCAGACAAGGTGCAGCCACTGGCCGATGAACTCGGCTTCGAAGCACGCGTCTTCGATCTGAACGATGCCACCGCCAATCTGCAGGACATCGACACCGTAATCCATTGCGCCGGTCCGTTTTCGGCCACCAGCGCACCCATGATCGAAGCCTGCCTGGCCAGCAAGACGAATTACCTGGACATCACCGGCGAAATCGAGGTCTTCGAACACGCCCATGCGCAGAACGAACGGGCGAAGCAGGCCGGCATCGTCATCTGTCCCGGTGTGGGCTTCGACGTCATCCCCACCGACTGCGTGGCAGCGACGCTCAAGCAGGCACTACCGGATGCGACCCACCTGGCGCTGGGCTTCGAGTCCCGCTCCAAGAACTCACCGGGCACCGCCAAGACCTCGGTCGAGGGCCTGGCCAGCGGCGGCAAGACAAGAAAGGATGGCAAGATCATCACCGTGCCGCTGGGCTTCAAGACCCGCAAGATCGACTTCGGTGACGGCGAACACCTGGGCGCCACCATCCCCTGGGGCGACGTTTCCACGGCCTACTACACCACCGGCATCCCCAATATCGAGGTCTACATGTCGGTACCGCCGAAGCTGGCCAAGAACATGAAAGCCGCCAACAAGCTGCGCTGGTTTTTCGCGCTGAAGCCAGTGCAGAGCTTCATGAAAAAGCAGGCCGGCAAGAACGCCGTCGGCCTGGATGCCGCCGCCCGCGAAAAATATCCCATGTATGTCTGGGGCGAAGCGACCAACGCGCAAGGGCAGAGCAAAACCGCCCGCGTGAAAACCCCGAATGGCTATACCGTGACCTTTCACGGCGCCCTGGCGGTACTGGATTTCCTGGAAAACAACAGCGTCGAAGGCGGCAGTTATACGCCGGCCAGACTCTGTGGTTCGGATCTGGTAGAAAGGTTGGCGGGTAGCGGAAAAATAGCCGTCACCTAAACCTTCTTACAGTCCAGCCTGGCTGCTTATGTTTGATGCATTGATCTGTGACACGCCGTGAACCCGTCCGCGGGAGCTCGTCGGCGACATGGACGTCGCCGCCGGAGCGTACAGGGATGTTTCACAGCGATTCGTAGGCAGACATAACACGACCTGACTCAGGCCTAAATCGCCTCCAACTTCGCATACCCCACCACCAGCCACTTGCTGCCAGCATCACTGAAGTTCACCTGCACCCGGGCGCGCGAACCCTCGCCCTCGAAATTCAGCACTACGCCCTCGCCGAACTTGGGATGCGACACCCGCTGTCCGAGCTTGAGCCCGCCAATGGTGGTTTCCTGCATGCCGGGCGGCAGTCCGCCTCCGCCATAGGTCTCCTGCTTGTTACGACCATAGTTGCCGTAGCCGCCATAGCCGCCACGCTGGCCGTACTGCTTCTGCGAAACGGGCCGGCTGACCTGTATCTGCGGGCGGATTTCATTGAGCAATTCCGACGGCAGTTCACGGATGAAGCGGGAAGGGCTGCAGTAGGTTTCCGAACCATGCAGGCGGCGGGTTTCCGCATGGCTGAGATGCAGCTTCTGCATGGCGCGGGTCATGCCCACATAGCAGAGGCGGCGCTCTTCCTCGAGGCCTTCAGGCTGCTCACTGGAACGCTGGTGCGGAAACAGACCTTCCTCCATGCCCACCATGAACACCATCGGAAACTCCAGACCCTTGGCGGAATGCAGGGTCATGAGCTGTACACAGTCATCCCAGGCCTCGCCCTGGTGCTCACCGGCCTCCAGTGCTGCATGCGTCAAAAATGCGGTAAGTGGGTCTAATTCAGGCATATCTTCGTCGATTTCGGCACCATCTTCCGGCAGACGCTCATATCCACGCGCCGCGTTGACCAGTTCTTCAAGGTTTTCCTTGCGCGCCTGACCCTTTTCGCCGCCTTCCTTGTCGGCCATCTCGATCAACCCGCTGGCCTGGATGACATGGTCGATGATTTCAGACAGCACCTTGTCGCGGGTAGCCTCATCCATGGCATCCACCAGCGCCATAAAACCCTTGACGGCGGAGGCGGCGCGCGGCGGCAAACCGTCCTCGCCCAGAATGCCGGCCGCCTGCCACAGGGCGATATTCTGGGCGCGCGCCAGCCCGCGGATCTTGTCGACAGTGGTATTGCCGATACCACGCGTGGGCGTATTCACCACCCGCTCGAAGGCGGGATCGTCATGCCGGTTGCGCAGCAGGCGCAGGTAGGCGAGGGCGTCCTTGATTTCGGCGCGCTCGAAGAAGCGCAGACCGCCATAAACCCGGTAGGGAATGTCCTCGCGCAGCAGAGCTTCTTCAAACAACCGCGACATGGCATTGGACCGATAGAGAATAGCGATTTCGTCGCGACGGCCGCCCTGGTCCATCCAGGTGCGGATGCGGCCCAGCACATGATGCACTTCGTCGTAACCGCTGAAGGCGGCATAGAGCTCAATCGGCTCGCCCTGGTTTCCCTCCGTCCACAGTTCCTTGCCCATACGGCCACTGTTATTGGCAATCAGGGCATTGGCGGCCTTGAGAATGCGGCTGGTGGAGCGGTAATTCTGCTCCAGCCGCACGGTCAGCGCGCCGGGGAAATCCTTGGTGAAGCTGAGAATGTTGCCCACCTGGGCGCCGCGCCAGGAATAGATCGACTGGTCATCGTCGCCCACCACGAAGACCTGACCCGTTTCACCGGCGAGCAAACGAATCCAGGCGTACTGCAGGGCATTGGTGTCCTGGAACTCGTCCACCAGCAGATAGCGGAAGCGGCGCCGATAGTGCTGCAGGATGGATTCATTGTCGCGGCACAGCTCATGCGCCCGCAGCAACAGTTCGGCAAAGTCGACCACGCCGGCGCGCTGGCAATGCTCCTCGTAGGCAGCGTAGATACTGATCAGCTGCGAACGTGAATAATCGCCCGTATCCGCCATATGTTGTGGACGCTTGCCCTCATCCTTGCAGCCGTTTATGAAGCCCTGCACCTGCCGCGGCGGCCAGCGGTCTTCGTCCAGATCCAGGTTTTTAAGCACCCGCCGGATCAGCCGGTGCTGGTCCTCGCTGTCGAGGATCTGAAAACTCTGCGGCAGGTTCGCTTCCTGCCAGTGCTGGCGCAGCAGGCGGTGGGCGATACCGTGAAAGGTACCCACCCACATGGCCCGCACCGGGACATCCACCAGCCGCTCGATGCGCGAACGCATCTCCGCCGCCGCCTTGTTGGTAAAGGTCACCGCCATAATGCTGAAGGGCGAGGCCCGCTCCACCGCCATCAGCCAGGCAAGGCGATGGGTCAGCACACGGGTTTTGCCCGAACCGGCGCCCGCCAGCACCAGCACGTGGCCGGGCGGGGCGGTCACCGCTTCGCGCTGGGCATCATTGAGTCCGTCGATGATGGGGCTGACATCGCCCCCGAATAAGTCCTGCATCGGCCCATTGTACCGTCATACTCCTGCCGGTTTTGTTGGCGTAAACTGGAGGCCTGATATGGCCGGGAATTTCACGGGCCGTTATCTGTCGAATGATCACCCGGGACCAGGCAAGCTCGTCATGAACAAGAACATCGTCATTACCGCCCTGCTGTTGAGCGCCATCGTCGTGGCCTGCGCCACTTCACCCACCGGCCAGCGCCAGCTGCGCCTGTTTTCCGAGTCGCAAATGGCGGAGATGGGTTCGGCCAGTTACACGGAAATGAAAAAGAAAACCCCCGCCGCCAAGGAAGCCGCGCCCAATCGCCGGGTGCAGTGCGTATCCAATACCCTGACCGCCGTTGTGGGCGGCAGCTGGGAAGTCACGCTGTTTGATGATGATGCGGCCAATGCTTTCGCCCTGCCGGGTGGCAAGATCGGCGTCTACAAGGGTCTGCTGAAAGTCGCCACCACGCCCGATCAGCTGGCAGCGGTGGTCGGCCACGAAATCGCCCATGTGCAAGCCCACCACTCCAACGCCCGTCTGTCGGCCGCCTCCCTGACCGATGTGGGCCTGCAGATTGCCTCGACCATTTCCGGCGGCAGCGCCAAGGGGCAGTACATGATGGCCGCCCTGGGCCTGGGCACCCAGGTTGGCATTCTGCTGCCTTATGGCCGCGCGCAGGAATCCGAGGCCGACGTCCTCGGTCTCAACCTCATGGCCAAGGCTGGCTTCAATCCCAACGAGGCCGTCACACTGTGGCAGAACATGGCCCGCCAGGGGGGCGGACAACCGCCTGAATTCATGTCTACTCACCCTTCACACAGTACCCGTATTGCCGACCTCAAGGCGCGCATGCCCAAGGCCATGCAACATTACGAGCAGGCAAGGGCTGCGGGTAAAAAGCCCAACTGCTGAACATTTAGCGCTGTAGTAACCTATGCACTGACTGGAAAGCACCTGGGGAGAAGTGGATGAAAAGCCGTCGACTACTGCTGGCATGCACGGCTTTCATCACTCTCTTTCTTTTAACCAGCTGCGCGACATCCCCGCCCAGAAACCCGGGCAATGCCTGTTCCATATTCCAGGAAAAAGACGACTGGTACGGCGCCGCCAAGGACGCGGAGAAGCGCTGGGGCACGCCTGTGCATGTGACCATGGCCATCATGTACTGGGAATCCCGCTTCGTAGACGACGCCAAACCCGCCCGCAAACGCTTTCTTGGCATTCCGCTCTGGCGGCCCTCATCCGCCTATGGCTATCCGCAGGCCAAGGACGAAACCTGGGACTGGTACCAGGAAAAGTCGGGCAACAGCTGGTCGTCACGGGATAACTTTGACGACGCCATCGACTTCGTTGCCTGGTACTGCCACCAGAGCCACGAAAAACTGGGGATCTCGAAATGGGACGCCTACAGCCAGTATCTGGCTTATCACGAGGGGCAGGGTGGTTATGCCCGCGGCACCTATAAACGCAAGGGTTGGCTGATCAAGCGGGCACGTCAGGTGGAAGCCCAGGCGCAACGTTACTCGACCCAGCTATCGTCCTGTGCAGACGATCTGGACGGCGGCTGGTTCTTCTAGTTTGCGGACTCCAGCTCGAAGTCCGAATCCTGCAACCCGCTATTGATGCGGTAGTCCCCGATCAGATAGGACTCCAGTAACTCGCCTCGCGCATCCCAGGCGCGAAAGGCACTGGGCAGCTTGTTTTTAACATCCACGCACAACTCGGTCTGGCCCTGATAGTGTGCGTCGGCCACAGCATGCTTGCGCCGCAAACGCAAACAGATGACCGGCCGCTCATAGACCGTGGCATGCCGTACCTCCACTTTATAGTCACCCTGACGAACGCTTTCCGCCGCGTCAAAGTACTGGTTGGCATAGCGTGCCACCATGCCGTAAAGGCCGTCATCATCCACAGGGCGCAATACCACCTGCAAGGCTGTCAATTGCGCGCGGGAAAGCTGTTTTTGATTCATCAGGGTGCGGGCGCGGCTGCGAACCGTGACGTTATCCGCAGATTCCTCGCTGCAAAAGACCCGCTCGGCATTCTTGCGCGGCCCGTCCAGCCAGCGTGTGTGGATGCAGCTGGGAGAACGACGCTGTTTGATATACACCGCTTCGGGAGGACGCATGCGCCCGGCCTCACGGGTTTGCACCACAAAGCGCGCTTCATAATCCCGTACCGAACTGATCAGGCCCAGCATATCCAGCATCAGAGCGTCAGCGCGTTCTTCCAGATTCAGAGCTGCCGCTGGCATGGCCAACAGGCCGGCTACCAAACCCGGCAACAGAAACTTGAATACACGGACAACCATGACTAACCGTTTGCTCCATATAAGTGGGCCATTGTTACCTGTTCAGGCTTGCAGCACCAGCAGCGACGATCAGGGCGTCTGGTCAGCGTAATGGCAGGCTGCGTAATCGCCGGCTATGGTTTGCCGCAGGGCCGGCACCTGCATGCTGCACAGATTGTCGGCCAGTGGACAGCGGGTACGGAACACGCAACCGCTGGGTGGATTAAGCGGCGAGGGCAACTCACCCTCCAGCACCTGCGGCTCGCGTGCCCGTTCACGCTGTGGATCGGGTAGCGGCACCGAGCCAAGCAGCGCACGGGTATAGGGGTGCCGTGCTCGCTGGAAAAGCATCTTGCTGCTTGATTGCGCCATGACCTTGCCCAGGTACATCACCATGACCCGGTGACTGATGTCCTTCACTACGGCCAGGTCATGCGCAATGAACAGCATGGCCAGATTGAGTTCGGCCTGCAGATCCTTGAGCAACTGAATGATCTGCGCCTGCACGGTCACGTCCAGCGCACTCACAGGCTCATCGCAAATCAGCACACGCGGCTCCACTACCAGGGCACGGGCAATACCGATACGCTGGCACTGACCGCCAGAGAATTCATGCGGATAACGGTTGATCCAGGCAGCCTCCAGTCCTACCCGCGGCATGATGTCGCGCACTTTCCGCCAGCGTTGCTGCAGCGGCATCTCCGGATACAGGTTATGCAAGGGCTCGGCAATACTTTCACCCACGGTCATGCGCGGATTCAGGCTTGCCAGCGGATCCTGAAACACCATCTGCACATCCCGCCGCAGTTGACGCCACCCCTCTTCTCCGAGATGGGTAATATCCTTGCCGTCCAGAAAAATCGCGCCGGCTGTCGGCTGCTGCAGACCTACCAGAGTGCGTGCCAACGTCGACTTGCCACAGCCGGACTCACCGACGATACCCAGCGTTTCGCCAGGCCGCAGGTCCAGCTGGACACTGTCCACCGCACGCAGGGTTTCCTTTTTCGACCAGGGCGTTGCCCAAGGGCTGGCAGAGGGCAACTGGAATTCCACGCGCAACTGCCGCACCAGCAACAGGGGATCACCCGCTCGCGCCGTACTCATAGTCTCGGCACCGCTGCCAACAGCTTCTGCGTGTAGGTATGCTGCGGTCGATAGAAAAGATCATCGACTATCGCCTGTTCGCGAACCTCGCCATGCTGCATGACCAGGGCACGATCGCAATGCCCGGCCACGATGCCCAGATCGTGGGTAATCAGCAGCAAGGCCGCACCGGTATCCCGGCGCAGGTTATCCAGCAGGTGCAGTATCTGGGCCTGCACCGTCACATCCAGCGCCGTGGTGGGTTCATCCGCGATCAGCAGGGCCGGCTCGCACAGCAGCGCCATGGCGATCATGACACGCTGGCGCATGCCGCCGGAGAACTCATGCGGATAGCGCTGTATGCGGCGAGCCGCATCCGGAATGTTCACCAGTTCCAGCATCTCGATCGCCTTGAACAGGGCGGCCTTTTTATCCAGACCCTTGTGCAGGCGCAGCACCTCAGTCATCTGCGTGCGAATACGCAGATGCGGATTCAGCGAAGTCATGGGGTCCTGAAAAATCATGCCGACCTGATGGCCGCGTATGCGGTTCAGCTGATGGCGACTCAGTCCAAGAATCTGTTCGCCCTTGAAACGAACGGAGCCTGACGCCTGCCCATTCGCATCCAGCAGCCCCAGAGCGCCGAGCACGGTCTGACTCTTGCCCGAACCGGACTCGCCCACGATTCCCAGACTCTCGCCCCGGTCCAGGACAAAGCTGACGCCCTTCACCGCGTCGACCGTACCGTCGGCGGTGCGGAAACTAACTTTGAGATTCTCGACTTCCAGCAGCATTTGATATTGATCCACAGATTACACAGATTCCACAGATTTAATATTTAAGAAAAACTGTGCAGAAGAATGCTCAGGGCCAGTCGACGTACTACACTGCCAGGACTCAGAAATATTCCTGAATTCTTTCTTAATAATCTGTGCAATCTGTGTAATCTGTGGATACATCTCTTATCTGTCTTTCGGGTCCAGCGCATCGCGCAGTCCGTCGCCGATGAAGTTGAAGCAGAACAGGGTCAATGCCAGGCAGCTCGCCGGGAAGATCAACAGCCAGGGCGCGCGTTCCATTTCCTGTGCGCCTTCGTTTACCAGCGCACCCCAGGACGTGGCCGGTTCCTGCACGCCCAGGCCGAGGAAACTGAGGAAGGATTCCACCAGGATCACCTGCGGAATGGTCAGGGTGACATAGACGGCCACCACGCCCATGAGATTGGGAATGATATGCCGGTAGATCACCCGTCGGTTGCTGGCGCCAGCCATCCAGGCCGCTTCGATGAATTCCTTGTTCTTGATGGACAAGGTCTGGCCGCGGACGATACGCGCCATATCCAGCCAGTTGACCATGCCAATGGCGATGAAGATGAGCAGAATATGCCGGCCGAAAAACACCATCAGAAGAATGACGAAAAACAGGAAGGGCATGGCATAGAGAATGTCGACGATGCGCATCATGATGGCATCCACGCGGCCACCGAAGTAGCCGGCGATCGCGCCCCAGCTGACGCCGATCAATAGACTCACTATCGTCGACACAATACCGACCATCAGGGAAATACGGCCACCCTGACAGATGCGCACGAACAGGTCGCGCCCCAGACTGTCGGTCCCCAGCCAGTGCCCGGTCTCCATGGCCGGCGGCTCCCAGATGTGATCCCAGTCCAGCTGGTCATACTCATAGCCGCTGATCCAGGGGCCGACCGTGACCGTGATCAACAAGGCCAGCAACAGAAAGCTGCTGACCATGGCCGCGCGGTTGCGCAGCATGCGGCGCATGGCGTCCTGCCACAGGCTGCGCCCCTCGACCAGCTCGATATCAGGCAGGACTTCGGCCGGCGTACTCATGCGTATTTCACCCTGGGATCCAGCCAGGCATAGAGCAGATCCACAATGAAATTGAAGACTATGATCAACATGCCGTAGAACAGCACTACACCCATGACCAGGGTGTAGTCACGATTGAGCGCGCCCTGCACAAAATAACGCCCCAGCCCCGGAATGCCGAAGATGGTTTCGATTACTACCGAGCCGGTGATAATGCCAGCCGTGGCCGGCCCCAGGAAGGACACCACCGGCACCATGGCGGCCGGCAACGCATGCCGGAACAGCAGCAGCCGCAAGGGCAACCCCTTGGCCCTGGCGGTGCGGATGAAGTTGGAACGCAGCACCTCGATCATGCTGCCGCGGGTGAGGCGGGCAATATAGGCCATCATGGCCGTGCCCAGCGCCAGCACCGGCATCACATAGTTCTGCCAGCCGCCCAACCCACCCGCCGGCAGCCAGCCCTGATACACCGCAAACACCAGAATCATCAGCGGCGCCAGCACATAATTGGGAATAGACACACCCAGCATGGCCACGGTCATCAGACCGTAGTCGGCGGCGCTGTTCTGGCGCAGTGCGGCCAGTGTCCCGAGCATGACGCCGAAAAACAGTGCAAACAGCAGCGACATCAGGCCCAGCCTCAGCGACACCGGAAAGCCGTCTGCGATGAGCTGGTTCACGGTCAGATCCCGGTACTGGAAAGAAGGCCCGAAGTCGCCACGGGCAATGTCCCATAGATAGCGCCCGTACTGTTGATAGAGCGGCTCGTCGAGATGATATTTCTGGTTGAGATTGGCCTCGATTTCCGGCGGCAGCTGGCGTTCGGCGTCAAACGGCCCGCCCGGCGCCAGACGAATCAGAAAAAACGCCAGGGTCAGCAGTATGAATAATGTCGGTATTGCGCCCAGGGCGCGCTTCACCGCGTAGGCCAGCATAGGTCCACTTGTGATTTAGCCAGCGCCTAGCTTATTGCATGCCCGCCGTTTGTGCATCGCCGGCACCGGCCGTGGCCCTGATGCTCAGGTGCTTGCTGTAGAAGTGCCCCATGATATTGCCGACAAAACCCTTGATGTACGGCTTGACCAGGCGCGTGCCGACATAGTGGTAAATGGGGATCACCGGCATATCCTCGAGCAACACCTGCTCGGCCTGATGCATCAGTTCACGACGTCTGTTGATGTCGCTTTCATGCGAAGCCGCATCCAGATAAGCGTCGTATTGCGGGTTGGAATAACCCGTGCCGTTGAGCCCGAATTTTGAATGCATCAGCTCAAGAAAGGTGTTGGCATCGTTGTAGTCACCGATCCAGCCTGAACGATAAACCTGGGTGACCTTTTTGGTGTTGACGTTCTGCAGGAAGACCTTCCATTCCTCGTTAACCATCACTACTTTGGCGCCCAGCGTAGTCTTCCACATGCTGGCTATAGCCGTGGCGATTTTCTTGTGGCCTTCGCTGGTGTTGTAACGCAGCTCCACTTCCAGCGGATTTTCGTCCGAGTACCCGGCCTCACGATACAGCCGGCGGGCTTCTTCGATGCGCTTTTCACGTGACCAGCCGGCAAAAGACGCCTCAGCGGGCTGGTAATCGCTGACTCCGGGCGGCACCCAGGAGTAGGCCGGAATCTGATCGCCGCGCGTGACTTTTTCGGTAATGATTTCCCGGTCCAGCGCCAATGACAGGGCACGCCGGAGTTCGGGATTGTCCTTGAAGGGCGCCCGGGTCAGGTTCAGTCCGTAGTAGTAAACGCCGAGGAAGGGATATTTCTGATAATCCTGCGGCAGGTTCTTCTGCGCCCACTCGATCTGGGGGATCGGCAGCGTGGAGGTCATGTCCAGCTCGCCAGCCAGATAACGCTTGAATTCGGATTCAGCGTTTTCAATCGGCAGATACTTGACCACATCCACGCCGCTATTGTCGTTGTCCCAATAGTGGGGGTTGCGTTCCAGTGTGATATGCGAAGCCACTACCCAGTCGGTGATCTGGTAGGCGCCGTTGGAAACATGATTGCCCGGCTGGGTGAACTGGTCACCATGTTTTTCCACGCTGGCCTGATGGGCCGGGTAGGCGCTGGAATGTGCCAGCAAGCCCAGGAAGTAGGGTGTGGGGGCTTTGAGACGAATCTCCAGCACATGATCCGACAAGGCTTTCACGCCTAACGTTTCGGGCGCGGCTTCGCCGGCGATAATGACCTTGGCATTTTCAATGGGCGTGAGAATCTCGGCATAGACCGAACCGGTGGCAGGGTCCACGCAGCGCCGCAGGCCATAGACAAAATCCGCGGCGGTGACCGGTTCGCCATTGGACCAGTGCGCTTCCTCACGTAGATAGAAAGTGTAGGTACGCAGATCCTCGCTGATCTCCCAGCGCGCGGCCGCGCCCGGCACCAGTTCACCGTCAGGCGCCTCGCTGACCAGGCCTTCGTAGATGTCACGCAGGATGTTGGAGGAGTTCACGCTCTGCGCGCGGTGCGGATCCAGGGTTTCCGGCTCGGCGCCATTACCACGGCGCAGTACGGTACTGCCATCCTTGTTGATCAGTGGCGCGTTGCGTGACTGGGCCGGTGCTTCATCCTGTTTGCCGTTGCCGCAGGCGGCCAGCAAGGGTAGGCACAGCACTACTATCAGCAGTTTGCGGGAACAAAAGTCGATCATCTCAATGTACCCGTGAGGTTGCAAAATTAATGGCGCGCGGGTTTGAAGCGGCCCAGCGCCCTGCGCAGAAAAAACCTGATGAGACTGGAAACATGCCAGTACAGAAAACGCAGATTCCGGTGGCTGCTCCTCTGAGCATCATGAATGACACGCACCCCGGGTACAAGAACCACCTTGCCGCCCCGCTGCCAAAGACGTGCACAGAGATCCACATCCTCGCAGTACATGAAGTAACTCTCGTCGAACCCGTCGACCGCGGCATAGTCCTCGGCGCGCAGCAGCATGAACATGCCCGCCACCCATTCCGGCTCCAGCGGCGCATCACCGAATTCGAAAGCGTAGTTGTTGCGTCGACGGCCCAGCACCCGGATCGCAATACGCAGGGGGGTGGGGTAATGGCGTGCCGTATCCTGTTTTACCATGTCGGCACCCACCGCCATCGGCGCGGCCAGTGCCACACCAGGTCTGGCGAGTTGTGCACATAAAGCCGGAAAAGGATTCTCCAGCAACCGCACATCGGGATTGAGCACGCAGTAGTACGCATTGCGGCAATGGGAAAAGGCCGCATTGTGGTTTTCCGCGAAACCTTTCGGCTGCGGGTTGTTGATGTGCTCCACCTTGCCGGCCAACCCGGCAGGAATCTGCACCGCCGGCTCAGGCAGGTTATGCGTGAGAATGATCTGGTCAATTTCCGGCAGATCCGCCAGGTCGCCGAGCAGGCGCTCCACCATGGCAGCATGCCCATGGCTGACGATGGATACTGTGATGTTAGATGTCGGCAAAGAGGTGGTACTCAAATCGGGCTCGCTTGGAACGCAGTGCCTGTGTCGAACAAGTATTCAGCAACCCGTTTTCAGAGCTTCCAGGCACGAACTATAGGTATTCCGGAAACTTGCCTGCTTGCAAATTCCGACAGCTTGATCACCATTATTTCAGCTTCAAAACCGACTGTCCTGAGTTGCTTGACAATATCCCGGCCGTAATTTCGCCATGTAAAAACACCCCCCAAACCTTGCCTTGGGTCACCATGGTACTCAGGCGGCAGCAGATGTTTGATGGTTCCATTCGCTGCGCGTTCGGCACGTATAATCGTATCGGTTTGAGTCATATCCAGGGGCACTGAAAAAATATACTGTCCGGAAGGCTTCAATACCCTGTGCACTTCTCTGTAGCCGGCATTGTCGTCCTCTACATGCTCCATGACTTCAGTGCTGGTTACCAGATGGAAGCTATTATCCTCGAAGGTAAGCTTTTCAATGTCCTCGCAACGTACGCCATTTTGATAGTCACCAGACCTGACGGACGCCATATACTCTGAGCAAGTGAGTGTGAACCCGGACCGGGCGGCGTATTTCTGCAATATCTCGAAAAATGCACCATGTGCTGATAGTTCGTAGGTTGATTTACCGTCAAGCTGCTCCAGGCGTTGTCCGTATTCTCCGGACAAGACTGTGTATATGGCTCTATGTACGGAACTGCTACGACACCCCAGGCAGCGAATACCAACGCGCATATCCGGATCGATATCAACGAATACTCTTTCCCGATCACAAATCGGACACCATGCCTTGTGTGGAAAATGCGTAAACTGCCTCAACGCGGCTCTGCCGAGATACAGGAGTAAGCTGATTAATTTCTTTAGACCATTCAAAACTAGCGATCTTTCAACACGACGGATGAGTGGTGTGAATTATGCTGTACATGGCCGGAGTATGCGATTTTCCTTTTTATTTCCGTCAAGCATCGCGCTTATATTTTTAGTTGGTTGCCCGATTCCGTAATGGCCAGTGAACTCCGCCATCATATAGACGAAATATTGCGCGGCGCATTTGTCACCTTTGCGCTGAGGATCATCGGCGCACTGCTCAACTTCGGTTTTTTCATTCTGCTGGCGCGCTTCCTTGATGCAGATGGCGCCGGCGTGTTCTTTCTGACCCTCTCCATTATCGCCCTGGCTGTTGTAGTAGGCACGTTGGGCATCCCCATTGCCGCCCTGCGGTTTGCCTCGGCAAGCATTTCCATTGGCGACATGCAGGCTATCGCCGGATTACATCGACTAAGCCGGCGTAATATTGCACTGGCCTCACTGAGCCTCAGTCTGATCCTGCTGATCATCGCTCCGTGGCTGGGTGATTACGTTTTCCACGAGCCGGCTTTCAGCCCGACGCTCAGATGGATGGCGCTAGTACTGCTGCCGGCGAGCATGGTCATGTACTACGCGGAATTGTTCCGCGCAGTCCAGCATATCGCAGCGTCCAATATCACCCAGACGGTAGGCATGCATGCCCTGAATGTGGTCTTGCTACTTATCGGCTATTACTTTCTGACCCTCAGTGAAACACTGGTAGGCGCGTTTTACACGCTCGCCGGCGTCCTGCTATGCCTGAGTGCAAGCCTGTACTGGCGCCATCTGAAAAAGCAGGCGTCCATCCCTGAATATGGCAGCTTTGATCACGGGCTTTTGATGCGCATCAGTATTCCTCTGCTGTGGAGCCAGGCCCTGACCCAGGCCCTTTACTGGATCGACACTCTGGTCATCGGCGCCTTCCATGATGCTGAAGCGGTCGGCCTATATAACGCTGCCATGCGCTCAGTCATGCTGATCATCGTGCTGGAGGCTGCCCTGAATTCACTCGCTTCCCCCAAGTTTTCTGCGCTTCATCACGTAGGCGAACTCGTCGTGCTGGGGAAGGTTGTACGGCGGACGTCGGCCCTGCTGCTGGTCAGCGGGGGCCTTTTCACTCTGGGCTTTTTGATCGCTGCCGACTGGATTCTATTAATCTTCGGCGAAGAATTTGTACGCGCAGCGCCCGCATTGAGAATCCTGGCCATTGGCATGTTTCTGAGCGTTGCGACCAGCGCCGCCAGCCAGGTACTGATGATGACCGGGCATGAACGTCTTCACCGCCGCAACATGATGATTGCGGTAATCGTCAGCCTGATACTGAATCTACTACTGGTGCCCAGTTACGGGATCGTAGGGGCAGCCATTGGCGGTGCCTGCGGTTTTGCTCTGCGTAATGTGCTGGCAGCCTTCACAGTTCAACGAAAGATGGGCATCCGCATGCTGCCCTGACAAGCCCCTCAGGCGCTGCGTTGCAGCCTTGCACCTTGACGCTTGAGCGCCACCAGCAACAGAGACACTGCGGCCGGCGTCACTCCCGAAATACGACCTGCCTGACCAAGTGTCGAGGGACGATGGCTGTCCAGCTTCTGGCGTACCTCGTTGGACAAACCCCGCACCGTTGTGAAATCGAAGTTTTCCGGAATGGCCGTGTCTTCATAACGCCGGGCACGCTCGATTTCCTGGACCGCACGCTCGATATAGCCGGCATACTTGGCCTGGATTTCCACCTGCTCGGCCACCGCGGGATCGGCTACGCCCGGCCCCATGCCCGGCAGCTGCATGAGTGCCGTATAGTCCATTTCCGGCCGGCGCAGCAGTTCAATGCCACTCTGTTCACGGCTCAGTGGGCCGCCCAGCAGGGCCTCGTGCTCCGGCATGATGCCTGAAGATCGGACTATTTTCGACGAAATTCTTGAATTTTCCTCGACGATCGACTCGCGTTTGCGACAAAAGGCCCTCCATTGAGCCTCTCCGACCAGACCCAGTTCACGCCCGCTTTCTGTCAGGCGCAGATCGGCATTGTCTTCCCGCAGAATCAGGCGATGCTCGGCGCGCGAGGTAAACATGCGGTAGGGCTCGATGGTACCGCGGGTGATCAGGTCATCGACCAGCACGCCAATATAGGCCTCATCGCGACCGGGACTCCAGACCTCACGCGACTGCACCTGCAGAGCAGCATTGATGCCCGCCAACAGACCCTGGGCAGCGGCCTCTTCGTAACCGGTGGTGCCATTGATCTGGCCGGCAAAAAACAGGCCGGGCATGGGCCGGGTTTCCAGACTCGGCTTCAACTCCCGCGGGTCGAAGTAATCATATTCAATGGCATAGCCGGGCCGCGTGATATGCGCATTTTCGAAACCCGGAATGCTGCGCACCAGATCCTGCTGAACATCGAAGGGCAAGCTGGTGGAAATGCCATTGGGGTAGACCTCATGTGTATTGAGACCTTCCGGCTCGATGAATATCTGGTGCGAGGCCTTGTCGGCGAAACGCGTGATCTTGTCCTCGATGGAGGGACAATAGCGCGGCCCGGTACCCTCGATAACACCGGTAAACATGGGCGAACGATCCAGACCGCCGCGAATAATTTCATGCGTGCGCTCGGTAGTACGCGTGATATGGCAATGCACCTGCGGTGGATGATCCTCCGCCGAACCCATGAAGGAAAACACCGGCCGTGGATCATCGCCCGGCTGGGCCTCCAGACCCACATAATCGATCGTGCGGCCGTCAATACGCGGCGGCGTGCCGGTCTTGAGCCGGTCCACGGCGAAGGACAGCTCACGCAGCCGCACAGACAGGGTGTTGGACGGCGCATCGCCTGCACGGCCACCGGCGTAATTGGACAGGCCTATGTGAATGCGTCCGCCCAGAAAAGTACCCACAGTGAGCACCACCGCCGGCGCCCGGAACTGCAGCCCCATCTGCGTCACCACGCCGGCCACACGGCCGCCTTCCACGATCAGGTCTTCCACGGATTGCTGGAACATCTGCAGATTCGGCTGGGCCTCCAGCAGGCTGCGGACCGCCTGACGGTAAAGCTGGCGGTCGGCCTGGAAACGCGTGGCGCGTACGGCCGGCCCCTTGCGTGAATTGAGACGGCGGCAGTGAATACCGGCCTGATCCGCGGCGCGCGCCATGAGCCCGCCCAGCGCATCGACTTCCCGTACCAGGTGGCCCTTGCCGATACCGCCAATCGCCGGGTTGCAGGACATCTGACCAAGGGTTTCGATGCTCTGCGTCAGCAGCAGGGTACGCGCACCCATGCGCGCAGCGGCCGCGGCCGCTTCGGTGCCGGCATGGCCGCCACCCACCACGATGACATCGTAGTGCCGGGACTGCTGATTTTTACCAACGTTACTGGACATGGCCGTTACGGTGACCTGCTCGGAAATGGCGAACCGCGTATTTTATCGAAGATACCGGTTGTTGGCAGCCGAATGCGCTATTGCGGCTGATATAATGCCGCCAGCCAATCGATGAGAGCCGTCATGTCGAATCCCGACCAGGAAGAAAAACCCTTTCGCAGCGAAGGGGCCGTTGAATACTACGAAAGCAAGCGTTACAAGAGCAGTATTCAGCGCCGCGTTGATCAGCGCGAACAATCCACCCTGCGCGAACTGCTGCGCGACCACGTGGGTGAGGGCGGCAAGCATGTGCTCGATCTGCCCTGTGGTTACGGTCGCTTCCTGCCGCTGTTCCACGGCCTCGGTTATCGAGTCACTTCCATGGACATTTCCGAAGCAATGACCGACTACGTCCGCAAGCGCCCGGACTTCGGCCCCAATGACCATGCCGAGGCGGCTGATGTGCGCGCCGGTCTGCCGCTGGAGGATGGCAGCATTGATGCTGTGTGCTGTATTCGCCTGTTCCAGCACTTCCACTACCCGGAGTGGCGCCAGCAGGCACTGAAGGAATTCGCCCGCGTCAGCAATCGTTACGCAATGGTTACTTTCTACGACAGCGGCTGCCTGCATTACTGGAGCAAGCGACTGCTGGCCTGGCTCAAGCGCAAACCGGTACGCGTGCAGATGATCTCGAGAGAAACGTTCTAAGCCGATGTCGCTGCCGCCGGCCTGCGTGTGGTGGAATACCGGCCATGGTTACCACGCATCCACGCCCAGACTTTCACCATACTGGAGAAAATTTAACACGGGCACCTAGATGTCGATGTCGGCCGTGACCTCTTCAAGAAAGCGCGCCAGATCAAGCTCAACGTCATAGCGTTCCGCCGTCTTGCGAGCATTTTCCGCCAATCTGGCATATAGCGCCCCGTCTTCCAGCAACAGCTCGATCGTTTCCAGCAGAGGTGCCGAGTCATCGTTCTCCAGAACCAACGCGTTCTCCCCATGTACGGCATAATCACGCGGGCCACCGCAGTCATAGACAATGACCGGTATTTTTCTGGCCATACATTCCAGCGGCGGCAGGGCAAAACCCTCGTGGTCACTGGTCAATACCATCACCCTGGCCGAATCCATACATGCCACCAGATCAAGATCGTTGGCTGGCTTTCTCACCTCGACTTCAAAACGTTGTGCAAACTCATCAAGCAGTGACTGATCCTGACTGACACAGACCACCTTGTAACCCTTTTCAAGCAACCCTGGCAGTATCTTTTCAAAACGCCCCCGGCGCTTGTGGAACTCTCTGCGCAGAAAATAAATAACATCAAAGGACTTTTCCGCAGCCGGCACACTAGTCAACGGCTGCTTGATAAAAATCGGATCAATGCCGTAATCCAGACAACCCCGGGGTGAGCCAAAAGCCTTCAGTTCTTCGTATAAGTACTTGTTGGCCGCGAACATCTGATCGGAACGGTAAGAACCCCGGCAAATGAGATAGGCGATCTTGCTCAGCAGCCAGGGATAGAAACGGAATTCAATGTCCTGAACCAGATAAACAACCTTTTTCTTGCGGCGGGCGAAAACGGATGGGTAGTAAGTAACAAAATGATTGGCGACAATCAGATCGCCCTTGTTTACAAAGGGGAAAATGCAGCCGAAAACCACCCAGCCCACAAACTTATTGCGGATACGGGGACCGACTTCCACAAGTTCAACCCGTTCGTCTATCCTGTAGACATGTGAACTTTTGCCCCGTGGATAATAAAAACTGACTTTGTGTCCGGCTTTGGCCGCAATATTCGCAAACTGCACGAGGATACGGATTCCACCGTGGCTGCTCAGACCCACAAACGGTATTGAAATATTCACAGTGCTCACCAATAACTGGTTTTTTTCAACGACCATCCATACCCGGACCCCGCTGGACATCTGGGACGCCGATGTCTAAAAAGGGGAGTCTGAATAACCGCATCCAGCTCCAACACATCCTGCGGACGCACGCAGCATTGCTCAGCGCGCAAGAATACGCAGAGCCGGCTTAAATAACGCTTAAGCTTAGGCCAAGCTGACCTGCAGCTGGAGCCCGCACCGACAGCTCTGTTGGTTATATCTTTATCTTGCCGACGACTATATCCCGGTACATCACCCAGTCGCCGATGAAGCTGTATAGGGGATATTTGAAGGTTGCAGGCCTGTTCTTTTCAAAGAAGAAATGCCCGACCCAGGCAAAGCCATAGCCCGCCAAGGGAATACCCAAAAGCGCCCAGGGATTAAAGCTGATCAGGAAGTAAACCAGCAACATAAGCGATAGCGTGGAACCCACGAAATGCAGGCGCCGGCAGGTGCGGTCGCTGTGTTCACTCAGATAGAAGGGATAAAAGTCGTCGAAGGTCTCGAATTGTTGGGCGTCTGAAGCCATTGAAGGCAGGCCCTCCTGACAAATGTTTTACGAGTATAGTCAGTTTGGCCACACTGACAATAGGAAGCCTCCATGTCAGCAAAACACAAGGATGATGAACGCTGCCCCTGGCGCCTGGGCAGTGTGACATGTACCGGGAATACCACGATCGGGAGTAGGGCGTGCCGGTGCACGATGACCGCAAGCTTTTCGAGTTCCTCATGTTGGAAGGCGCCCAGGCCGGCCTGTCCTGGTCGACGGTGCTGGCCAAGCGGGAAAACTACCGCCAGGCTTTTGCCGATTTCGATCCGGAAACTGCTGGAACACAATCAAACAGTGTCCCCACCACCACCGCCATTTCAGACGCACCGAGCAAGAATCTGAAAAACCAAACTAAAATCACTTGTATCGATCATACACGCGCCGAAGAAACTGAAAATTACGGCTTATAAATTTTTTATATAAAATCGCCGCACTCTGAAAGCGCACTTCGTCTTTAACTAAGCACTCCAAAATTCTCACTGGAAAATAATATACGCTGTGCAGGACCTCCTGAAGAGGAGATGTTATCCAGCGCCGTCTACGAAATGATTTAAAAGAATCAATTAGATCTTTCGAATTGAGATTAAATTGCGTGGTGCCCGGCGAAACGCCTGCCTTTAGTCCAACAAAAAACAGATCCCTTGATCTGCTGTTGCTAAGAAAAATATGCGCTTGGAAAATCTGTTCGAAATCACATCGCTGAGTAAAGTCTCCCACTACAAGATTCTTATAATAGTTCCATCCAATTTTGGTAGTACCGATTGAATCCAACACATCGGTTCTCATTGTTCCATGCTCTATTCGCCCCCGTGTAGCGCAGGTCATAATGACGCAGCCCCCCGGCCGAGTCATACGAATCATGTTAGCGAAGGTTTCCGGCCAAACTGGATTATGTTCAAAGCACTCACAGGAAATCGTCACATCGAAAGTATTGTCAGGAAAATCCAACTTGCTCCCACACGCAGCGATATCAACACCCTCCCCCTCTACCAGATCTGTGCCAATAAATCGGGAGCCTTGAAAAAACTGCCTAACCCCCCCCTCACGGCTAAGCGAACCAATTTCCAGGATACTTAAGCCATTCCAGTTATGTGCCAGGTGCTGGCTTAAGTACTGGATAAAGAATTGCTGTTCTAGGTGAGCCATAAGATTACAGTTGTTTACGAAGTTTAAAAAAGTATTTTCCTTGTAATGGTATTCCGGTACATCACCCAGTCGCCGATGAAGCTGTAGAGGGGATATTTGAAGGTTGCGGGCCTGTTCTTCTCAAAGAAGAAATGCCCGGCCCAGGCAAAGCCATAGCCCGCCAAGGGAATACCCAAAAGTGCCCAGGGATTAAAGCTGATCAGGAAGTAAACCAGCAACATAAGCGATAGCGTGGAACCCTCGAAATGCAAACGCCGGCAAGTACGGTCGCTATGTTCACTCAGATAGAACGGATAAAATTCGTCGAGGGTCTCGATTTGTTGGGCGTCTGTAGCCATTGAAGGCGGACCCTCCTGACAAATTTTTTTACCAGTATAGTCAGTTTGGCCGCACGGACAACAGGAAGCCTCCATGTCAGCAAAACACAAGGATGATGAACGCTGCCCCTGGTGCCTGGGCAGTGACATGTACCGGGAATACCACGATCGGGAGTGGGGCGTGCCGGTGCACGATGACCGTAAGCTTTTCGAATTCCTCATGCTGGAAGGCGCCCAGGCCGGCCTGTCCTGGTCCACGGTGCTGGCCAAGCGGGAAAACTACCGCCAGGCTTTTGCCGATTTCGATCCGGAAAAGGTCGTGCGCTTCACGCCCGCAAAAATCCAGAAACTGCTGGAAAACCCCGGCATAATCCGTAACCGTCTTAAAGTCGAGTCGGCCGTGAGTAACGCGCATGCCTTTCTCAAAATCCAGCAGGCGTTCGGCAGCTTCGATCGTTACATCTGGAATTTTGTGGATGGCGAACCGGTCCAGAACGCCTGGAAAACACTGAAGCAGGTCCCCGCCACCACCGCCATTTCCGACGCCCTGAGCAAGGATCTGAAAAAACGGGGTTTCCGCTTTGTCGGCAGCACGATTATCTATGCCCACATGCAAGCGACCGGCATGGTCAACGATCATCTGGTGAGCTGCTACCGCCACGCCGAACTGGGCGGCAGCTAAAGCAGCTGGTAGGCGAGCAATTCCAGTTCAATCAACAGATGCGCCAGCAACGCCGGCATGAGTGTGCGCCGCCGTAGCGTCCAGTGGGTGAGTAGCAGCGAGAGCAGCACCATGCCGCCGGCTTCAAGCAGCGGCTTCTGTAGATGATAGGCCCCCTCACACAAGGGCACGAGCAACCAGCCCCAGGCCGGTGAAATGCGCGATACCGCACGCAGCAATACATAGCGGTGCAGAAACTCCCAGCCAATCAGCCAGGAGAGAATCCAGAATAGCTGCAGCTGGAAGTACTCCCAGCGCGCGGCGCCGGGCAGATAGCCCAACCCCGGGTAGGTTTGCCTCAATTCCGGCACCATCGGAATGATCGCCATGGCTCCGCCGCCGGCCGCGGCGATCATCATCAGGCCCAGCCAGTCGCTGCCGCGCATGCGCCGCAGGCCCAGCCAGGCCCACTCCATTCGCGGCAGGCAGAACAACAGCGGCAGCAACAGCCAGAAAGCGAACTTGAATACATCGAAAGACTGCCAGCGCCTGTCCTGCAGCCAGGACAACTGGCCCAGTTCCACGCCCCAGCCTTCAGTCACCGACCACAGCCAGCGGTGTAGATCGGAAAGGCTCCAGTGCAGATCGCGCCAGTCGATCAGCCATTCCACCCGCTGCGCCGCCAGCGTGTCGGCGGTGAGTACGGCCACTACATACACAGCTGCCAGTAGCGCCAGCCCGAAACGGACCGGATAACTCACGAAATGCGCTCCAGGCTTTTCTGATTGCGCAACAAGGTCGACCAGATTCTGCCCACCCAGTACCAGTGCAGATAGAAACTCTCAACCAGCAGGCGGCGCAGCAAGGCCGGCGACCAACTTAAGCTGTCTTCGGCGGCACAGAGCCGATGCTGCAGGCCCATGCCGTCTGCCAGGATATGGCTGCGCGCCAGATGATAGCGGCTGCTGATCAGCACTATGGGTTGCTCGACACTGCTTTGCACCAGCTGCCGGACGTTCTGCAAATTCTCCAGGGTATGCAGGGACTGCTCCTCGACCTGTATGACTTCTGCCGGGATGCCACGCTGCAGCAGGAAATGGCGGCCCTGTTGCGCCTCGGTGAACGGCCCCTCGCTGGTATGACCGCCCAACAGCATGATTCTGGCCCCCGGATTGTCGCGATAGAGTAGTTCGGCACGGCGCAAACGGGTTGCGTATTCACGTGTGACCGCAGAGCCGAGCAGACGCTTGCCCAGCACTACGATCCAGTCGCGGGCGGATACGTTTGCTTTACTCAGCGCCGCGAGAAAAACCACATACAGCATCATCGCCAGCCATGACAGGCCCAGCGTGGCGCCGATTAACAGACAGGAAAGACATAGTGTCCATGCGCCGTCAGCCCCGATCTGCTGCCAGCGGGTCGGCTCCCCCCGATTCATTCCCGAAGCTTACTTCTGTTGCCAGTCGCCACTACCGTCCTGGTAATACCAACCCTTGCGTGCCTTGGAAATCCAGCGCTTGGCGAAAGTCTTGCGGATATCGGCCTCCCATTCAGGATGGCCATTGGCAGATGCGATTTCACGGTACAGGCTGCGGCGATCACCGTTCTCGTCGGCTACCAGCTGACGCAGGGTATTACGGTCTTTCAGCGGCACCTGCCCCGGGTCACGAATCGCCACTTCGCCGTCCTGGGTCAGGCCGATGGCGCCGGAATCATAGAAGGGCGCCAGCTTGCCATGCCGTGCTTCCATGGAAGCGGTGATGGCCTGAATGGCAGGGGAGGAGACATCGATATCAGCCTGTGCGTGAGCCGTACCAATGACCGAACCCATGGCCTGGGCAACCCAGCGTTGTGCGGTTTCCAGGGCCGAGGTCGGCTCCTGCGCTGCCTTGTCTTCGCCGGGAGACGGCGCCTGATCCTTGCCCCAGACATTATCGATAATACGGTCGGCTGCTTTCTCGGCCGCGACGGCCGGAAAGTAGACGTTAATAGTGACGCAGGCGGCAGTGAATACCAGCACACTCAGGGCAGCAAGCTTTCTCATTTCTGTCTCCAATCAGCCGGTCGAACCGGCTCCAATATCCCTATGACAGTAAAACCATGCACAGGGTTGCAAGTGTAGCGCGTTGCCCGGGATTTTGGGCCGCTAACGCAGTACCGGACCTTCGCCTTCACTGACCGACTTCAACTGTTCCACCAGGGTGGCCCAGTCGACCTGCCTGGCATAGCCGATGACATCAATACGCGGCAGCAACTTTCCCTTGACCAGAATATAGCCATTGCCATCCTTGGCCGGACCTACACCCCCCATCTGACAGACACCCCCCGCCAGCCGGCAGGAGAGACCGATACGATCATAGGCGAAGTCCTCGAAGAACTGCAGAAAACCTCGAGAAAGAACCGCGGTGGCGCCACCACCGCCTATGGCGCTGATGTTTTCAATGGCGCGCTGGCTGATGCGATGCCGGCTGTCGTCGTCCTCGGGCGTAGCCAGGCGCGCATCGAAGGCCACCGGTTTCCAGTTCAGCATTTGCAGGGCTTCGATGTCCCCATCCAGCCGCCCCTGGATCAGACCGAAAGAAAACGCCTGGGTCACTGCCTCGAGATCAAGATTGCGCGCCCGCACATCGGCGAACAGCTGCGGCAAGCGGCCGAAAGGGTCTTGCACCTTCAGGTTTTCCACGCTGACTTCGCCATCGAAAACCTGCGCCTTCAGCGCACCACCCAGCGTGAGTACCCCGTCCCGGTAATCCAGTTCCGGCAGGCGTCCACCCAGGCGCCCACCGAAACGCGGCCAGCCAAGCGCCGTCGTCAGCGCCTCCAGACTCAGCGGCTTGAGTTCGCCATCAAACTGCAGCGCCATCTGCTCCGCACCCCAATCCTGCAGGGCCAGCGTGTTCACTTTCAAGGCACCTTCCAGCACCGGCAGATTGAGAGGCTGCAGCAGTCGTCCGCTTTTACCCTGCAGCAACAACTGCATGTCAGCGGGCCCGAACAGCACTTTGTAGGCGCTGCCCCCGCGCCATTGCAGCCGGCTGGGCCGACTCTCGCCGCTGGCGCGCCAGAACAGCTCGCCGTTGACTGCATCCCAGGCGAAGCGGCCTTGCGCATCTTCCAGCACGACGGAGTCCAGTGAGGCCTGCAGTGACTGCGGCCCCTGGGCATCCCATTCCAGATTCCCTCCGATACGGCCCACGGTCTGCAACGACTCGAACGGCGTGCCCAGCAGAAAGGGCTTGGCATAAAGTTCGTAGGCTGCCGGCAGGCGCGCGGTTTTTACTTGCAGGCTCAGAGCCTGCAGTTCTCCCGCCCAACGACCGCTGGCCTGCAGCGCAAGCATTTCGCCTTGTTTCAGTTGCGCGGATTGCCAATACAGGCTGCCGTCATCGGCATAACCGATTTCAGCATGGAACTCAGCCGGCTGTGCGGCAAAATCGACAAACACCGGCTCGATATAGGCCTGGCCCGAGGGCAACTCGATGTTGACCGGCCCCCGCCAGGCGCCGCTCTGCCGATGCAGCTCGCCCTGCACGACTATATTCAGCGCCTCGCTGGCGATACGGCCACTGTCGTCAGACAGCGTCAGCCCTGCCGCCGAAAAACGGTAGTTCGCATGCTGCGATGTGGCTTCGACATCCGCGTCCAGCGGGCCCTCGAAACTCCAGCCCGCCAACGCTTCGGACAGTGCCGGCAACCAGGCGCCCAACTGGGCCGCGGCCACATGGCGCGCGCTGACTTGCGCGCGCCAGTCCTGCGCGTAGTCAGCATTGAGATCAAAACGCCCCCCAAACGCCGGCATGGCCTCGACTTGCAGGTTCAACGCCTTGCTCGCGACGGTATAACTAAAGCTCAGCCTGAACGCTTCTTTCCCGAGCCACGGCGCCCGGGCCTGTGCGGTACCAGCCGGACAGGCAATGGTTTTGGCCTCGAAGCGCAAACCCGGGCAATCGATACGCAGAGCCGTTATTTCACCATAGGGTTGCGGCAGCGCCAGGCGGGCTATGCGTACCCGGCTGGCACCCTGATCGCTCAAATCCACATGCCACTGCAGATCTTCCGCGCGCCAGTCAGCCCCCTCCAGACTCTCCATACTGAAGGTCAGGCGATCAATGGCGACGGCGGGCCCGCCCAGGCCGGCGAGCAGCAGACAGCAACAGAATCCTGTCTTCAGACGCATCAAACTCAGCGGCGCATCATCGGCAGCGGCCGCAGGGGATGGCGCCACCACCATTGCAAGGTGAAACTGACGAGCCGGCCGTGGAAGCCGCAGATGGGGTAGCGCTCACGCACCTCCTTATAGAAAGCGCGCGGCAGGCCGAAACGGATCAGCCCCAGCGAAACATCGATCAGGTCGGCTCGGCGCACAATATCCGGCAGCTCACTGCCGCTCACGGCAGGCGCCCGGCTCAGCTTGTGATGCTGCACAATCATGGCCTCCACCAGTTCCACTTTGTCTGCGCGGCCCTTCTCTTGCAGCCACTCTCTGGCCAGCCCGGCGGAGGGATCCAGATAGTCGAAGGTTGCATGCGACCAGATGCCAAGATCATGAAAGGCCAGCGCGATCTGCAACAGCTCGGCAGTATCCGCACCGGCCTGCGTCTCCCGCTCTGCCAGCGCCAGACCGAAGCTACAGACCCGCGCACAGTGATTGCGGTAGGCCTGATAGTCGCGCCCCAGTTGGGGCTGCCAGGACGCCAGCAGCGAATCCAGTAGCGACATATCCATATCTGTATTACCACCCATTATCCCTCTCCGTTTGGGACAGTTCTTCAGGCAGGAGTATGCTGCATGCCATGTCCCTTCGCAGCTTCACCAACCGCCTGATCATGCGCCCACCCTGGCTGGCCGCACCATTTCTAATGTTCTGCGGCGGCTGCAATCTGTTTGCAGAAACCACGCAGCCCATGCCAGTGCAGATCTTCGGCGACCCGGCGCAGGCGGATCATGTCATTGTGCTACTGCCGGGTATTCGGGATCGTGGTACGGATTTCATCGACAAAGGCTTCGTCGCCGATGCCCGGCCACTGATCGAGCAGGACCGTGTGGCGCTGCTGGTCGCCGATGCCCACGTCGGCTATTACCGGAAACGCATCGTCACTGAACGCCTCAAGTCCGACGTACTGGACGCCTGGCCACAGCGCAAACTGGTTCTGGCCGGCATCTCCCTGGGCGGTTTCGGCGCCCTGACCGTAGCCCGTCGTTTTCCCGCGCGCATCGAATCGTTGCTGCTGCTCGCACCCTTCCTCGGTGAAGAGGAATTCCTGCAACGCAGCGCATCCGGCCCGCCCGAACCGCGGCCCGGCGACGAGGAACTGCAGCAGGAACTGGTGCCCATATGGCGCTTTCTGCTCGGCCGCGAACACCCCCCGGTCACACTGGTCTATGGTGAAGACGACGATTTCTCTGCGCATTACCAGGCGCTGCAGCGCCTGGGTGCGGACTTCCCGATGCAGTCAATCGAGGGGGATCACGACTGGAAGACCTGGCGCAAACTCTGGCGCCAGTGGTTGCAGACCCTGACATGACGGCCAGCCTCTTCTGGTTCCGGCGTGATCTGCGCCTGGCGGACAACCCCGGCCTGCTGACCGCCATGGAAAACAGCAGCCGGCTGCTGCCGGTCTACATCCATGCGCCGGAAGAGGGGGGAGACTGGCTACCGGGTGCGGCCAGCCGCTGGTGGCTGCACCACAGCCTGTCCCAGCTGCAAAAAGAATTACTGCGGCGTGGCAGCCGTCTGTATATTCTCCCGGCCACGGACAGCGCGGCTGCCTTGCGTCAGCTTTGCGAACAATTCAACTGCCGGCGCGTGGTATGGAATCGCCTTTACGAACCCGCGCTTGCGCAGCGTGATCATGATGTCGCCGAAACCCTGGCCGCGGCTGGCATTGAAACCCTGAACTGCCCCGGCAACCTGCTGTGCGAACCCGGCGCCCTGCATAATCAGCAAGGTCAGCCCTACCGGGTTTTCACCCCTTTCTGGAAAAATCTGGCGCCGCAGCTGAACCATATCGGTCAACCCACGGCAGCCCCGATGCATCTGCCACCGCTGCCGCCTGGCGAGCTGTCCGACAACCTGGACACACTGAACCTGTTGCCTGAAATTCGCTGGGACAGCGGTCTCGCCGCAAGCTGGACGCCGGGCGAAAGCGGCGGCCACCGCAGACTGGATGAATTCCTTGCCGCACTGGCCGATTACCCGGTACTGCGTGACCGGCCTGATCGGCAGGGCACTTCTCGTCTGTCGCCGCATCTGCACTTCGGTGAAGTTTCGGCACGGCAGATCGTACATGCCGTGCACTACAGCGCCCCGGGCAAGGAACCGGCAGGCGCCGCGGACTATCTGCGTGAACTGGGCTGGCGCGAGTTCGCCCATCATCTGCTGCATCATTTCCCGCAGACACCGACCGCCCCACTGGACGCACGCTTTGAACATTTTCCCTGGCGTCGTTCGAAAAAAAACCTGCGCAAATGGCTGCAGGGGAAAACCGGCATCCCGATTGTCGACGCCGGTATGCGCGAACTCTGGCAAAGCGGCTGGATGCACAACCGGGTGCGCATGATTGTCGCCTCGTTCCTGACCAAACACCTGCGCCTGCCCTGGCAGCAGGGCGCTGCCTGGTTCTGGGATACGCTGGTGGATGCCGATCTGGCCAACAATACATTGGGCTGGCAATGGACTGCCGGTTGCGGCGCCGATGCCGCGCCTTATTTCCGCATATTCAATCCGGTCTTGCAGGGCAGAAAATTCGACCCGCAGGGTGATTACGTGCGCCGCTGGGTGCCGGAACTGGCTGCATTGCCGGCCAATGCCATTCACGAGCCCTGGAACAAACCGGCCGCCGTGCAGGCCGCGCAACTGTCGCTGGGTCGGGATTATCCGCTGCCCATGGTGGATCTGGCCGAAGAACGCAAGGCCGCGCTGGCCGCATTCGAAACGCTCAAGTCTGCCTGAGCAATTCCGAAACTGTTACGGACTCCAGGCCTTTCTCGCGCAAACCCTGCAGAATCCGCCGCAGCGCCTCCGCCGTGGCCGGACGATCCTTGCCCTGAAGATCATGCCCGTCATGCATGAGAATGATGTCACCGGGCTTTACTCGCGACAGCACCCGCTGGGCGATCGCCTGGGGGTCCTGAATGCGGCTGTCATGGCTATGCAGCGACCATACAATGACCTTGAGCCCCAGTGCCTGTGCCACCCGCGCCAGCGGTGGATTCTTCAAACCCACCGGGGGTCGGTACAGGGGCAGGCGATCCGAACCGGTAAATTTCTGTATGGCGCCGGCGCCCCGCAGGATTTCAGCCTTCATGGCGGGCGGGCGGGCGAAATTCAGGGTGCGGGAATGGTCATAGGAATGATTGCCCAGCTCATGCCCTTCGTCACAGATACGCTGCGCCAGCTGTGGGTGCGCGTCCAGATGCCGGCCAATGGTGAAAAAGCTGGCCTTGGCTCCCGCCGACTTGAGTACATCCAGCACCTCGGGCGTCACTGCGGCGTCCGGCCCGTCATCGAAAGTCATGGCGACCGCCGGCACATCGCGCGGACCATGCACCACCAGCGGCATGAACCAGGGTGAAGCCGGGCGAAATACGCCGTCCGCCATCAGAATCAGGTAAATCGCCACCGGGATCAGCACGCCGGCCACACTGAGATCGAAGATCAGCCATTCGGCCAGCAGCACAGCAAGCAGGCTGAGCAGCAGGGCGTCGGATCGCACCATCGGCGATGACTCAGGCGATTGCGCGCGACCCGCTCATATTAAGCAGCGCACGCAATACCCGGATAAGGCCGAAGGGGTTCATGCCACGGCGCAACAGACGCCAGGCCACCATGCGCACAATACGCGTTGTATCCAGTGTCGGCTTGTAATGGCTGGGCCGCGCCGCCTGGAAATACACCGAATCGATAGGCACCGGTTCACTACGGATACCGTGCCAGGCCGCCTCGATCAACACCTCGCTTTCGAACACGAAGCTACGCTCGCGGTTATGCGGCACCGCGGCTTCCTCGAACACCCTGCGCGGGTAAAGACGGAACCCGGACTGACTGTCCGGTATCCAGTATCCAGCCGCCCAGGAAATCCAGAAATTGGCGAAGCGGTTGGCGAACAGGCGCAGCGGCGGCGCGTTCTCGGTGCGCCGCAGCCGTGAGGCCACAATGATGTCGCCGGGGTAGATGCCTGCTGCCGTGAGCACGCGCGGGATATCTTCGGGCTGATGCTGGCCATCACCGTCGAGCGTGATGATGGCCTTGGCGCCATCGGCCAGCGCCTGCCCGGCGCCATTGAAGATGCTGGCGCCCTTGCCGCTGTTCTCGGCATTGCGCAGCACTGTCACGTCCAGATCACCCAGCAGTTCGGCCGTGCCATCGGTGGAGCCATCATCCACCACGATGACCCGCGGCACCTGGGCCCGGGCCCGGCGCACCACTTCAACAATGGTCGCGGCTTCGTTATAAGCCGGGATAACAACCGCCACATCCGCTGGCGTCAAGGCTTGGCTCATGCCATTGCTCCATTGATTCCGATGACCTGACCAGAGATGTAGCCCGCATCGTCCGAGGCCAGGAAAGCCACCAGCGCAGCCACTTCCTCCGGCGTACCGGGGCGCTGCGCGGGCACCATCTGCTTGACCATACTGTCATCAAAGACGTCTTCGGTCATGCTGCCCGCGATAATGCCGGGCGCCACCACATTCGCCGTGATGCCGCGCGAGGCCATTTCAATCGCCAGTGACTTGCTCGCCCCATGCAGGCCCGCCTTGGCCGCCGCATAGTTCGCCTGACCACGATTGCCCATCTGCCCGGCGATGGAGGAGATGCTGATGACCCGGCCCCAGCGCCCACGCATCATCGGCATCAACAGAGGCTGGGTCACATTGTAGAAGCCGTGTAATGACACATCGATGACACGCCGCCACTGTTCCGCGCTCATACCTACCAGAGGCGCATCGTCATGAATGCCGGCGTTATTGACCACTACCTGAACCGGGCCATCGGCCAATACATCCTGCAGCGCGCCGGCGCTGGCAGTACCGTCACTGACATCAAAGGCAACCGCCGAGGCCTTGCCACCTGCTGCCATAATCTCCTGAACCACAACTTCGGCTTTTTCCAGACGGCTGTTGGCATGCACCACGACTTCCAGGCCCTGCCCGGCCAGCCGTCGGCAAATGGCGCTGCCGATATCGCCACTGCCTCCGGTAACCAGCGCGCGCCGAGGAGCACTCATGCCACAGCTTCCGGCTGCATCATCACCATCACCCGGCCCTCAGCCAGCGCCTGACCCTGGTGGCTGACAACAAAGTTGTAAGTCCAGCCACTGTCGGCAGCCATCATCTGCTGCGCCTGCACGGTAAGTTCACCCGCCAGGTCATCCACCCGCTGGCGATGCAGCTTCACAGCACGCAACATGGTCAGAAAACCGGGTGCAGCCTTGCGGCCTTCGGCACGGGCCAGCAAGCCACCATGCACCGCCATGGCCTGGGCGCCGTATTCCGCCAGGTGCAGGCTATGCAACCCGGCGGCCGTGCGTAGAGGATTGTTGTCCAGCGCATGACTCTGCGTTACGCAGGTAATACTGCTGTCATCCCAGGCGGTAACGCCGTCCAGCAGACACATGCCGCCGGCATGCGGTATCAGACTCTCGAGTTCTTGACGCTGCAGCAACACGATCTAGTCCTGCGCTCTCTCGATTTGTATATTCAGATACAGACCGTCCACACCGGGCAAGCTGACGGCGCCGCCCTGCGGCGCAGCAAGCACCTGCAACAGAGGCAGGGCGCGGGCAGAAGGGTTGTTCTGGCGCAAGGCCTCCAGCGCGGCGTTTTCCATCACTGTCTCATCACCTTCATGACTAAGAGACAGTCGCAAACGCCAGGGCGCGTTTTCGATATCGGCCGTCAATATCAGCGCACTCGTAAAGGGATCGTCTATGGGCCGCTTGTCGTGCAAAGGCTCGCTCACCTGCACGTCGTAACCGACCAGCAGTACATCAACGTCTTCACCCAGGGCCAGCACTGCCGCTTCCAGCAGACCCGCCACATAACTGCCGTCATAGGCGGACAGACTGGTGGAGGCGCCATGTGAACCCGTGGCTATACTCCAGTAGCCAGCCGCGGCGTTGTGTACCGAATTATGGAAATTGGTGGGCGAGACCAGCCGTTCTTCCGTCGCCAGGGCCGTGCAGATCTTGCAGACGATATCGGTGTCACCTCCGGAGGAAGCAAACACCGAGGCGAGGTGAGAGGCTTCCCCATTCACTACCCCAATGGCTTCCTCGGCGGACTGGAAAGCCAACCGGCCAACGGGCGTTGTGCGCCGGCGTTCGTTGGAGGGCAACAGGCTGGGGGCATAACGGGGCAGCTCTTCCGCATGGTAGGGCGACTCGCCGCGTAATACGGCCTGGGCTTCCGCCCAGCTCGGCAGGCCCGGGGCGGCCATGCCGATGGCCTTTACACCGATCATCATTTCGCTCATGCCGCGCCCCCCCTGCGGCGGCCGATAACCAGGCTGCAGTTACTGCCGCCGAAACCGAAGGAATTGGTCAACGCCGCCTCAATCGGCGAGTTCAGCGACTCCATGAGTATGCGATTGGGAATGTCGGGGTCGAGTCGGGTGGTATTCAGGCTGCGTGGCAGGAAACCATGCTCAACGGCCAGGGCGCAGATCACCGTCTCCGTAATTCCGGCGGCGCCCAGCGCATGGCCGGTCCAGCCCTTGGTGGAACTGCAGGGCACGTCGTCACCAAAGATATGGGCAACGGCGCGCCCCTCGGACAGATCATTGGCCGGCGTGGCCGTGCCATGCAGATTCACGTAGCCGATGTCCTGTGGATTCAGCCCGGCCTTGTCCAGCGCCTGTTGCATGGCCAGGGCAGCGCCCTTGCCTTCGGGATCCGGCGATGACATATGATAGGCATCGCTGCTCTCACCATAGCCCAGCAACTGGATGGCTTCGGCATCCTGCGCCTTTTCCAGCAGGGCAAACCCGGCAGCCTCGCCAATGGAAATTCCGTTGCGATCCACATCGGCCGGCCGGCAGGGTTGTGGTGACACCAACTGCAATGAACTGAAACCATAAAGCGTAGTCAGGCACAGGCTGTCGACGCCCCCTACCACGGCAGCATCACACAACCCGCTGGCAATGTAGCGGCTTGCGGTAGCAAAGACCTTGGCGCTTGAAGAACAGGCGGTGGACACCACCAGCGCCGGCCCCTGCAGGCCCAGGTAGCCGCGCACAAAGTCGCCCACGGAGTAGCAATTCTGGCTATGGCGGTAGGTGAAATCGGCGGGCAGCTCGCCAGTCTCGGGCACGCGATGCCTGAACGCCAGCTCGGTCTGGTAGATGCCGGATGTGCTCGTGCCCAGGAAAACGCCGATGCGCTCGGCGCCGTAACGTTCACGCGCGGCGAGCACCGCCTCGGCAAAACCATCCTGCTGCAGACCGATATGCGCCAGGCGGTTATTGCGACCGTCATGCGCAGACCAGGCCCCGTTCAGTTTCTCGTCTTCAACACCGTCCACCCGGCCAATCCAGGCCGGCAGGTCACAGGTATCGAAATCACAGGCGCGCAGGCCGCTGCGTTCGTTTTGCAGCGCCTCCCAGTGTGCTGCAACGCCCCGCCCCAGCGCACTGGTCAAGGTGTAATGGCTGATTTGTAAACTCTGCATCTTTTAGTAGCTGTAGTCATAAGGACTGACGGCGTCCCAATACCGCCAGAAAATATCCCAGAACAACGCCACAAGTGACGGTCGCGCCTATTGCCCGCAATACGGGTATCTGGGACAGGGCCAGTATACCGAACACTGTCACCGTGGAAACACAGCAAACACTTAAGGCATGCAATGTGCGCACAGCTTCGGCGTGATCATGTTCCGGCCGGTCGAAGAACAGGGCGTAATCCAGCACGATCCCGGCTACCAGCATCAGGGAGGTCATATGAAACAGCGATAGCTTTACACCCGCCATTTGCAGCAAGGCTGCCGTCGCCAGCACGGCGGCCATTACCGGTAACAATACGAACATCCAGCGACGGCGCGGCTTGAGGCCCAGCAGCAGCATGGCCAGGATGACGCAGGCGGCGGCCGCTATACGCCACAGCATTTCACCGCGAAAACCCGCCACCATCCCTTCCGACGCCTGCTTCATATCAAGCAGCTGCACGCTCTGCTGTTCGGCGAACCAGGCCTGCAGCAAGGCCGGCTCACTCACCGCACGCAAGGGCAGCAATGCATGCCAGCGGCCGTCAGCCTCGGTCCGCAGCAGGGCCGAAACGGGGCCGGCCAGGGGAGAAGCGACCATGTCCTGCGGAGTCAGCAGGCTCTGTTCACGCGCCTGCGCCACCTCGTTCAGAAAAGGCTGGAACAAACCTTCACGGAAGGGCAGGCCTGTACCGGCCGCCGCCAGGGTGGCGGCCAGCGACTCGCTGTCGGGTAACCGAGCCTGCCGCTCACGCTGCGTTGCCTGGCTCGGCAGATAACGTGCCGGACTGTCGAAACCCGCCAGCCAGCCCTGCGCCAGGGGCTCGGCCAGGGCCTGGCCCAGTTGCTCGCTGGCCTGCAGCAACGCTTCGGCATCAGCGCCACGCAACACGGCCATATAGCGCAGATCCGGCGCCGCCAGCGCCTGCCGCAGATCATGATCCTGTAACTGTCGCGCCTCGGGCACCGGCGTAAGGGTGCCCAGGTCGTCCTGCCATAACTGGGGGCGGGTGGCGAGAAACGCCAGCAGGCCAGCCGCCAGCAACAGCATCAGCCACCAGGGCACACGCGGGCTCCGTGCCAGACGCGCATGCCAGCCTGCTGCCCAGCCGTCGGCCGCATCGAATTCACGATGGGTATCCATCAACAAGGGCAGCAGGGTGCGCGTACTCAATGCCGCCACGGTCAGACCGGCCACCGTCAACCAGCCCAGCTGGGCAAGGCCTTCGAAATCGCTGACGACCATGGTCAGATAAGCGATGCAGGTGCTGGCGACGCCCAGACGCAGCGTTGGCCAGATATTGCGTACGGCCATGACCGCACTCTGACCCGCGGCCTGATGACTGAAGAGATGCAGGGGATAGTCGATGGCCACGCCCAGCAGAGTCACGCCGAAGGCCAGCGTAATGCCATGCAATCCGCCAAAACCGCTGTTGAGCAGCAACAACGCCACCAGCAGCCCACTGGCCAGGGGCAATCCGCCCAGCAGCACCAGCTTTACTGATCGATAGATCCACAGCAGGAAGGCAAGCAGTATGATCACCGCCAGTGTGCTGAACATCTGCGCTTCTTGCTTGGTGGTGCGTTGCAGTTCGACGCCGAAAGGGCCGGGGCCGGTCATTACCAGTTGCGTCTCACCGGCCAGCAAATCCAGTTCCGCCAGGGCGGCGGCAAATGCCGTTTCCACCGCCTGTACCGCGGCTGCCTGCGCGTCCAGATCGAATCCGGGTGCGGTGGTTTCAGCCATGAGCAGTGCACGGGCCTGCGCCTTTTGCACCCAGACACCCCGGTGGGTGTCCGGCTCGCCCGGTGGCCGCCATTGCGCCAGCGCGGCCAGACTTTCGTGCGTGGGATCGCGCGCCAGCAAATCCTTCACTGCCAGCTCGGCAGCCGAGCCCAGCTCCCACAGCCGTTCGTTCAGAGCCTCACGCAGTGAGGCTTCGCTAAAGCGCTGCGCATCGATGGCCGGACTGAGCAGATAACGGTGCGCCATGACCCATTCCAGCTGCCCGGCGTCGAAATCCTGCTGCCCGTTCAACACCTGGGCAAACTGCGTATCACTACGCAAGGTGGCCGCCATGTGTTTACTGATCGCGGCGCTGCTGTCGAGGTCGGCGCCACTGACCGCTATCGGCATCAACCGCGAAGCTGCACCGTTCTGCAGCTCATCAAGCAACAGGGTTTCGGTTTCGGTTTCGGCCCGGGGCAGGAAGGCGGTGAGATCGGAACGTACCTGCAGATCAAGCAGCAGCCAGATACCGGCGGCTGCCAGAGCGGCCAGCCACAGCACCCACAGGCTGACCAGACCGCGCTTATTCACTCCGGGAATCCGTGCTACCCGGTGTCGGCTCCAGCACACCCTGGGGTAGTGCCGAGAAATACATGATCGCGCGGTCACCGCCAGGCTGCAGGGTCTCGAAGGACTGCAGGGTTTCTCCGCTGCCTGTCACCCGGATGAGGCTGACCTTTTCCGTCAAGTCCTCGTCACGTGGCGTCAGATCGAGTTGCCAGGCACGGCTGTTGCCCGACAATTCAATCAGGTAATGCTCCGACAATGTTTCTGCATCGCCCGCCAGAGTGGCGGTAAATGCAGTGACGAACGCCTGGGCGATGGGATGACGTTCCAGCGACAGTTCACGCACCTTGTCACCGCGCTCCAGGCGCAACATGCCGTTGGTTACCTGCATGCGTTCCTCGTAAGGCGCCGTGACATGCTTTTCCATGCCGTCAGGCGGCGTGAAGCGCACTTCACCGTCCAGGCGGATCGGACGTTCCAGGGATTGCAGGTACTTGATCTCGGTAAAGCGCGCAGCGTCCGCCTGGGCATGCGCCAGCCCGCGAATCACCTCGGCCGCGTCCCAGGCCATGACCGGCGAACTGAGCAGCAGCAGAATGGCGCAGGCCAGACGCTTATTCCAGATGATCGACATACGCGCTTTCCCAGAAATCGAAAAAGTTGAACCAGTTGTAGGGCGCCAGACGGGCGTAATGCGCCAGACGGTCAGCATAGCGCTGCGCCCATTCGGCCGCCTGCTCTTCACGCCGCCCCCGTTCCAGATGAATGCCGTCGCTGAGCAGTTCGAAATGAATGTCGTAACGGTTACCGCCGCGATAAAGACCGAAACACAGCAGCACCGGCACCTTGAGTACCGAAGCCAGCAACAGCCAGCCCAGGGGAATGACAGCCTTTTCACCCAGGAAGTTGCAGTGGGTGTATTTCTCCTGCGCTGAATTGACCCGGTCGCCGAGCATACTGACCACACAGCCTTCATCCAGCGCGTTCTTGATGCGAAGCGCAGTATCCGCATCGCCGCCGCTGGTATCTATCATCATGTCGACCACGGACGGATTAAGGGCTTCCAGCACCCTTGTGATCATTTCGTTCTGACCCCGGTTCATCAACATCTTGACCTTGATGCCGTGATCCTCGCCCTTGACCACACCCAGCGCCCGCAAGGCCTCGAAACTGCCCAGATGCGAGCCGATCAGCAGGCAACCATTGTCCAGTTGGGCATGTGCACGCGCCACATCCTCGTTGAAGATTTCAATTTCGAACTCATCGAATCGGTCGGTGATCAGGAAAACCCGATCAAGAATCGTGCTGGCGAATGTATGCAGGTGCCGGGCCACATCCATGCCGGTGGCCGGCCGGCCCAGCGCCCGGCTGAGAAACTGCCTGGAGCTGCGGCAGGCCTCACGCGAGGTCAGCAGAAAATAGCCAACAATCGGGTAGAGCAGCAGGCGCGCAAAACCGCGGCCCAGATGCAGGGCTATCCAGCGAATGATCTTCAATGCGAACGGCGTACTGCGCTCACGCTGCTTTTGCCACTGCGGGCTCATGCGTGCTCTGACTCCCCGACACCGACTTCAAGACTGCCCTTGGCGACCAGGCGCTCGCCCGAAACACACTGGAATTCGATGTTCGGCAGACTGCCGCGCAGGACGATGGTGAAGTCTTCCTCCGGCAACAGGGGACTCATGAACTTGGCCTGGCGAATTCCATGAACTTGCCATTTGGGGCGCTGACGCTGCAGCACTTCGGTGACTGTTTGAAGCCCCACCACGGCCGGTACCACAGGATGGCCCGGGAAATGGCCGGGCAGGCTGGGGTGGTCTGCAGCAATACGCAGCGTTTCGCTGGTGAAATCAATGGCAGGACTGGAAGAGTCTGTCGAGGTCATTCGGTCAGGGCCTGTTCTTTGTTGCGCAGATTTTCAAGCATGGCGAGAACTGCGCTGCGCGGAAGTTTACTGGTTTCGTTACGCGGGAGCTTATTCACCAGGTAAATGGGGCGGGGTACAAAGACCGGATCAAAGGAGGCACGCAAGGCATTCTGGATGGCTGCCTCGTTCAAGGACGGTGCTACTACCAGCGCCGCCAGGCGCGTCACCGCGCCATCCTGTTCGTCGGGCATCACGATCACACCGTCCTCAACGCCCCCGATGGCCAGTAGTTTGATATTCAGGTCCGCCAGCGAGGCGCGCTTGCCGGCAATGTTGATCATGTCGGCATTGCGCCCGCGCAGGACAAAGGCGTGCTCGCCGCGTGGTTCCACCAGGTCCTGCAGGGGCACAGGCTCGGCCAGTTGCGGCCCGCTGAGCAGCGGCAGGTCGTCGGCCATGCGCAGACGCATATCGGGATATAGCGTCCATTGCTCGCCGTCCAGCGTGCGGCGGGTCGCCAGACTGCCGGCTTCGGTACAGCCATAAATCTCGCGTACCGGTGCGGCAAATACCTGCTCGGCCGCTTGCGCCAGCTCTATCGGTAGAGGCGCCGTGGCGGAGATGATGAATTCGGGCGATGGAAATTCAAGACCTGATTTCACGCAGGCACGCAGATGTACCGGCGTCGTGATCAATACACGCGGGTGAGGCAGTTCCTCCAGATCCCGGCGAATATCTTCGGGAAACAAGGGGCGGCCACTGTGCATGACGGCGCCACTGAGCAAGGCGTGCAGCACCGTTTTTTCCAGACCGTACATATGCTGCGGCGGCACGGTAGCCAGGATATAAGGCGGCCTTGGCAGGTCCGAAAAGAAACAGCGTCGCGCCAGGTCGGTGCCGATATGCAGGGCTTCCCAGGTCTTGTTATTGGGTTTGGGACGGCCGGTGCTGCCGGAGGTAAACGCCACCGCGGCCAGTTGCTCTGCCGGTATCTGCGGGTCGGGACTCCTGACCTGCCTGGCCGCCTGCAGGGTAAAGCAATGCACCGGCACACTGTCGATCGCCACGCTTTCGTCGGTCAGATAATAAGACTGCGGATAATCCTGGGCGATATCACGAATGGTTTCCGGGCCACGGCTGGGCGGCAACAGATTCGTCTGACCGCGCAACAGCACCGCGGCAAAGGCCACCAGAAAATGATAACGGTCGTCACAGCAATTGAAGGCATAGCGGGCTTCGGGCAGACGCTCGGCCAGCGCCTCGACCTGCAACAGGAATTCAGCCCGGGTGATATCACGGCCCTCATGCCGCACCATGACCTCATCGGCGGCATGGCCCTTGATCAACGGCAGGCTGCTCATGGGCTAGGGCCTGTTAACACTGATTCGGCGGATGGCGTTGCTCAACCAAGTCTGCCAGACAAGGCGCACACCGCAGCCCTTAGCCAATCTAAGGGCAAGGCGAGCAACAATGCGTAGGGAACGTATTGTCGCGAGCGCAGCGAGTCCGTCAGGACGCGGCCCAGGGAAGGGCCGCGCAACAGAGTATGGCGGGCTTGGGCGAGCAACCCTGCGGGACGGGGCCGTAAAGCCCCATCGCTGTGTCTCTCGTCGTTCATTTGCCCTGGTTAAATTTACAATTGGCAAATTTCACTCCTCGTTTCGTGCGCTGGGGCTTTACGGCCTCCGGCGACACCGCCAAATCAGTGTTAACAGGCCTTAATCATCCAGCAGGCTGTGATAATCGAATTGCGCGACGTCACGGGCAAAGTCCAGAAAATTATTGTGCTTGGGGTTGGGGTAACGGCGACTATGATAAAGGTACTCGCCCACCAGCAGGCTGAAAACAATGCTGAAATTCACGGCATTAATGATATAGGGCCAAGGCAACGGCGGCGCCAGCCACATGAGAAACAGATCCTCGGCCGCGAATATGAGGAACAGACACATCCAGAACTGGGTAACCCGCCTGGTATAGCGCAGCAGCGCCGGTTGCATGTCCTGCAGAATGCGTTCGTGGGGAATATCACGGGCCGCTGCCGCGATACGCGTGACCAGCGGCACTGACCCCCCCAGCAGCGTGCGGCCGAAGAAAACAGCCAGCAACAGGAAGATCATCACCGGCACCAGTTGCAGCAAGGCGCGTCCGTCGCCGGTCAACACCGACCAGCCGCCGGCGGCGGCCAGCACAGCCATCATCAGCCAGGCCCATGGCTTGCCCTGACGAAGCACCGGCCACAAAACCTGGGCGCCAAAACCAAGCAACGCGAGCATGCCCAGCCACGGCAGCTGCCAACGGACAGCGGCAAAGATCAGCAGTGGGTAGGCAAGCAGCAGGACCGGCATAAGGCTAGGCTCCGCCGCAAAAGAATCTTAGGCGGCGGGACGGTTCTGTTCGATATGGGCGTTCAACGACTGCAACGAACTGAAGATAGCCTTGTTGTTCTTGTCATCAGCCCGCAACTGCACACCGTATTGCTGGGAAATCGCTAGCGAAAGTTCCAGGGCGTCGATGGAGTCCAGGCCCAGGCCTTCCCTGAACAAGGGCGCTTCGGGCTCGATGTCGGCAGGGTCAACGTCCTGCAAATCGAGGGTTTCTACAATCAGTTGGGCGAGTTCGTGCTCGTTCGCGCTCTGTTCTGCCATAAGTCGGTTCCCATGGTCCTTCGGTTGCAAAGGCAAAAGTCTAGCATGACTTATTACTTACGGTTCCACAGGCCGCACTATTACTGATTCGCCTGTCTGGGCTAGAATTCCTGTTCTGGCAATCCGCTACTTTTTTACCGAGGCTTTGAGAAAGCTATGTCGAATTCCGCGCCTTCTACCGACTCCGTTCAGCGTTGTGATGTGCTTGTGGTCGGAGGCGGGCCCGGCGGCTCCACCGTATCCGCATTGCTCACCGAAAAGGGTTACGACGTGGCACTGCTGGAAAAGGCCAAACACCCGCGTTTCCACATAGGCGAATCACTGCTGCCGAAGAACCTGGATATCTTCGAGCGGCTGGGCGTGCTCGACAAGGTCGCCGCCATCGGTATTCCCAAGCCGGGCGCCGACTTCAACGCCGAGGGTTACACGCCGCCACGACATAACTTCTATTTCCGCAACGCCATGGATGCCCGCTGGCCGCATGCCTTCGAGGTACGCCGTTCGGAATTCGATCACATGTTGCTCATGAACAGCGCCGAGAAGGGCACCCGCGTTTTTGAAGAAACCAAAGTCACTGACGTCGAGTTCAGGCAGGACAAGAGCTGCCGTGTAACCGCCGAGAGCGGCGGCCAAAAACAGATCTGGGAAGCCCGTTACCTGGTGGATGCCTCCGGTCGCGATACCTTTATCGCCAGCAAATTCGGCCTCAAGCGCAAGAATCCGCGCCATGCCAGCGCCGCCATCTTCTGCCACTTCACCGGCGTGGAGCGTCGCCCCGGCGAGAATGCCGGCAACATCAGTGCCTACTGGTTCGAGCATGGCTGGTTCTGGCTGATTCCCCTGCTCGACGGCACCACGAGCATCGGCGCCGTTTGCGACCCGAATTACCTGAAGTCGCGCACCGTCAGTCCGCAAGAGTTTTTCTTCCAGACACTGGAACTGGCCCCGGCCGAGTTGCGCGAACGCATGAAAGACGCAAAGAAGGTGCCTGAATTCGAAGTCCGCGCCACCGGCAATTTCTCCTATCAGTGCACCCAGATGTACGGTGACGGCTGGCTGATGGTGGGCGACGCCTATGCCTTTATCGACCCCATCTTCTCCAGCGGCGTGCTGATGGCCATGACCAATGCCACGCATGCCACCGATATCGTCGATGCCCTCCTGCAGGGCAAACCCGGTACCGCGGCCATGCTCAAGCAATACCAAAAGCGCGTGCACAAGGGTATTCGCACGTTCTCCTGGTTTATCGAGCGCTTCAATTCGCCGGGCCTGCGCAAACTGTTCATGAATCCGGGCAACCCGCTGCGCATAGAAGAGGCGGTGACCTCGGTGCTGGCAGGTGACGTTTACGGCAATCCGAAGGTAGACTGGCGACTGGAAGCCTTTAAAGTGTTGTACTACGGCTTCAGTCTGAGCGAATGGCGCTCAGCCTGGGCCGACGTGAAGCGCCGTGCCAAACGCGCACGCACCGCTTTTACCGGGGGCACGACAGAACAGGATATCGCTTGAGCACCGCACGACCGCTTGAATCTGAACCCAGCGCCACCGGCATAGCAGCGCCGTTCAGTGTCGAATACCGTTACGGAGATGCGGCCCAGCTACTTGCCCAGGACAGTGAAAACCTGTTAGCTGTTGTCGAGTTCGGCGCAGATGTCGGCAGAATCAACGAAGATCCCCGCCAGATCAGCGTCGCTTTGGAGCAAGTCGGGGACAAGCCGCTGCTCGAGATCTGGCGCAGCACGCTGCCGGTGGAACATGGCTTCAAGAACGGCGTGGCCTTTGCCCGCAACGAGCATATCCTCGTCGGCCAACTGGTTCTGAACGAGAACGATTACCCCTCACTGGACGAAGCCGCCTTCGAAGCCTACCAGCGGATCCTGGCGTTCCAGCGCAACCAGGGCTACAAGCACGCCCTGCGCATGTGGAATTTCTTCCCTGATATCAACGTCGGCGATGCCGATGACGAGCGTTACCGCCAGTTTTCACTGGGCCGCGCCCGCACCTTCGAGCAGTTCCGGCACTTCGAACGGGCCCTGCCGGCCGCCAGCGCCATCGGTTCGTATCGCTCGGGACTGCTGATTCACTTCGTGGCTGCCCGTACGCCCGGGGTACAGATTGAAAACCCGCGCCAGGTCAGCGCCTTTCACTATCCCCGCCAGTACGGACCCAAGAGTCCGTCCTTTTCCCGCGCCAAGCTCAAGGACTGGGCAGACGAATCACAGCTGTACATTTCCGGCACCGCCAGCGTGGTAGGCCATGAAAGCGTGCATCTGGACGACGTTGAAGCCCAGACGGAAGAGATCGGCCGCAACATGCAGGCGTTACTGGATGAAGCCGCCAGGCATCAGCCCCGGTTCAGCAAGGCCCGGCTGGACGAACTCTCCCTGCTACGTGTGTACCTGCGCCCCCATCACGGCAATGTCGATACCATCCGTGAATATATCCAGCGCTGGTCGGGTCCGAATGTCCCCATGGTGTTCCTGGAAGGCGACATCTGCCGACAGGATCTTCTCATCGAAATCGAAGGCTACTACCAACTGCCTTTCTGACCGTCCGCTAAAGCGCCAACATCGCGGGCGCCTCTGCTGCCTGCAGATTGTCCAATAACCGTGTCATCAAGCCATTCAGGCGGTTGAAACGCGCGGCGTCTGCCAACATGGCTTCAGCGCTCTGTACAAAGTCGCCCCCGCCCTCCAGTTCATCTCCACAATGCTCGATCAGTGCACGCGCCGACTCCGGCGTGGTTTCCAGATGAAACTGCAGGCCCACCACCGCATTGTTATAGACAAAGGCCTGGTGGGCGCAGGCCTGTGACGATGCCAGAGCGGCCGCACCCTCGGGCACGCCAAAGGTGTCACCATGCCAGTGAAACGCCTCGAACTTTCCGGAAAAACCGCCAAATATGTCCGAATTAACGCCATCAGACGTTAATTCAACATCAAACCACCCGATCTCGCGTTGCGGGTTCTTGTAGACACGGCTCATCAGGACATCGGCGATCAACTGGGCGCCCAGGCAGATACCCAGCACCTTGTGCCCCTGCTTGATAGCCCGCTTGATGCAAAGCTTTTCTTCAATCAACCAGGGATATTCCGCCTCCTGATAGATATTCATGGGACCGCCCATGACGATCAGCCAATCGAAGTTATTTCGCGTGGGAGGAGACTCGCCGGCATACAGACGGGTCATGCTGACTTCCGCACCCTGCCGCTCCAGCCAGGGGCCAATGCTGCCAAGGCCCTCGAAGGGCACATGCTGTAACCAGTGAACCCGCATTACTCAGACGACCCGGCCTCTGGATCGAAATCCAGCGAGGCGGAGTTGATGCAATACCGCAAACCCGTCGGTTGCGGCCCATCCGCAAACACATGCCCCAGATGGGCATCGCAACGGCTGCACATTACCTCGGTGCGGCGCATGAACAGGCTGCGGTCTTCGGCTTCGGCTATCGCGGGTTGATCCACCGGCTGCCAGAAACTCGGCCAACCGGTTCCGGAATCGAATTTGTGTTCGGAGGAGAACAACGGCTGCCCGCAGCAGATGCAGCGGTACATACCGTCTGCATGATTATCCCAATAGGCGCCGGTGAAGGCCCGCTCGGTGCCCTTGCGCCGTGTAACCTCGTATTGTTCCTTGTCCAGTTGCTCACGCCACTCGGCGTCGGACTTGCTGATCTTCTGGCTCATGGCGCCCTCTCTTTGGCGAAGCGAGCCGCCAGCTTATCCAGCCCACCCTGGAAGTCCTTGCCGATCAGGGGTTCGAAAACGACCATCATCAGCTTGTCGATCGGGCTGGCCCCGGTATCGCCCCAGCAGGACCAGATGACTTCCGAGTGACTGAGTACGGGCCTGGTTTCTATACGACATTGCATGACGAAGCCGCCGTTATCCATATCGACCACGTATTCCATATAGGCGGCGGGATCGTAAGCGGTCACTTCGAGCACGCCAACCATGCTGCCATCATCCCAACTCTGCTGGGCGCCCACGCCCCAGTTCGGACCGGCATAGCTCATTTTCATTTCCGGATAATTCTCCGTGTTCCAGACCGTCCATTCCGGCCAGTTGGGCAGCATGCTGATAAAGGCCATGACCTTGTTGGGCGGGGCATCCACCTCTGCACTGCGTTCAACGCGCCATTCCGAATCCATGAGCAAGGCGATGAGCAGCAGCACGCCCAGCAACAACACCACAACGCCGACAACAATCTTCAGTATTTTCATTTCCGCACTCCTTTCCAACCCGGGGTATGGCGTCTCCATGCGCTATGGTGCGCTATTGTGCCCTGAGCAGGGAAGTCTGTTAACTGGCAGCGGTCAGAGTGGGGGTTACAGCGGATCCGGACGTGTCATCGTCCTGTCATTTGCGCGCTCTATGCTCCGCCTGAAGCCGTAGCATGTCTCGTCTCTCCACTCACGGCTTCCTGGCCCGGCCTTAGAACGTCGGGCCTTTTTGTTTCCACTATTGTTTCCACAACCCCCTGGCCCCCTTTACTCAAGGGGGAACCAAACCCTTCCGGACTACCGATCGGCGTGGTGCTCACCCCCTGAGTCAGGGGGGATTAAAGGGGGTTGTGAAAACAATAGTGGGAAAAAAGAACGGCGGACCCTTTCAGGCCCGCCGTGCTCCTCGCTAACCCGCGTTGACTTAACGTCAGGACTGCGGAGCGATATTGATCTCTACCGGCATGAATTCACCTTGCGGCGCCTGTTCCATTTCGGTGTCATAGATCTTGCCCTGATACTCATAGGTCACGGCATAACCATCCGTCTTGGTCTCGGTGCGGTAATCATTCACCGTCTTGCAACGCTGTTTGTAGTTCACGTGCTCAATGGTTTCCGGCTTGTGGTCGTCCTTATACACATCATGACCCACCTTGCCGCCGATCGCTGCACCGGCCACCGTGGCAGCGTCCTGGCCGCGACCGCCACCAATCTGGTGACCGATAGCGCCACCGATCAGGGCGCCCAGCATGGTCGAACCCAGTTTCCAGGATTCCTTACCGGTTTCCTTTTTCTCATAGGTCACGACCTTTTCCTGCCAGCATTCCTGGCGGGGCACGGCCACCTTGATTTCCCTGACGATGGGCTCGGCACTCAACACCCGGGCATGGCCCTCGGGGATACCGTCATCGTTGCTGTTCTTCACGTACTGGTAACCACCCACCGCACCGGCGGTGGCCAGGGGAGCCGCAATGGCGGCGGCAATCAACATATTGTTCATGGCTGACCTCCTCTGAAGTATTTATAGCCAATTCCCAAATTACGGAATCAGAATACCCGTGGGTCCCTGAACGGAAGATGAACACCTTAAAACTTTTTCGCTAGCGTCTCGCAGCCTGTACGTGCATCCAGTCGTAGTTACGGGCGCGTCCCAGACTCACCCAACCTTCCTCTTCCCAGAACTGCCACCAGGGGTCGTATTCGGGCCGTGCGAACCAGGCGCGATCACGTCCCCATTTGAGCTGATTGCGTGCCGGGTCATAGTCCAGGGCAATGCCCCAGGCATGCGTGGACCAACGGCTGCCGCCGCGGATGCGCCGCTTGTTAAAACAGCCACCCCAGTGATCCAGATGCAGGTCACTGATCTGCTGCTGACCATAATGATCCAGCACTCTGCCGAGTACACGCAGCAGCGAATCGGCCACCTTTGCATGACAGCGTATTCGCGTAACGCGCTGATTGAGATCCCAGGCAAGCTTGTGCACATAAGGCACGCCTACGGAAACCTGATTTGTCCCCGGCTGACCGTAGAAGGCTTTCAGGTCGGCGTCGTTTTCCGGGGGCCAGCGATTCGGATTGGGCGGCGGGGCAGGATCGTCCCGCCACACGGGCGGCTTGCTGCCATCTGTCTCGACGTGAATCAGGCTGTCGCAGGCGAAATCGGTCTGCGGTCCCCAATAGCCGTCGATGGTGCCGGCATCAATACCCCGCGCCTTAGCCAGTAACTGAATCGCCGCCGTGACTTTCCTGCGGCGGGAACCGGCCAGTATGGGGGCAGCGTGCGGGGCTGCCAGGTCGGCTTTTCGATTGCCCAGCCAGGTATCCAGTTTTCGCTCAGTTTGCTTTCCGGCGACGCCGTCTACTGCAGCGCCCCTGAATCCCAGCTCACGCTGCAGGATTCTGATTGCTTCAACAGGTATATGCATGACTCAGCCCTCCTATTATTCGTTCTCTTGTCAGCCCTTGAACTATAGGAGGGAATGATCAGGATGCAATGTTTATTCGTCCGGCCCCGTTGTTGGCTCCCAGGCCGCGCGGTCCAGGCGGTACACATAACAATCATCGACACCAAACTGACGACGCTCTACAAAACGAAAGCCCAGGCGCTCATAGAACCGGTGCGCCCGTGTGTTGGACGCCAGCGGATCGATCAACACGGCCTTGACTTCCGGCGAAGCGAAACAGCGGGCCAGCGCCTGCTGCATCATCTCCGTGCCATAGCCAACGGACAGATACCTCGCCTCACCGATCCAGATATCAATGGCGCGCAGATGATTCTCGATATCTCCCCAGTAATGGGTCTCCTCCAGGGCCGGATCAATAATCTGCATGAAGCCCAGCGGTTCACCACTGGCCTCGTCCTCGGCAATCAGCCACTCACGCCAGGCGGGAAAGTGCAGCAACTCCGTCTCCCATTCCCAGTCGTCATTGGGGTCTGCCGCAACCACATGGGGTTGCTCGTCCCAGTGCCGAAGCAAGGCAAGGTCTTCAATGTTGGCGGGGCGCAATCGAAGCAAGGAACCAACCTAAGAGCAAACTACTTATGCTCGATACATAATGAGAAACACGCCGGTGCCCAGCAGCACAACGCCGGCGAGCCTGTCCAGTCGTTTTCTCGCCACCGTATTCTGGAAGAAACGACCGGCACGCTCGGCCAGATAGGCATAACCGGTCTTGGCCAGCACAATGGCCGCCGTTGCCGCCAGCATGATCAGAAGCGCGTCCCTGAAACCGGCTTCAGCCAGATTCACATAGGCCGGCAACAGGCCCATATAGAAAAGAATCGCCTTGGGGTCGCCCAGGGTAATCAACAGCCCGCCCATGAAACTGGAGGCGCGCGAGTATTCAGGCGGGGCATCACCGGTCAGCATCTGCGGCTGCGAACGCATAGCTCCCACCCCCATCCAGATGAGATAGGCCCCGCACAGGTACTGAATCCAGACAAAGCTTTCGCCCATCACATCGGCCGCCGCCGCCAGGCTGTACATGGCCAGAATAATGAACAGGAAATCCGCCGAGATAATGCCGGCGATCATGATCAGCCCATGTGTGAAGCCTGAAGCCGCCGAGCGCGTAACCACCGCGAAGTCGCTCGGCCCCGGCACGACCGAGAGCAGGAACATGGTGCCGAACAGGGCGGCGAAGTGAGTCGCGGTCATGATGCCGGCGTCAGTTCGGCGATTTGCTTCTGCGTCTTTTTCGGCAAACGGGAGAGCGCATTGGCATAAGACCACTCAATCAATTCCCGCAGATAGTCCGGATCCATGTTGGCCACGTCTACCACCGTCACCCAGTGGAAACGCTGCATATACCGCGCAGGCTTGATGCCGGGCTGATCCGTCAGCTCCAGAAAGCGCTCCGGGGTAGTGCGGAAACTGAAACGCCAACGCTCGGGCTCGCTGGTCTTGAAGTAGGCAAAGAACTTGTCGCCCACATAATAGACCCGCACATTCGAAGGCTCGCCGGCATCCTTCTCCCGAGCGCCGGGAAAGGCACGGCAGAACGTTCTCACTGCAGTCACGTTCATCTGGACAATCCCGTTAACTCATACCGGCCACTCAGCGGCGCAGCATGGAAACGATCAGCTTATGACTGAACGCCAGCTGGCTCTTCAGGTAGCCGCTGTATTTGGGCAGGTCGTCATCTACCTCGGCTACACGGCTGTTGTAGAAAACATGCATCGAGGGTTCCGGCAACAAGGCGTCGTCACGAATATTCTGGCTCGGGACAATAATCGCTTTCGGCAAAGGGAAGATATGCATCTTCTCAATCGCCGGCTTGCCGCACTGTCTGCACTTGCCGCGCTGCACAGCCGGGGGTGGGCGATAAGCCCTGAATTCAACAGCGGTGTCGTCCGGCATGATCACGTCGGCGGGCCGGAAGAGAGTGATATCAGCAAAAGGTGCCTCGTTGAATGCCTGGCAAATCGTGCAATGGCAGAAACCCCGCATCAGCGGCGTACCGGTCACATTGAACTGTACTTGCCCACATTCACAACGGCAGTTATTCGCTTCACTCATAAGCTTTCCTCAGGCGGCATATTTAACAGCGACCGGCCGGGTGCTCCACCAGATACACCCGAGGAACAGAACCTGAATCACCAGACGAACAGTGAGCAGCGGCTCAGGAAAATCCGGGAACAGCTCCGGATGCAGCCACATATGCACATTGGCCGGTGTCACAGCCAGCGTCAACAGACAAAGCCCGATGCCGGCGAGTGAACGAAACCGCTGCACCAGGATGCCGAAAGCGCCCAGCAGCTCAAACACACCACTGACATAAACGGCCGCCTCCGGCCACGGTACCCATGGCGGCACAATGCTCACGAAGAAATCGGTCATCACAAAATGGCCGATACCGCCGAAAAAGAACCAGACAAAAACAATGCCCAGGCCGATCTTTTTACCGGTGCTCAATTTCCAACCCCTGTGTGTTCTGGCCGAGTATGACGAACCTTCAATCATGGCGATACAAAGAGCGTTTATTAGCTTGATTCGTCCTCACTGAGCGCCAAGCGCAGTGGTTCCGGAATCGTAACAGGACGTCTCGTTTCCGCAGAAACACATACCTGGGTGAGTTCGGCTGTGAAAGTCCTTTCGCCGGCGACTGAACCCAGCACGGAAAAACAAATGGCATGTGTGCGCATCTGCTTAACGCTCACATGAATCTCAAGCTCATCATCCCATGCCATCGGCTTCAGGAATTCGACGGAAAACGCCCGAGCAGGCGGGTAGATGCCCAGGTCAAGGATTCTACGTTCAGCTGGCCCACCAAGACGATCCGCAAGAAAATCCAATACCGCCTCGACCACGAAATAACCGATTCGAGGTGTATAGAGCACGCCTCCGGGGTCACAGTCCCCGAACCGCACGCGCCTATAAACGACAAAACTATTATTCATGGATAGTTGATACCAAAGTCACAGGTCGACCGACCAAGACTCATTCGAACTCAACTTTCTGTGGTTGTCTATTTTTAAGCCGTACCACTACTGTACCGGCCAATTTGTCGTGCCAACCCTGCTTCTTGGGATCGAATGCAACCCAAATATACCCAAGGCAAAGCGGGATAGCAGACAGAAAATAGGCGAGGTAACGACCGATCCACTGGCCTGTAGAGGGAATGTTTCCTGTTCTGGAGTCAACAATTTTTGCACCAACGGCCATTTTCCCCGGCGTTGCTTGCATTGCGGACCAAAACCATATGACCGCAACCGCAGGGAGAATCCACGAAATGATTACATCGGCTGGTCCTTGAACAAAGGATTCGGAAGCAAAATACTGTTCGCCATAAATCATCAGGAGAAGAGGAAGGGTTATAACCAAAATAAGTATTGAGTCGATAAGTGTTGCACCGACTCTTGGCCAAAAACCAACGTATTCCAGATTTTCATTTTCCATATTTATCTCCTCGTTATTTTGCCCGTTGACAAGCCGCCATAATACTTAACGCCTGAGTTAAAGGTGTGGGCAAAGCTGTACGCCCCGTGTGCAGCAGGCCTTGGGCGAATGCTTAGACCACATCTAAAGGAACCTCTTTGAGTGGATTACCACCGTCGATAAACACCCGACCATTTTTGACGAGCACCTGCCGTAACCGGTCGAGCGCCATGCGGCCTTTAGCTGGATGACGACCGTCCAGCACGCCGACCCGTATGGCGAATGCAAGATCATAAGGCTGCTCCCCGTTGGAAAGAACAAAGTCTTCAATCGAAACGCAGCGGAACTCAAGACGATTCGACGCAAGCTCTGTAGCAGAGCCCGCGATGGCCAGGGCGATAGCTTTAGGTGAGCGATCAATGGCGAGAACCTGTCCGGTGCCTATACGCCGAAGAACTGCTCGGGCAGCAACCCCGGGGCCGCAGCCTATCTCTAAAACACGCATGCCGGGACTAAGTGGAAGGGCCTCTACGATTGTGGCCAGTCTAGGCGAAATTGTATCGGCCATTATTCAAAAACTGTCCTGCCGGGCCTGACGACCAAACACGCCTGCCACTGTACGGCGCAGTACCTTGTTAGTTGCTGGTCTAGAAGCTTCTTCCGTCCACATGCTTGCTTTCCAGCTCTCTTGGTTCAATCCCATCCAGGCAATTGGCATTGATAGCAACGATAGGCGATCCGTCTGGCATGCTGCCATACGCGAAGCTTTCAATACCACATGTCTTACAGAACAGGTGGTGAATTGCTTTCTTGTTGAACAAATACTCTGTTAATTCGCGTTCACCCGATTTCAGATGAAAATTATTGCGCGGCGTGAATGCGAGCACGAAACCCATCCGCTGACAGCGGGAGCAGTTACAAGTGACTGTGTTGTCCAAATCCACATCGACTTCATAGTTAACGGCGCCGCATTGGCAACCGCCTTCATAATGTGAAACTGGCATATTTGTCTCCTGACTTGTCCGGATCTATGACACTGATAGTTGCAAACACCGGAAATAAGGGGTTGGCCTGTAGGCCAGCCCCGCTTGAATTTCATATTAAGCATGACGATGACCAAACATGATGATGAACATGCCAAGCAAACATACCCCAACTCCAATGAGATCGGTGACGGTTGGACGCACTGAGTCGACAGCCCACAACCAGAACAGGGCAACACTAATATAGACGCCACCATATGCAGCATATACACGACCGGCTGCATGAGGATGAAGCGTAAGAAGCCAGACAAAGGCGGCCAGGCTGAGAGCCGCTGGTACAAGCAACCAGGCACTGTGCCCCTGCTTCAGCCAAAGGTAAGGCAAATAGCAGCCGATAATTTCAGCGACTGCTGTGACAATAAATAGACCTGAAACCTTAAGAAATTCCATGGAAATTCTTCAGATGCCTGCCGCCGGAATTAAGGGGCTGCCCGATCAGGGCGGTGCCGTTTGAATGACTTGTTAATCATCATCTGGCGCCGGCTGTCGCTTGGAAGAAATCAGCATGGCAAGTGTTACGGCCAGAAGCACACCAGCAGCTGCTACCTCAAACCAGATTGTTACGTTCATGCCCATGGAATGTGCCGATACGGGTGCTACCCAATAGTGATCAAGGCCGGCGAAACCTAGCGTGGCATAAGCTGCAATGGTGAGTAGACCTATGAGACGTAGCCGGAGTATGAAGAGGATTGTGCCCAAAGCGCCAACAGCGGTGACAGCTACCCAAGCGAGGTACACCTTTGAGCGGGTAAACCAGGCCGGTAAATTGGGATAGTCGGCTAGAAACTCTGCGTTATGGGCGAAGTGTGCCAGGCTCGCCAGGCAGTAAACGGCTAACGCAATCAATAAGAATTTTGGAATTCGCGAGTAATGCCTTCTCATAGGTGCCTAACTATAAGTAGATAGCAATAACGTAAGTGGGAAATGCGTCATCGAGAAACCCCGGTTATTAGTATTGAAAGCCCGAAGTTTCACTATAGCCCAATCAATGCTTTGAGCAAGAACGGGAGAGTGATTCAGCCCTGGCGCTGAAGCCGTTCGACGGCCTCTTTGGCCTCCTTGAGGCCGACGTTGTGTATTTGCCGGTAGAGTTTGATGGCGGCAATTTTCTTGCCGCGGCCGAGGAGTTCTTTCACACCTTCATCGGACTGGGGTACCGTGCGGGCTTCCAGGGTGACGGTTTCACCCTTGTCGAGGAACTTGCGCAGCATCATGCCGACGACGATAGCGCCAGCCACCAGTAGCAGGATGCGGATCATGACGGGCTACTTCTTGCGCTTGGGCAAGTAGAGATCGGTTAATGTACCGGCAGCCGCTTCGGCTGCCATGCCCACGGTTTCAGAAAGGGTCGGGTGGGCGTGGATGGTGAGGCCGATGTCTTCCATGTCGGATCCCATTTCGATGGCGTGACCGATTTCGGCCATTTGCTCACCGGCATTCGGACCTACCGCAGCTCCGCCGATGATGCGACCGCTGGCTTTTTCAAAAAGGAGCTTGGTAAAGCCATCACTGTTGCCCATACCCAGTGAGCGGCCATTGGCTGCCCAGGGGAAGTTGCCCTTTTCGATTTCGATGCCTTCGGCCTTGCACTGTTCTTCGGTTTTACCCACCCATGCCACTTCGGGATGAGTGTAGACGACGGAGGGAATACACAGCGCGTCGAACTGCACCTTGTGACCGGCGATAACTTCGGCAGCCACTTTGCCTTCGTGCGTAGCCTTGTGCGCCAGCATGGGCTGTCCAGCCACATCGCCGATTGCGAAAATGTTCTTGACGTTGGTGCGCTGCTGTTTATCCACCGGAATGAAGCCGCGTTCGTCGACTTTTACCCCGGCCTTGTCGGCTGCAATGTTGCCACCATTGGGCTTGCGGCCCACGGCCACCAGCACTTTATCGTAGGTGAGCGCGTCCGGCGCCTTGTCCCCTTCAAAGCTGACTTTCAGACCTTTTTTCTGCGCCTCGACGTTGGTGACCTTGGTATTCAACAGCACATTATTCAGCAGCGGCTTCATGTGCTTTTCCAACACCCGCACCAGGTCCTTGTCGGCACCGGGAATCAGGCCCGGCGTCAGCTCGACCACGTCGACCTTGCTGCCCAGCACGGCATAGACGTTGGCCATTTCCAGGCCAATGATGCCGCCGCCGATAACCAGCATGCTCTTGGGAATATCTTTCAGTTCCAGCGCGCCGGTGGAAGTGATGACTCGCCCGTCGTCCGGCAGGAAGGGCAGCTGCATGGATTCGGAACCTGCCGCGATGATGCAGTTTTCGAACTTGATGGTTTTCTCACCGTCTTCACCCTTTACTGACAGGGTGGTGTCGGAGGTGAACTGGCCTTCGCCATGCACGACGGTGATCTTGCGTTGCCTGGACATGGTGCCCAGGCCGCCGGTGAGTTTGCCGACCACGCTTTCCTTGAAGCCGCGCAGTTTGTCCAGATCGATTTTCGGCTCGCCGAAGGCCACGCCATGCTCGGCCATGGCGCCGGCTTCCTGGATGATGTGCGCGGTATGCAGCAGGGCCTTGGAAGGAATACAACCGACATTGAGACAAACGCCGCCGAGTGAAGGATAACGCTCGACCAGGGTGGTTTTCAGCCCCAGATCTGCGGCGCGGAAGGCGGCGGTGTACCCGCCCGGGCCTGAGCCCAGGACGACGACTTGCGTTTCGATAGTTTCGCTCATGTTGCTGTATTCCCCGATGTTTCTTACGGCATTTTATGCCTTTCGCCGGACGCAAAGCTTACCGCATGCGGGCGAGGGAAATAAGTCGCACAGACAAGGAAAAGTACCCGTCCATGAATTCAACGGGGCAGTAAGCGGCTATTGTAGAAACCCTCCCCCTTAGCCAGGGGGAACCGGAGGGGTTATGGGAACAAAAAAGAGGCCGCGGCAACGTGCCGCGGCCTGCAAGCTGACTGTCATGTCAGCGAGGAGACGGTTTGAACCGCGGGGGATTAATCGCCCGCGGATTTCCGCAAATTAACGCGTGGTGCGTTTCTTCACCTGAGAAGCCTGGAAGTGCTTCTCGTCGTAGCTGACGGTGAAGTCATTCGGCTTGTCTTCGTTGATCATGGCCGTGGCGAAGTAAATGCCGGTCTGCAGATCGTAGATGATTTCCGGCACCGTGCTGCAGGTCAGCATGGTTTCCAGACATACCAGATGACCTTCCTGGAACTTGTAGTACTGGTCACGATGATCGTAGTTGTCCAGCATCGTCGCAGTCCAGGTGTCTTCATCGAAGTAGATCACTTTCTTCTTGAAGGTATGGCGCACATCCGGTTTGTTGTTGGCCTCAACCACCCACATACGATGGATTTCATAACGCGGCAGTTCCTGATCAATGTGATGCGGACTCAGGATGTCCTCGTACTTCAGGGTGTTGGAGTTGATCTTGTAGGAGTTGTTCGGCGTGATCATGGGCTTGCGTCCGACCAGCTTCCAGGTGAAGCGGTCCAGCTTGCCGTTGACCATGTCAACCTGGTCATAGAACTGCTGACCGTCGGTGCCTTCATAGGGATTGTCATAGGCCACCGAAGGCGCACGACGGATGCGGCGCAGGCCGGGGTTGTACAGCCAGGCGTCACGGTAGTCGGCGTGTTCCCAGGCCAGCAGCAACTGACCGGCGTTACGCGGCGGGGCGATGGTTTCCGACAGGTAGTACAGGAAGATGTCTTCGCCGGAGTTCATGGAACCCGGAGTATCCAGATTCGAATAAACGAACTTCACTTCCTCAACCAGCTTGGTGATCTGGTGTGAACCATTCTGCTGCACGATGGCCTGGTTGTTGAAACGCACCACATCGTTGCCGCGCCATTTCAGGCGGTGGTTCCACCAGGGATGCGCACCGCTGGTCGGAATCGGGAACGGGAAGCCAAGGGTGGCGTTACGGATCTTGTCCGGGTCGCCGCCTTCCAGTTCGGCCGTGGAGGCATTCTTGATAGTGGCCTCGTAAATGGGTTTGGGCCAGGCAGAATCACGATGGCTCGGGTAGACGTGCATCTTGTAGGTGTCGTAGCGCGTCAACATCTGCTTGTGACCTTCGGACAGCAGGTCGGCATATTCCGCCATGTTGGCCTTGGTGATGGTGAACAGCGGTTTTTCGTCCTTGTAACGATCTTCCAGCCAGGGGGTTTCCTTGATCAGCTTTTCCCCATGCGGCGTGTACGGCGTCCAGGCGGGCACTTTGCCATCTTCAGTGCCGGCGCGGATTGCACCCAGGGGGGTATATTCGGTGCCTTCGAGACCGAGCTTGGCGATCTCTTCCGGCGGTGCTTTGGCGAGCACCGCGCCGGATGCAACCAGGCCGGCTGCGAGCAACAAACTCTTGTGGGAAAACTTCATTTCCGTCTCCTCAGATCTGACTTTTTAGACAGCAAAACAAACTCAGCGGTCTAACAGTAGCCGCTGTTCTTCTTGGCAGCAAAGGTAAAAACATGACTTGAGTCATGTTTTGTGCCATTGTTGTCACCCAGCTAAGACATGTCAAGCGAGTTGGGGTTCAAGTGCCACAGACACAACCCGAATATATCGCACGCCGTCCGGTGCAGGCGCGCAGCAAGGCGAAAGTACAGCACATGCTGGAAGTTGCCGCGGATATGCTGCGTGAGGGACGGGTGGATGAGTTTTCGCTACCCAAGCTGGCGCAAGCCGCCGAAGTTCCCAAAGCCACGGTCTATCAATTTTTTCCCACCAAATACGCCCTGTTCAATACCCTGGGCGAAACCCATCTTTCTCATGTGGAAGAATTGATCCGGCAGGGTTTCGATATCAAGGTTTCACCCGACTGGCGCTCGGCCCTGCGCTATTTGATCCGCTCCGTGGCCGACTACTATGTCGATGAGCATGGTGCCCGCGCGCTCCTGCTGGGTGGCTCGCTCACCCCGCAGTTATATGAAGCGCAGGAAAACACCCTGCAACGTGTCGCCAACACCGTGCGCGAATTATTCCGCAACGCCTACGATGTTCCGGACCTGCCGCGCGAACCGGATGTGTATTTGATCAATTGCGAAATCGTGCGTGCAGTATTCGCCACCGGCGAATACACACTGCATGCCATGACGCCGGAAATCGTGGAGGAGGCCTGCCGGGTCTCGGTGGGCTATATGGGGCAATATCTGGATTAAGGAAACGGTCATTGCGAGCGAAGCGAAGCAATCCCATAAGGCTGAAGATCGCCGCGCCCCTCAGGCTCGCGATGACATGAAAGCTTAAAGCAGCGCCCTTCTTATATCCGACAACAGCTCGGCCAGATAACCGGTAATGCGTGCTGCCTGTGCGCCGTCGATAACGCGGTGATCATAGGACAGTGACAGCGGCAACATCAGGCGCGGCTCGAACTCCTTGCCGTTCCAGACCGGTTTCACCTGCGACTTCGATACCCCCAGGATGGCGACTTCCGGCGCATTCACGATGGGCGTGAACATGGTGCCACCGATACCGCCGAGGCTGGAGATGGAGAAACACCCCCCCTGCATGTCGGCCGCTGACAGCTTGCCTTCGCGTGCGCGGGTGCTGACTTCACCCAGCTCGCGGGCGATCTGGAACAATCCCTTCTTGTCGACGTCGCGAATCACCGGCACCACCAGACCATTCTGGGTATCGACCGCGACACCAACGTTGACGTATTTCTTCAGAATCAGGTTTTCGCCGTCCGGTGCCAGCGAACTGTTGAGTTCGGGGAATTCCAGCAGGGTATTGGCGCTGACTTTCAACAGGAAGGCGAGCATGGTGAGCTTGATACCTTCCTTTTCCGCGTCGCCCTTGCTCTCCTTGCGGAAGTCTTCCAGCTCGGTGATATCGGCTTCGTCGAACTGCGTGACATGCGGCACGATGACCCAGTTGCGATGCAGGTTGGCCGCCGACAGCTTGCGAATACGCGGCAGCGGCATGGTCTCGGTGTCACCGAACTTGGAGAAATCCACGGCCGGCATTTGCGGCAAGCCGGTGCCACCGGCGGTCTGCACCGGCGCTGACATGACGCCCTTTATATAGAGCCGGACATCTTCCTTGAGAATGCGGTCCTTGGGACCGCTGCCCTTGACCCGGCCAAGGTCCACACCATGTTCGCGGGCATAACGCCGCACCGAGGGCGAGGCATGCACTTTGGAAAAGGCCGTTTCATCCAGACGCGCGCTTTGTGCGGGCGGCGGTGCGGGCTCGGCTTTGGCTGCCGGCTCGGCACTGACGGGAGCAGGTGATGGCGCAGGCGGCGGGCCAGCGTCTTCGGCCTCCGCGCTGCCACTTTCCAGCACCAGGATAAGGTCGCCTTCGGAGACCTTGTCGCCGGCCTTGACCTTGAGCGACTTCACCTTGCCGGCCACCGGCGCCGGCACATCCATGGTGGCCTTGTCGGACTCCAGCGTAATCAGCGAGGCTTCGGCATCCACCATATCGCCTTCGGCGACCAGCACCTCGATGATTTCCACCGATTCGAAGTCACCGATATCCGGCACATCCACTTCTATTTCGCTGCTGCTGGCGGCGGCAGGCGCCGGCGGCGCTGCAGGTGCTTCTTCGGGGGTTGTTGTTTCGGGAGATGCCTCTGGTTCGGCCTGTTCATCAGCAGGCGCACCCGCGTCTGCCGCCTCAAGTTCCAGTTCCAGGATAAGGTCGCCTTCGGAAACCTTGTCGCCGGCCTTGACCCTGAGCGATTTCACCACCCCGGCCTCGGGTGCCGGTACGTCCATGGTGGCCTTGTCCGATTCCAGCGTAATCAGCGAGGCCTCGGTTTCAACCCGATCGCCTTCGGCCACCAGCACCTCGATGATTTCGACGGCGTCGAAATCGCCAATGTCGGGAACTTTGACTTCTATGCTGGCCATGATTACACCTGCCAGGGATTGGGCTTGTCGCCGTTCAATCCATACTTGTCGATGGCTTCCTTCAGCTGCTTGCGCTCGATCTGGCCGGCGTCGGCCAGGGCCGTCAGCGCCTTGAGCGTAATCCAGCGGCGGTCGACTTCGAAGAAATGACGCAGGTTTTCACGGGTATCCGAGCGACCGAATCCGTCGGTGCCGAGAACGTAATAGGGCGCCTTCACATAAGGCCGGATCATGTCGGCGTAGGCGCGCATGTAATCAGTCGCTGCAATCACCGGACCGTCGCGGTCAGCCAGGCATTGTTCGACATAGGACTGACGCGGTTCTGCTTCGGGGTGACGCATGTTCCAGCGTTCCACATCTTGGCCGTCGCGCCGCAGTACGGAAAAGCCGGGTACGCTCCAGACATCGGCCTCCACGTCCCAATCGTTTTTCAGCAGTTCTGCCGCGGCGAGGACTTCGCGGAAAATGGAACCACAGCCAAGCAGCTGTACTTTCTTCTTGGCTTTTTTGTCTGCTTCGGAAAACAGGTACATGCCACGGCGAATGCCGTCTTCCACGCCCTCGGGCATGGCCGGGTGTACGTAATTCTCGTTTTCGACCGTGATGTAGTAATAAATGTCTTCGTGGTCGTCATACATGCGGCGCATGCCGTCCTGGATGATGACCGCCAGCTCGTAGGCGAAAGTGGCGTCGTAGGCCACGCAGTTGGGCACGGTGTCGGCAATGATGTGGCTGTGGCCGTCTTCATGCTGCAGGCCTTCGCCATTCAGCGTGGTACGGCCGGCAGTGCCGCCGATGAGGAAGCCACGGGTACGCATGTCGCCGGCCGCCCAGGCCAGGTCGCCGATGCGCTGGTAGCCGAACATGGAATAGAAAATATAGAAGGGGATCAGCGCCACGCCATGGTTGGCATAGCTGGTGCCCGCGGCAACCCAGGACGACATGGAGCCGGCTTCGGTAATACCTTCTTCCAGAATCTGACCCTTGATGTCTTCGCGATAATAGGCCAGTTGATCGGCATCCTGCGGCTCATATAACTGACCGACCACCGAATAGATGCCGTACTGCCGGAACAGGCCTTCCATACCAAAGGTACGGGCCTCATCGGGCACGATGGGCACCACGCGTGAGCCGATTTTCTTGTCCCGCAAACAGGTTTGCAGGATGCGCACGAAGGCCATGGTGGTGGAAATTTCGCGGTCGCCGGTGCCTTCCAGCAGGGCCTTGAAATCTTCCAGTTCCGGGATCTCCAGCTTCTCGGTGCTGGGCCGGCGCGCCGGCAGGGGGCCGCCCAGCTCTTCACGCCGCTGCTTGAGATATTTGATTTCCTCGGAATCCTCGGCCGGCCGGTAGAAGGGTACAGCGCTGATGTCTTCATCCGAGATCGGAATTTCAAAGCGGTCGCGGAAATCGCGCAACGCCTTTTCGCCCATTTTCTTCTGCTGATGGGTGATGTTCTGGCCTTCACCGGCCTCGCCCATGCCGTAGCCCTTGACCGTCTTGGCCAGGATTACCGTGGGGCGGCCGTCGGCCTGGTTCACGGCGCGGTGATAGGCCGCGTAAATCTTGTGTGGATCGTGACCGCCGCGATTGAGGCGCGCCACGTCTTCGTCCGACAGGCGCTCGACCAGGCGTGCCGTTTCCGGATACTTGCCGAAGAAACTTTCGCGGGTATAGGCGCCGCCCTTGGCCTTGCAGTTCTGGTACTCGCCATCGACGGTTTCGTCCATGAGTTTCTGCAGCACGCCTTTCTGATCCTGGGCAATCAGCGGATCCCATAGCGAACCCCAGATGACCTTGATGACGTTCCAGCCGGCGCCGCGAAACACACCTTCCAGTTCCTGGATGATCTTGCCATCGCCGCGCACCGGCCCGTCTAGCCGCTGCAGATTGCAGTTGATGACGAACACCAGGTTGTCGAGTTTTTCGCGCGCGGCGATATCAATCGCACCCAGGGATTCGGGCTCGTCCATTTCGCCGTCGCCGCAGAAGCACCAGACCTTGCGGTCCTTCATGTCGGACAGGCCGCGGTTGTGCAGGTACTTCATCATGCGGGCCTGGTAAATCGCCATGATCGGGCCCAGACCCATGCTCACGGTGGCGAACTGCCAGTAGTCCGGCATCAACCAGGGATGCGGGTAGGAAGAGAGTCCTTTGCCGCCGGTTTCGGAACGGAAATTGTGCAGCTGTTCTTCGCTCAGGCGTCCTTCCAAGTAGGAACGGGCATAGATGCCCGGCGCTACATGGCCCTGGATGTAGACCAGGTCACCGCCGCTGGGATGATCCGGCCCCTTGAAGAAGTGGTTGAAGCCGACATCGTACAGCGTGGCCGAAGAACCGAAGCTGGCGATATGTCCGCCAATGCCGGCATGGTCGCGATTGGCCTGGATCACCATGGCCATGGCATTCCAGCGAATCAGCGAACGGATTTTCCATTCCAGTGCGTGGTCGCCCGGCGAGGGCACCTCAGCTTCCGGCGGAATGGAATTCAGGTAGGCCGTGTTCGGGGAAAAGGGTATATAGGCCCCGGACCGACGTGATTTGTCAATCAGGGCTTCGAGCAGAAAATGCGCCCGTTCGGGGCCTTCCCGCTCAATGACTGCATCAATGGCCTCGAGCCATTCCTGCGTCTCGACAGGATCGGCATCCTGTCGCTGCGATTGCGTGTCCGCCATCTGTGATCCTTTGGTCGTTGGCCAAGCCGACGAGCGCTGCTTCAATACAGCCTATCTTATATATATGGCGGGTGGATTATATGAGCCGTATGTATGAGTTCCCAAATACGGCAGGGAATGGTCATTACCCTTACACGCCGGCGTTAAGCTATTTGCCGATACAGAAGCTGGAGAAGATTTCACCCAGCAGATCTTCGCTGCTGACGGCCCCGGTGATCTCGCCGAGTGCGTCCTGGGCGGCTTTCAGTTCTTCCGCCAACAGTTCACCGGCGCGGAATTCGATCAGTTGACGCGTGCCTTCGGCCAGACAGGTTTCGGCCCTGCGCAGCGCATCCAGATGACGGCGACGTGCAACAAACCCGCCCGCTTCTGCAGCCTGATAGCCCATGATGTTCTTGAGATGTTCGCGCAGTGATTCGAGTCCGGCGCCGGTTTTGGCCGACAGGGTGATTTCGGTCACACCCTCCACCAGCCGTTTGCCGGCCTCCCGGCCGGAAAGGTCGCATTTGTTGCGAACCACCGTCAGAGCCAGTTCCGCCGGCAGACTTTCCAGCAGGACCCGGGCTTCGGCATCCACCCCCATGCGATCGTCCACCAGCAGCAGGGCATGATCCGCCCGCTCCAGTTCGGCGCGGGCGCGGCGCACGCCTTCGGTTTCCACCGGATCATCCGAGTCCCGCAGACCGGCCGTATCAATGATATGCAGAGGCAGGCCGTCGATGGCCAGATGCTCACGCAATACATCACGGGTTGTGCCGGGAATATCGGTAACAATGGCTGCTTCCCGGCCGGCCAGACAATTAAGCAAACTCGATTTGCCAACATTGGGTACGCCGGCCAGAACCACCGTAACGCCTTCCCGAAGCAGGGCGCCCTGGCGCGCCTGGGCAAGGATGGCGGACAACTGCTCCTGCAGATGCGCCAAATTTTTCTGCACCACACCGTCGGCCAGAAAATCGATTTCTTCCTCAGGAAAATCGATCGAGGCTTCGACATAAACCCGCAGTTCGGTGAGCGCCTCGACCAGGGCATGAATCCGGTCGGAGAAAGCCCCGTCCAGAGAATGCAGGGCGGCGCGCGCGGCCTCTCGCGTGCCGGCATCGATCAGGTCTGCAACGGCTTCTGCCTGAGCAAGATCCAGCTTGTCATTGAGAAAGGCACGTTCGGTGAATTCACCGGGACGCGCCAGGCGGGCGCCCAGTTCACAGACCCTTTCCAGTAGCTGGTCGAGAATGACGGGGCCACCATGCGCCTGCAGCTCGATTACATGTTCGCCGGTGAAGGAATGCGGCTCGGGAAAATACAGTGTCAAACCGTGGTCGATGATTGCTCCATCAGCCGAGCAAAAGTCTGCCAGGCGGGCGCGCCGTGGTTCCGGCAATTTACCCACCAGCTGCGTGGCGATGCGAGGAACGTCAGCTCCCGATACACGGATGATGCCCACCCCGCCGCGACCCGGAGGCGTAGCGATGGCGGCTATGGTTTCGGTGACTGCTGTCATAAGTGCCCGGTCATTACGCGCCGCGTTTGAGGTAACGCCGCTATCTCCTGATGATTGATTATTGATGGAGATTGCTGCGCTTCGGCCGTAATGACAAGTACGCCCTGTATCCGCCTATTTTGACGGGGCGTCTTCCTTGTCCATGCGGCGTGTAATCACCCACTGCTGGGCGATACCGATGACATTGCTTACCAGCCAGTACAGCACCAGACCAGCCGGGAAGAAGGCAAAGAAACCGGTCAGGGCAATCGGCATGATGGTCATCATGCGCTGCTGCATCGGGTCCATGGTCATGGCCGTGCCGGACAGTTTCTGCTGCAGCCACATCGATACACCGAACATCACCGGCAGCACATAATAGGGATCAGGTGCTGACAGATCGTTCAGCCACAATGCGAAATCGGCCTGACGCAGTTCCACACTCTGCAACAACACCCAGTACAGGGCAATGAATACCGGAATCTGTACCAGCATGGGCCAGCAACCCCCAAGCGGGTTGAAGCCTTCCTTCTTATACAAATCCATCATGGCCTTCTGCATGCCTTCGCGGTCGTCGGCGTAGCGTTCCTTGATGGACTGGATGCGCGGCGTGAATTTACGCATGCGCGCCATGGCGCGGTACTGATGCTCGGACAGTTTGAAGAACGCCAGCTTGATGATCAGGGTCAGCAGAATAATGGCAAAGCCCCAGTTGCCGGTTAAGCCATGCAACTTGTCCAGCACCCAGAACAACGGTTCGGCCAGCAAGGTGAGAATGCCGTAGTCAATGGCCAGTTCCAGACCTGGCGCAACATCATCGAGCTTGCCCTGCAACATCGGACCGATAAACAGGCGACTGTTGAAAACATGACTGCCGCCGGGTTCCAGGGTTTCCTGCTGGCCGATGTAGCCGGCCGCATAGCCCTGTGCCTGACCCATGCCGTTTTCAATACGCTTGGGCTGCGCGAAATAGCTATGCGTCTGGTCTTCCGGCGGCACTACCGCGGCCAGGAAATAATGTTGTTGCATGGCCAGCCAGCCGCCGGTCTGCTGCACGGATAACTTCTCGTCTTCCAGATCGTCGAAATCCAGCTTGGTATATCGATAACCGCCATCGTCCGGTTTCTGCTCATACCAGCCGATGCCGAAGAAACTCTGGATAAAAGGCGGTTCCTCGGCTTCGGAATAGGCTGTGCGCCAGTAGCGCAGGTAGGGGCTCAACACCCAGGGTTCGGCATCGCCGTTGTGCACTTCATATTTGAGGTCTATTTCATAACTGTTGCGCTTGAAGCCATAAACCTTGGTGACCGTGCGCTGACCCTGCTTCCAGTCCAGACGCACTTCAAGACTGTCGGCATCCTTGGCCAGCGTATATTCAGAGCGCGCCGCCTCGAACAGACTGCGATGGTCCGGCGCTTCGGCATCACGCGCCACCAGCCCGCTCTGGGCAATAAAGTAATTAGGCAGGCTGTTGTTCAGCAGATGCAAATCCTGCCCGGGCGCATCCTTGGAAACCGGTATACCCAGCAGCTGAACCTGACGCAGTACGCCACCGGCTGTATCAATCTCCACATACAGCCGGTCGGTGCGCAGCTTGATGATGTCACCTCCGGCTGGCTCGCTTATCTGTTGTTTTTCGGCCACCGCTGCTTCACGTGAAGGCGCGGCTTCAATACTGGGAACATCGCCTTTTGCCTGTTGCGCAGGTGGCTGGTCCTCGTCCAGGCTGGTTTGCACCTGGGTGGGGACGGACGCCTGTTTATATTGATCTTCGGGTTTTGGACCGTAGTCTTCCTGCCAGGCGCGATACAGCATAAACAGCAGAACGCCCATTACGCAGAGCAGGACAAAACGTCGGTTTTCCATGAATCAGGATTCCTTGTGTTCCAGTCTTGTGGTTTGGCTGCTGTGGCAGCAACCTGCCTGATGTGAATGATCAGGCACCGGATCATACCCGCCCGGACGGCCGGGATGACAGCGCAGCACACGGCGCAGGGCCATCCAGCCTCCACGTAAAACGCCGAAACGCTCGATGGCTTCGACCGTATAATGCGAACAGCTGGGATAGTAACGGCAGCGCGGTCCGAGCAGGGGACTGATCAGCTGCTGATAAAAGCGAATGAGAAAAATGAACAGAGTGCGCATGTTGTTTCTCAGCGCAGTCGGTGCCAATGCGATTCAAGACTCTGGATCAGCGTCCTGTTATCTGCATCGCGTGCCTGGGATTTTGCCATGACCACGATATCCACGGCCGGCAGGGTTTCTATCTGCTGACGATAGCTCTCGCGTATCAGTCTTTTGATGCGATTGCGTTGCACGGCAAGACGGGCAGCTCGGCGGGAAACGGTAATACCCAGGCGTGGCCTTTGCAGTTCGTTTGCCAGTACGACGACGGTAAAGAAATCATCGTGCCGGCGGCGGCCGTTTGACAGTACCTGCCTGAATTCCGGGGCATTACGCAGGCGCGCAGTGCCCGGGAATCGCGCATCGGTCACTGCAGAGCTACGGCTCCGCTCAGGCGGACAGGCGTGCGCGGCCCTTGGCGCGGCGCGACTTGATGACGTTGCGGCCGCCCTTGGTGGCCATGCGTGCACGGAACCCGTGGGTACGCTTGCGACGGAGATTACTGGGCTGAAAGGTGCGCTTCATGGTTATCACCTGACTGGCCACAAAGGCCATACGAAGAATCAAAAGGCCGCGTAGTTTGCCTACAAAGTGCGCTTTTTTCAAGCTTTCTGACCAAAATCAGCTGCTTGGAAAGAGACAAAAACAGCCTGTGGATAACTTGCCGGTTCCGCGTTAGACTGGCAGACCATTTTTTCATCCAGGTTTGCGGCCCATGCCGACGGTATCCGGGCCGTGATCACATACCAGAGGAGGTAGGTGCCTTGTCGGCGAACCTGTGGCAACAATGCACACAAAAACTTTCAGAAAGGTTGTCAGACAAGGAGTTTGGCACCTGGATCATGCCGCTGCAGGCTGTTGAAACCGACTCCGGTCTGGACTTGTTGGCGCCCAACGCCATGGTGCGCGAGCAGATTGAGCAACACTATCTTTCACTGATTAATCGCGTTGTCGGCGAGTGTGGCGTTGACCCTGGCGCCCAGGTTCGGCTGCGCATTGGCAGCAACAGCGTCATCCCTTCTCTGCCCGAAGAGGAAGAAGACACCACTCCTGCGGCCGTGACCCTGGGCACCCGCCTGGACCCCAAGTACACCTTTGAATCTTTCGTGCAGGGCAAGTCCAATCACATTGCCCGCGCCGCGGCAGAGCAGGTGGCCGATAATCCTGGCGGCTCTTATAACCCGCTGCTGATCTACGGCGGCTCGGGCCTGGGTAAGACTCACCTCATGCACGGCATCGGGCACCGCATGGTGCAACACAATCCCAAGGCGCGCGTGGTCTATCGCCAGGCGGAACGTTTCGTCAATGAAATGGTGGCTGCCATCCGGCATAGCCGCATGGACGAGTTCAAGAGTTTCTATCGCTCCTGCGATGCCCTGCTGATTGACGATATCCAGTTCTTCGCCGGCAAGAAGGGTTCACAGGAAGAGTTCTTCCACACCTTCAATGCCCTGCTGGAAGGCAAGCAGCAGATCGTGCTGACCTGTGACCGTTTCCCCAAGGAACTGGATGACCTGGAAGATCGTCTGAAATCGCGTTTTTCCTGGGGGCTGTCAGTCTCGGTAGAGCCACCGGAACTGGAAACCCGGGTCGCCATTCTCATCAGCAAGGCCGAGCAGGCGGGCATCAGCCTGCCGCAGGAAGTCGCTTTCTTCGTGGCCAAGCGGGTGCGCTCGAATGTGCGCGATCTGGAAAGCGCCCTGCATCGGCTGATTGCGGGATCGCAGTTTACCGGTATTGCCATCGACATCGAATTTGCCAAGCAGGTGCTGCAGGACATGCTGGCGGTACACGATCGTCTGATCACCCTGGAAAACATCATCAAGACGGTGGCGGAATATTACAAGATCCGCGTTTCGGATCTGCTGTCTTCCCGCCGCAACCGATCCCTGGCGCGGCCGCGGCAGATCGCCATGGCGCTGGCCAAGGACCTGACCAATCACAGCCTGCCGGAAATCGGAGAGGCCTTTGGCGGGCGCGATCACACCACGGTGCTGCACGCTTGCCGCAAAGTTCAGGAGTTGCGTGATTCGGATAGCCGCATCAACGAAGATTACAGCAACCTGTCGCGCATACTGAGTCACTGATAAAAGGATGAGTAGAGGTTAACGACACGCAAAAGCAAAAGCTGTGTATAACGTTCTGGAAAACCACCGTATAAAAGGTGGGCAACTGGGAGCTGAATAAATGGCCACATTTTGTCCACAGGCTATACGGCAGTTTTCAGGAATCATTAACACAGCTTTTAGCCGTTGTTAACATATTGAATTTAAAGGATAATTTACTATTATCCACATGTATTTGGCGGTGTTAGTATTACTACCACCATGTATTTAACTTATATATAAGAAGTAACTAGAGAGGTTGACATGCGGTTTACCACCTCGCGTGATGCTCTGTTCAAGGCTCTGCAGGCAGTGGTCGGCGTAGTCGAAAAACGCCAGACCATGCCGATTCTTTCCAACCTGCTGCTCAAGGTCAGTGGCAACGAACTGGAAATGACCGGTACCGACCTGGAGCTTGAGTTGATCAACCGATTGCCTGTGGAAGATGCGGCTGATGGAGCCGCGGCAGTTCCTGCCCGCAAACTGTTCGATATCTGTCGTGGTTTGCCTGATGGGGCGAGCATCTCCTTTGAACTGAGCGAGCAACGCGCGACCCTGCGTTCTGGCCGCAGCCGGTTTGTGCTGGCGACCATGTCGGCCGACGAATTTCCCATGCTGGAGGGTCTGGAAGAAGGGCAGCAGTTTGATGTGTCCAGAGACGGGCTGCGCAAACTGATCGATCGCACCCACTTCGCCATGGCGCATCAGGATGTGCGGTATTACCTGAATGGCCTGCTCCTGGAAGCAACGCCCAAGCGCCTGCGCTCGGTAGCCACCGACGGACATCGCCTGGCACTAAGCGATATGCAGGCTGATCTCGGCGTTGAAGGCAGTCTGCAGATCATTGTCCCGCGCAAGGCTATTACCGAACTGCAAAGACTGCTGGATGAAGGACAGGAGGAACTGCGTCTGTTTGTGACCGGCAACCACCTTCGGGTGCAACTCGGGGCTATCCGTTTCACCACCAAACTTATCGATGGGCGTTTTCCTGATTACGAGCGGGTCATTCCTGAAGAGGGCGACAAACTCCTGCAGGGGGATCGCGAACCGGTGCGCCAGGCACTCATGCGCACGGCAATCCTGTCCAATGAAAAGTTCCGTGGTGTGCGTGTGAGTCTGGCCGAGGGGCGCCTGCGCCTGCAGGCTCAGAATCCGGATCACGAGGAAGCCGAAGAGGATATGGAAGTTGACTACTCCGGCACCCCGATCGAAATCGGCTTCAACGTAAATTATCTTCTGGACGCCCTGGGTGCGATGGAAGGCGAACAGTTCACCATGGAACTGAGCAGTCCGGACAGCAGCGGCCTGCTCAGTGATCCTGCTGACGACAGCAGTCGCTATGTTGTCATGCCGATGCGGCTCTGATCGTTTACCGCATTAACTACCCGTTACCAACGGCGGCCTGCTCGATGCAGAGGCCGCCGTTTTTCTTGGCAAGTCATACGCAACTGCGCATTCCTGGCAGATTCGCGCCCTGGTACGGCGTAGTAAACTAGCGTCATGTATCTAAACAGCCTGCGAATCCGCGACCTGCGCTGTTTGCAGGCAATCGATCTGGAGCCCGGTCCTGGATTGAATGTTTTTGTGGGAGACAATGGCTCCGGCAAAACCAGTCTTCTCGAAGCCGTCTATCTCCTCTCCCGCGGCCGTTCTTTCCGATCCGCGCCCCAGTCCCGGCTGATTCGCAATGAGGCGGAATCCCTTTCAGTGTTTTCAAGGGTGCAGGACGATGATGGGCAGCCATTCAGTATTGGCCTGGAACGCGACAATGAGGAATTGCGCTTCAAATTGAGCAGTGATCCCGAGGCGCGTCTGATTCACCTGGTCCGGGCCATGCCGGTTCAATTACTGGATCCTACACTGCATGCATTGTTCGACGAAGGACCATCACAGCGCCGCCGCTTCCTGGATTGGGGGGTGTTTCACGTGGAACATGCCTTCTACCCCGCCTGGCGGCGATATAGCCGGGCCCTGCAGCAGCGCAATTCTGCCTTGCGCTCGCATGCGAGTGACCAGGTCATCCACGCCTGGGACCGCGATATTCTGACAGCCGCGACACATGTGGATGCAACACGGAAACGTTATGTGGACGAACTTAACCGGGTGTTACCGTCATTTCTTCAGCGCTTCCCCAATACGGCGGAGATCGATATTCGTTATACACCGGGCTGGCCCAGGGATATGGACTATGCGCAGGCACTGAATGCGGGATTACAGAGGGATCGGCAACTGGGTTACACCATGCATGGACCCCATCGGGCTGACCTGCGTATACGCTGGCATGGGGTCAAGGCAGAGCAGCGCGCGTCACGTGGAGAACAGAAGGTGTTGATCTGTTGTCTTATGTTGGCGCAGGCAGCCTTGCTGGCCGGGCAGGGCGCCAAGAAGCCGGTACTGCTGGTCGATGACCTGGCCGCTGAACTGGGTCCGCAGTACCGACAAACACTCCTGGAGGTTATTACCGAGCTGGGATTGCAGAGTTTCCTCACTTGTCTGGAGGAAACCCTGATTTCAGAGGCTGTGGAGCAAAAAAGGTTTCACGTGGAACAAGGTCGGATCGCGCGCGTGATATAATCTTGCGTTGGTTGATCCGCTTTATTATTCAGGAATTCGGGGCCCCCTATGGCCGACAAAGAAGTCTACGATTCTTCAAGTATCAAGGTGCTCAAAGGCCTCGAGGCAGTTCGCAAACGCCCGGGCATGTATATCGGTGATACCGACGACGGTACCGGCTTGCATCACATGGTTTTCGAGGTGGTGGATAATGCCATCGACGAGGCTCTGGCGGGCTTCTGCAAGAACATCGAAGTCATAATTCATATCGATGAAAGCGTGACCATCTCCGATGACGGGCGTGGAATTCCGGTGGATATTCACAAGGACGAAGGGCGTTCTGCCGCCGAAGTCATCATGACCGTGCTGCATGCCGGCGGTAAGTTCGACGACAACTCCTACAAGGTTTCCGGCGGTTTGCATGGTGTCGGTGTTTCAGTAGTGAATGCGCTGTCTGATCGCCTGCTCCTGACCATTCATCGTGATGGCAAGGTTCATCACCAGGAATACAACATGGGCGTGCCGAAGGCGCCGCTCGATGTGGTCGGCGATACGGACCGCAGTGGAACTGAGATCACTTTCCACCCCAGTCCTTCGGTATTCACCAATATCGAGTTTCACTACGATATTCTCGCCAAGCGACTGCGTGAATTGTCATTCCTGAATTCCGGTGTGCGCATTCATCTGAAAGATGAGCGTGAGGAAAAAGAGGATATCTTCGAGTACAAGGGCGGCATCCGGGCCTTTGTGGAACACCTCAATACCAACAAGACGCCTCTGCATGAAAATGTCTGTCACTTCACGGGTGAGAGAGAGGGGGTTACCGTCGAAGTCGCTCTTCAGTGGAATGACTCCTATCAGGAAAACGTATTCTGTTTTACCAATAACATTCCGCAGCGCGACGGCGGTACGCATCTGGCCGGTTTTCGCGCTGCACTGACGCGTACACTGAATAACTTCATAGAAAGTGAAGGTCTCGCCAAGAAAGAGAAAGTCAGCCCCACCGGTGATGATGCCCGTGAGGGATTAACCGCGGTACTCTCCGTCAAGGTTCCCGACCCCAAGTTTTCCTCGCAGACCAAGGACAAACTGGTCTCCTCCGAGGTGAAACCGGTCGTGGAATCCGCCATGAACGAATACCTGCAAGACTTCCTGCTGGAAAATCCCCGTGAGGCCAAGGTCATTGCCGGCAAGGTCGTGGATTCTGCCCGGGCGCGTGAGGCGGCACGCAAGGCAAGGGAAATGACCCGGCGCAAGGGAGCTCTCGATATCGCCGGCCTGCCTGGAAAACTGGCTGACTGCCAGGAGCGTGATCCAGCCGCCTCGGAACTGTATCTGGTGGAGGGTGACTCGGCCGGCGGATCTGCCAAGCAGGGACGTGATCGACGCTACCAGGCAATTCTGCCGCTGAAGGGCAAGATTCTGAACGTGGAAAAAGCCCGTTTCGACAAAATGCTGTCGTCGGCTGAGGTGGGTACCCTGATTACGGCTCTGGGCTGCGGTGTCGGCAAGGATGAATACGATCCGGAAAAACTGCGTTATCACCGCATCATTATCATGACAGATGCGGACGTCGATGGTTCGCATATCCGTACACTGCTCCTGACTTTCTTCTACCGGCAGATGCCGGAACTGGTCGAACGTGGGCATGTGTATATCGCTCAGCCACCGCTTTACAAGGTCAAGAGCGGCAAGCAGGAACGCTACGTCAAGGATGATGCCGAGCTGAATGAACATCTGATCCAGCTGGCGCTGGAAGATGCAGCACTGAGGCCCGGCAAGGATGCGCCGCCGGTGACCGGTGAGGGGCTGGAAAAACTGATGCGAGAATATTCAGCCATGCAAATGGCCATCAGCCGCCTGTCGCGTCGCTATGATCCTGCGGTACTGGGCCAGTTACTCTACATCGATTCTTTCACGGATGAGCTGGCCAAGGATCCCAAGGCACTTGCGGCCTGGACGGTTGCCTTGCGTGACAGGCTGCAAGCCATTGATAAACAAACAGAATATGACGTAAAGGTGCATAGCAGCACGCCACTGGAAATCCATACTATCCGTACACATCATGGCGTTACCATGAGCACCGTCTGGCGCGAAGACTTTTTCGCATCCGGTGAATATGGCCGCATTCGCAAACTCGGCGAAACCCTGGTGGATCTGGTTCAGCAAGCTGCGGAAGTGCAGCGTGGTGATAAGGTCGAAAACATAGACAGCTTTGACGCGGCGTACCATTGGCTGCTTGCCCAGGCCCGCCGCGGACTGGGTATCCAGCGTTACAAAGGCCTGGGTGAAATGAATCCCGACCAGCTCTGGGAAACCACCATGGATCCGGATGTGCGCCGTCTGTTACAGGTGAAAATCGAGGATGCGGTTGCTTCCGACCAGATCTTTACTACGCTTATGGGTGATCAGGTCGAGCCGCGGCGCGAATTTATTGAACGCAATGCGCTGCTCGTGGGTAATCTTGATATTTAAAATCTTTTTATTTTCATTGACTTAAGTGGCCTTAATGCGGGGCCCGCAGCTTATGACATATAAGGTCAGCCTGCAGGACAATCAAAGGCAGTTCGAAGTACAGGAAGATGAAACCCTGCTGGAAGCCGCCCTGTATCAGGAAATCGGCCTGCCCTATGGTTGTCAGAGTGGAGGCTGCGGCGCCTGCCGCGCCCGTATCGTTAGTGGCGAAGTCGAATACGATTACGATCCGCCTGCATTAAGCGAACGGGAAAAAGCCGAGGGTTATGCCCTGCTGTGTCAGGCACGTCCGCGTAGCGACCTGGTAATACAGGTAGAAGAACTGCCGGATCATCACGCCATTCAGGTCCGCAACATGCCTGTGCGGGTCGAACGCCGCGAGCAGCTCTGTCATGACGTCATGGCGCTTTGGCTGAGGCTGCCGAAAGGCGAGGCATTCGAATACCTTGCGGGCCAGTATCTGGATTTTCTCCTGCGGGATGGCCGTCGCCGCAGTTTCTCAATTGCAAATTCACCTGCTGAATTCCGCCGAACCGGGCTTCTGGAGCTGCATCTGCGCCATGTGCCGGAAGGCAGTTTTACAGCGCATGTATTCAATGAAATGACGGATCGCGCCATGCTGCGCATGGAAGCGCCGCTGGGCGGCTTCTATTTGCGGGAAGATAACGAACGTCCGATTGTTTTTATGGCCGGTGGAACTGGATTTGCGCCTATCAAGAGCATGATTGAACACGCTCTTGAGCGGAAACTGGACCGTCCCATGCACCTCTATTGGGGGGTGAGAGCGCGCCGTGACCTGTATATGTCGGATCTGGCTGAGCAATGGCAGGCGAAAAACCCGTCTCTGCGCTTCACACCGGTATTGTCAGAAGCTACGGAAGAGGATCAGTGGCCAGGGAAACGTGGCTTGGTGCATGAGGCGGTAGCAGAGGATCACCCAGATATGCGGGATCTGGATGTCTATATGAGCGGTCCGCCGGTGATGATACAGGCTGCAAGCAAGCAGTTTTCAAGTCAGGGCTTGCCGGACGGCCAGCTGCACTACGATTCCTTCGATTACGCCTATCAGACCTGGCCGGACAAGGAAGCTTCGACGGGTTAGCGTTCTTCCAGTTTCAATCCCAGACCCTTGGCGAACGCCTTGCAGGCATTGGCGGTATCACCGGTTTTTTCATACAGCCGCCCCATTTCGTACCAGACTTCCGGACTCGGGGATTTCTTCAGCAGGGTTTCCAGATGACTGCGGGACCGGCCCCATAACTGGTTCTTCAGGCACAGGCGGCCAGCCAGCAGCAGCAGTTCATTTTGCTCACCATGCTGCTTGATCCATTCTTCCACGGCAGCCAGTTGTGCAGTGTCGTTATCCGTCTTCAGCTCACAGAAAATACGGGCAAGGGCGGGATACCAGCCACGCTTGAGATTCTGCGTGACCAGACGCACGGCTTCACTATGTCCGGCTTCAAAGCGGCTGAGTAGCTGCACATAGAGTTCCAGCAGCTTGGGGCTGCGCTTGAGTTTGCGCGGCAGCTTTTCCCAGCTGTCACTGAGTGCGTCCAGACCCCGTTCCGCTGCCTGATTGAGTTTTACATGATAGGTCTGGATCGAAAGTTCGCGCCGCCAGGGTACAGGGCCGGCTTCCAGTCGTTCCGCATCCGCAAGCAGCTCTTCCAGCCGGTTCCAGTCCTTGAGCCGTTGCAGGGTCTGCAAAAGCAGTTCCAGTACGACCGGGTGATCCCGATGCGATTCCCACAAACGCTCCAGGCTGGCCAGCGCCTGGGTGTCCTGATTCTGGCGCAGTTGCAGACGCGCCTGGGTGAGTAGAACCGCTGTCTCGGAGCCGGGTTTGGCGCCATGGGCAGCTTCAATATGCTGATCGCGGCGCTCGATCTGTTGTTGATACTGGGCAGCGCGCGCGGCAAACAGGAAGTTGATAAGGCGTGTACCCGGATCCTTGAGGTTGCTGCTCAGCGCACTTTCGGCTTCGCGCCACCGGCCTTCCAGATAAAGGCGCAGGCCGCGCAAAAGGGCATCACGCGCCTGATTGATTTTGCGTTCACGGAAGCTGGCCGGAATAACCGTGGGCAGGCCAAGCAGGGTCAGTACTATGCGCCACAGAAACAGCAGCGCCCAGAGGGCGATAACCAGCGCGACCACGAAAAACACCAGTGAGGTTTCCACCACGGTGTCCTGGTAGCGCATCAGCACATAACCGTTGTCCTGATTGAAGAAGAGGGTGAGGCCCACCCCGAACAGGACGAAGAAAAGCAGCCCCAGAACAACGCGAATCACTGTGTTACAGGCTCCCCTGTTCCGGCGTTGCTGCCTGAAAGCGCCAAATAACGGCGCAGGGCCTGCAGACTGCCGGAAATATCCGGCTGTGCCCAGCGCAGATCCTGGCGGCCCAGCGCGGTAACCTCTTCCACGGCCGATTGCACACGGCTGTCGCTGAGATTGTAAAAGGCCTTGAGCCAGCCGCGCGCAGAATCCAGTGCGCTGCGGAAGGAAGCCGTATCACGCTGTAACAGACTCAGCCTTGCGGTCTCCAGTTTAAGAATCAGATTCTGCTTGAGGAAGAATTCCTGATCTGGAGGCAGTAGTGGAACCAGAGGTCGTTCGGCCTGACGAATCTGCAACATACCGCGTGCGGCGACCAGCAGTTTATCGACGAAACGCCGCCATCCGGTAGTGGTTTGCGGCGCCGTATCGGGTTGCACGGCGATATTTTCAAAGTTGCGCGGCAAATCACTGGACAACGGTAATTCGCCGGCCCGCGTGATCAACGCCGTGATCTGCAGCACCATGGATTGTATGTCGGTTTCCGGCACGGCCTTGAGCGCGGAAATTTCCTCGGCCAGAATCTTGCGCGTCGGCAGCAGGCGCGGTTCTGAAATATCGGCCAGGCGTTGATTGGCAATGTTAAGTGCATGCAGCGCGCCGGCCAGGTCGTGATGCAGTTGCAGGCGGTCATTGGCGATCAGCAGCAGCTGTTCGATTTCCACCACCTGCCAGTGGCGCCGTCCGCCTTCAACCAGGTTGCCGAGCCGGGCGGTTTCATTTTCGCTTTCCTCCATACGCGAAGCCATGGAGGCCAGCGCACTGGCGGCGTCGTCCTGACCGCGGATAATCGCAGCCTGGGTATCCTTGAGTTTCTCCAGCTCGGCCAGCTGAATGGTCATCTCGTCCAGCGTGGCCAGCAGGCGGGTGCGGTCTTTCTCCGCATCGCGATAGACGTACCAGGCGCCAACGGCTGCCGAAATGGCCAGGCTGAGCGTTACAAAGGCAAAAAGCCCCCAGCCTATGATCGGGCGTCTGGATTTCTTCGGCGAAGCAGCCTTGTCAGCGGTGTTGTCAGTCATGATCCTCAGGGGTTCTCCCCTTGTCGTTGTCCGGTAATGATTGCATGGCCGACTGCAGGGCAGCGACCAGCTCCTCGTCCGACATCCTCCGTGCCGGCCGGGCCGGGGCCGTAAAGCCGATATCCTGCGCCATTTTTACCACACGCGGGCTGGGCACCACCAGTTGCAGAGCCGCAAGCCGTGAACGCAGCGCTTCGGGACATTGCAGCCAGAGATGTTGCAAACCCTCACCACTGAAAATCAGAAGCGCATCGGCATCGGCGATATATTCTCGCAGCAGGGCCGGATCCTGCTGCAGAGGAAGACGGCGATAGACGTTCAGACTATCGACCCTGGCACCACGCGAACGCAGTGATGCAAGCAGGGTATTGCGGCCGCCCTCGCCCTTGATGACCAGCCAGCGCTGGTCGCGAATGTCCGCCAACCCGGGTAGATCAAGCAAACCTTCGGTACGCGTGTCTTCCGGCACAATGACGTTTTTTGCCCCCCGATCCCGCAATGCGGTAGCCGTACCGGGGCCGACCGCCAGCAGCGTTTCCGGCAATTGACTCAATGAAGGGGAATATTGCACTGCATTGCGGCTGGTGAAGATGGCGCCCGCATACTGATCTGCCGACGTCGTCAGTGAATAATCAAGCGGCTCTATGTTAAACAGCGTGAGGCAGCTGCAGCGTGCGCCCAGGGCTTCCAGGCGGGCCAGCAGACCTCCGGCCTGCGAGGCCGGGCGGGTGACGATGATATTGCGCCCTTCCAGGGGGCGGGCGGGCGGATTCATTATGATTCAGCGTGATCCAGCGCCAGAGAGGCCAGGATTTGGTCGCCGCCATTGCGCAACAACTCTTCGGCAACCGCCAGTCCCAGATGCGCGCCCTGATCAGCTTCGCCCCGGCTTTGCGCCCGCAGTATCTGCTTTCCGTCCGGGCTGCCCAACAGGGCCTTGATGGACAGCTGCTCGCCGCTGAGTTCGGCATATCCGGCCAGCGGCACCTGGCAGGAACCCTCCAGGCGGGCATTAACGGCGCGCTCGGCGGCCAGACAGAGCCCGGTTTCATGGTGATGCAGTGGCTGAATGCATTGCAGAACCGCTTCATCCTCCGCGCGGCACTCGATGCCGATCGCGCCCTGTCCTATGGCGGGCAGGCTTTCATCTGCCGCCAGCCGATAGGTAATGCGATCATCCAGTTGCAGGCGTTCAAGACCGGCGCTGGCCAGGATAATGGCGTCGTATTGACCGTCGTCGAGTTTGCGCAGGCGGGTCTGGACATTGCCGCGCAGGTTTTCAATGCGCAGGGAAGGAAAGCGCGCCAGCAACTGGCATTGGCGCCGCATACTGGCGGTGCCCACCACCGCGCCTTCCGGCAGATCCTCGGGCCTGGCGTAATCATTGGAGACAAAGGCATCAAAGGGATCACCGCGTTCCAGGATCACCGGCAACTGAAATTCCGCGGGCATCTGCGCCGGAACATCTTTCATGGAATGCACGGCAATATCGGCACGGCCGTCGAGCAGGGCGGTTTCCAGTTCCTTGAGAAACAGGCCCTTGCCGCCAATGCGCGATAACGGGCTGTCGAGCAGCTGATCACCGCGGGTTGTCATGGGAACCAGTTCAACCTCGAGGCCGGGATGCAATGTCTGCAATTGCGCCTGCACATGTTCGGCCTGCCACAGGGCCAGTTTGCTTTCGCGGGTGGCTATGCGAATTCGGGATAGTTCAGTATTCATCCGGCCATTATAGGCCGCCAGCCATCAGGGACTCGACTTGAGCAGTTCGCGCACGTTCTGCGCCAGCCGCCGACTGACCGGTGGCTGATGCGTGCAGCCACGCAGCAATAACCTTAACCCCGACATATGCTTTTCCAGGCCCCGTATTGCCTGCGGGGCCACCAGCACTTTGCGATGCACGCGCAACAGCGCCTCGGGAAAGCGCGATTCCAGCTGACGCAGGGAGTCGTCAATCAGGTGTTCACCTCCCTCCCAGACCAGTCGTGTGTATTTGTCTTCCGCCTGGCAATAAAGCACCGCAGACAAGGGAACACGCAGCTGACGGCCGCGCTCGCGCACCTCGATAAATGCATCTTCACCGCCTTGCGTGGCTGTCGGGCCCAGTTGAGCTTTGCTGGGCGTGCGCGCCTTGAGCAGGGCCGCTTGCAGTTGCTCCCGGTTGATGGGTTTGAGCAGATAGCTACTGGCGGTGGTGGCGAAGGCGCTCAAGGCATGCTCACTGTGGGCCGTGGTGAAAATGATGGCCGGCGCCGGTTTGAGTTCACCCAGCCGGCGCGCGGCATGCAAGCCGTCCATACCCGGCATGTGAATATCGATGAGGACGATATCGGGTTGTTGTTCGCGAACCGCGGTCAGCAGATCTTCACCATTGGTGGCCTCGGCCACCAGCTGGCATTCGGGAATCTCGGCCAACAGGCGGCGCAGGCGGCTGCGCGCCAGGGGTTCGTCATCAGCCAGTATGATCTTCATGATTCGGGAGGTCTGCAGGGCAGGGCAAGACTGGCATGGAACTGTTCCCCTTCCACCCGGGTGCTGAGACGGGCCTTTTCAGCATACAACCAGTGCAGGCGTTGTTCGATATTCAGTAACGCTTCACCGGTGCCGGGATTACGCAGCTCTCCTACGGGATTGCGGATGTCCACAAGCAAACGCTCGTCTTCTGCGAGCCGGGCGGAAATACGGATACAGCCGCCCTCCGGCATGCATTCGATGCCGTGCCGTACTGCATTTTCCAACAAAGGCTGCAGGATCAGCGGCGGCAACAGCGCCGTTTCCGCGGCGGACTCCACAGCCCAGTCGGTTTGCAGGCGCTCACCCAGCCGCAGCTTCTCCATGCGCAGATAGGCGCGGCACAGGGATAGTTCCTCTGTCAGCGTTACCGGCTGATTGCCTTGGCTGAGGTTGGCGCGGAACAGGGCGGCCAGATCCTCCACCGCCGTTTCCGCGTCAGCCGGGTGACTCGCCGTCAGTTCGGCAATGCTGTTGAGCGAGTTGAACAGGAAATGCGGCCGGATACGCGCCTGCAGCAACTCATAACGCGCCTGTCCGGTGGCCAGCGTCTCGCGCCGCCACTGATGCTGTAACCAGAAATAACGCAATGCCAGGCCACTCACCACGGCGCAAACGCCGATACTGCGCACCAGAAACTCCGCATGGCCGGTGGAAAAGAAGATGGGCAGATTCATATAGGCGCCGAGCTGAAACGTCATCTCGGAAATGACGCCGGTGATCAGCAGCAACAGGCCATAGGCCAGAAAGGCCGCGCTCACCCCCGGCATGGAATGCAGATAACGGCGCAGGGTGCACAGGCCAATGGCGCTGCATAAGCCAATCCATTGCAGGTACAGGGACAGCCAGAACAGGTCCATCCACAGGCCGGGGCCGGCATCCACCACTGCCAGCGTCAGCAGTACCGCCACCAGCTGGGTAATGAACAGCACCGTGAACACCTTCGGGCCGGCGCAGAAATCCGGCAGGAAATCGGCGCCGCTGGGAGCTGTTGAGTGCTTTGTTGAACCCTGCTGCATAGCGCAAGTCTTGGCGCGAAAATGCTTTGCGGTCAAGCGTTAACAGCATCGCATAGCCCGGCTAATGCTACTTCCACGCTATACTGTGCGCCGTTTTCGATGCCGTCACGGCGACTGCAATATCGGTAGAGTCATGAGCAATACAGACAACCCTCACGGCAAGCCCTGGGGCGGGCGCTTTTCCGAGGGCACCGATGCCCTGGTCGAGGCCTTCTCAGAATCGGTCAGTTTCGATCGGCGCCTGTATGCGCAGGATATCGCCGGTTCCAAGGCGCATGCGCGCATGTTGGGCCGGGCCGGGGTTCTGTCCGACACCGAGGTGACGGCCATAGTCGAGGGGCTGGATGTCATTCAGCAGGAAATCGAGGGCGGTCATTTCAACTGGTCCACCCGTCTGGAAGACGTGCACATGAATATCGAGGCCTGCCTCACCGACAGAATCGGTGAAGCAGGCAAGAAGCTGCATACCGGACGCTCGCGCAACGACCAGGTGGCGACCGACGTGCGCCTGTATCTGCGCGAGGCCATCGATGTACTCGACGGCGAGTTGAAAAAACTCCAGCAGGCGCTGGTGGATCTGGCCGAGCGGGAAGTGGACAGCGTGATGCCCGGGTTTACGCATCTGCAGGTAGCCCAGCCGGTGTCCTTTGGCCACCACATGCTGGCCTGGTTTGAAATGACTGTGCGTGACCGGGCGCGGCTGGCCGACGTGCGCAAACGGGTCAATGTACTGCCACTGGGTGCGGCGGCACTGGCCGGCACCACCTATCCCATCGACCGGGTATTCGTGGCCGAACAGCTGGGGTTCGACGGCGTGACGGAGAATTCGCTGGACTCGGTTTCGGACCGGGATTTCGCGATTGAATTTACCGCCGCCGCCAGCCTGATCATGATGCATCTATCGCGCTGGTCGGAGGAACTTATCCTGTGGGCCTCGTCACAGTTCGGCTTTGTGAATCTGCCGGACCGGTTCTGTACCGGTTCGTCGATCATGCCGCAGAAGAAAAATCCTGACGTGCCGGAACTGGTGCGCGGCAAGACCGGCCGGGTCTACGGCGATCTGACCGCCTTGCTGACCCTGATGAAGGGTCAGCCGCTGGCCTATAACCGCGACAACCAGGAAGACAAGGAACCGCTGTTCGATGCCATCGATACCGTGCTGGCATCGGTCAGCCTGTTCGCGGCCATGATCCCGCATATCGAAGTGAAGCGGGAGGCCTGCCGCAAGGCGGCTGCTCAGGGTTTTTCCACCGCCACGGATCTGGCGGACTATCTCGTGCGCAAGGGTGTGCCGTTTCGTGATGCGCATGCCGTGGTGGGCCGCTCCGTGCAGTTCGCCATGCAGCAGGGCCGGGATCTGGCCGAACTGGAACTGAGTGAACTGCAGCAATTCAGCGATGTGATCGCCGAGGATGTGTTCGAAGTGCTGACCCTGGAAGGCTCACTGGCGGCCCGCAATCACATCGGCGGCACGGCGCCAGAGCAGGTCAGGGCGGCGGCCGCGCGCGCCCGCAGCCGCATCACCTGAAATAATCCTCAAGTTTTCCGCGAATCTGCCGAAGTACTGATATGAGATACAGGTACACGGCGGGATGACATGCGCTTGGACTGGCTTGCAGAGGATGAGTTGCCCATTACCCCGGTAACGCCCCAGGCGCAGCCGTGGAAATTGCTGGTGGTCGATGATGATGACGAAGTGCATCGCGTCACCGAGCTGGCTTTGCGTAATTTCCGTTATGAAGGCCGGGCCGTGGAGGTTATCAGGGCGCTGACCGGCGAGCAGGCCCGGGCCCTGGCGCGTGAGCATCACGATCTGGCGGTGATCTTCCTCGATGTGGTTATGGAGACCGAGGATGCCGGGCTCAAGGTCATCGACTATATCCGCAACCAGCTGAATAACCGGCTGGTGAGAATTATCGTGCGCACCGGTCAGGCTGGCCGTGCGCCGGAAATAGACGTGGTCGCCCGGTACGACATCAACGGCTATCGCGAAAAGACCGAGATGACCTCGGACAAACTCATGAGTCAGCTCTATACGTCGCTGTCCTCCTACCGCGACCTGCTGGCGCTCAGTTCCGAAATGCGGCGCCGCGAAGAAGCCGATAACAAGCTTCTGCAGCAGTACGCGCAATTACAGGCCGCGCACCGCCGCCTGCAAAGTTTTGCACGGGCAGCCTCGCATGATCTGCAGGAACCCCTGCGCAAGATCGGGCTGTGGACGGACAAGCTGACCGGGGCGCTGCAGGTGGAACCCGGCAGCAAGGTGGAAGAAGCGGCCGGCAAGCTGATCGGTTATTCAGCCCGTATATCCGACCTGATCGATGGCCTCAGACAGAGTTATCAGTTGGAAACACAGGAGACGGCGATCTCGACTGTGCAACTCAACGCGTTGTTTGACCAGGTGCTGGCCGCCGTGAACAAAAAGCATGAAGCCGTAGAACTGCAAACAGAAGTGGATGAACTGGGCAGTATCCAGGGCGATGCCGACAGTCTGCTGCTTTTGTTCAGCACGCTTATTGAAGAAGTCGCCCTTAACAACCCTGAACAGAAAACAGCGCAGGTCAGGATTGAAACCTGCCCGGCTCATGAAGATGACGCGCTGTGTATTCATATATTTTGTCAGGGGCAGGGTATCGAGCCCGGTGAGCTGGCCAAGATGTTCGAGCCCTATTCACGGGCCGTCATCAATGGCGTGCCGAGCACGGGGATTGGCCTGTATCTGTGCAAGCGCATTGTGGATGCCAACGCCGGCAGTATTGAGGTGCAGAGTGAAGCAGGCCTTGGCACGGAAATTACGGTCCGCTTGCCAGTTGCCAGCCAGGTTTCCGTCTGAATCGGATTAACGTCTAACCCAGCATCTGCTTGCGGGCCGTGTCCACAAGCTCGACAGGCATGAGAATTTCAAAGCGCACACCTTTGCCCGGCGTGCTGATCAGGCTGATGCGGCCGTTCAGTGTCTGGGTCACGATGTTATGCACGATATGCAGACCCAGCCCGCTACCTCCCTGGCCACGACGGCTGGTGACGAAGGGTTCGAAGGCATGCGCCAGGTACTCGGCCGACATGCCCTTGCCGTCATCCAGGTAGATCAGGCGGATGTCGGCGCCCTCCTGCAGCACGCGGATGCGGATATGGCCTTGCTGGCCTTCATCATAGCCATGCGTGATGGAGTTCATAACCAGGTTGGTCAGTATCTGTGAAAGGGCGCCGGGATAGGTGTCAATGCACAGTTCTTCATCACAATCGATTTCAACCGCATGTCCGCCCTTGCGCAGGGCCGGATGCAGGCTGGTGAGTACGCTCTGAATGTAGTCTGCAAATCCTATCTTGCGGCGCTCCAGCCCGGACTGGTCGATGGCGACCTGTTTGAAGCTGCGTACCAGTTCCGCGGCCCGGCCCAGGTTCTTGAGAATAATGTCGGAGGCTTCCAGGGCATCGCGCAGATAGTCTTCGAAAGCGCCTTTTGTCAGGGTGCCGGCCTGCAGCTTTTCCTGTACATCCCGACTCAGGTCATTGAGCGAGGAACTGGCGGTCATGCCTACTCCGACCGGGGTGTTGATTTCATGCGCCACGCCCGCCACCAGGCTGCCCAGCGCAGCCAGTTTCTCGGTCTGGATAAGTTGCTTCTGCGCATCCTCCAGTTGATGCATGGCCTGCGCAATTCTTGCAGTACGGTCTGCAACGCGTTCCTCCAGATGATTGCGCGACTCCAGCAATTCGTCGTTCTGCGCCTCGATGCGCATCAGCATTTCATTGAAGCGCCGGATCAGCTGACCCACTTCATCATCGCCGTAATCGGTTACACGCAAAGAGTAATCACCTGTTTCGGCAATACGGTTCGCCGTCTGCGTGAGGTCAATGACCGGCGCGGACAGCCAGGACTTGAACTGGATACTCAGTACCCAGGCAAGAATCAGGGCGATCAGCAAGGACAGGGAAATGGCCAGCGTGTACAGCAGCGATACATCCCACAGCGCCTGGTAGTTTTCCTGCAGCTGCAGATATCCGATGACATTGCCGCGCAATTCGATGGGCACCGTGACAACCAGTCCGGTATAGGAAGGCGAGGTTTCCACCTGCTCCGGACACTGGCGGTTCAAGCGGTAGTAGTCGGCGAACAGTCGGGTCTGTTCACCTTCCACGATATAGAGGCAGGCCATCTCCACGCTTTCGCGGGCCTTGAGCGCAAACAGGGTTTCGCGGGCAGCGAGGTGGTCACCGAACACCAGGGCGGCAGAACTGTTGTCCCCGACCATGCGCGCCATCACTTTCAGTTCATCCTGGATTTCACGGCGCTCGGTAATCAGGGTAAAAATCAGGATAAGCAGGGTGATGATGACTACCGCGGCGGCGCTGGTGCCCAGTATGGACAGGCTCAGCTTGCGCCCGAAGGACATATCGTGAATGGAGTCGAGCCACTTCATGGCGCTTCCCGCACCTTGTAGGCGACGCCCATAAGCCGTGAACTGAGCTGAATGTCGGCCTGCCGTATCGCAGCCAGATCCAGTTCGAAGCGAACGCGCTGGTCGACGATGACAAAGGCGATCATGCCGCCGAGGTCGAGAAACTCCCCGTTATCCCCGATCGTGACCACCGGCAGCTGGCGGGTTCGGGCCAGCAGGGACCGTGCATCGATACCGGATGCGGACAGGTGATACAGAATCTGACAGCTGGCGATACTGTTATCCAGGCGATTGAGCGCCTGCGCCCGGACTTCGCGATTATCAATCTGTTTGTCCTGCAGGATTTTCTGCAGAATGCCCAGCAGCTCCGTGTCGCCTGCTACGCAGATACGCAGGGGTGACTGCGCATCGCTGAAAGCGCTATCCGGCCAGTGAATGAATTTGGCGAAGTTATAAAGATAGGCGGCCTTGACCTCGGTTTCCGTGGCCGGGCCGGCGGCCAATAGCGTTGTGCCGGCGCCCAGCAGCCAGCCAGCCAGTAACAGGCGCAGAACTGTGCGCAAGGGCCGGGCTGTCAAGATGCTTGGCCGGCGCATGATTTAAAAACGCCATTTAAGCTGGGTGAACACGCTGCGTTCGATTTCCGCCGTATTACCGAATTCGCGATGACTGTCGTGCAGCAGGTCCCGGCCATGCAGCGACCATTCCAGTTGCGGACTGACCCGATAGACCAGGCCAAGATTCAATTCCGTATAGGAAGGTACGGGATCGCCACCGCCAACCAGTGAGCCGGCTTCTTCCGGCAGTTCGTCGGAATAGCGCAGCATGCCGGTAATATCCAGGCGGTCGCTCAATTCATAATGGCCGCGCACAAAGGCCTGGTGCTTCGGATCGGTATTCAACTGGCCGTTGATCGCCTGGGCCGGGAATTCCAGTTCCAGGTCCAGATAACGGTAGGCAAACAACCAGCGGCTGCGCGGCCCCGGAATCCATAGCGCGGAAGCCTCCACACCCCAGGATTCGCCTTCGCCGAGATTATCGACCGGGAAGGGCGGCAGGCCGCTGCTGTTGATGGCGCGCAGATCTTTATAGTCGGTGAAGAATACGGTGATGTCGGCGCGCACATCAGTAGCCAGCGGGAAGCGGTAACCGCTCTCCACACTGAGGGCCACTTCGGATTCAAAATCATCCGAGCCGGTGAATCCCTGTATCGTCACGTCGCGGTCCAGCCGGTTGGGCGTTCTGACCGCACGGGAAACGCTGCCCCACCAGGTGCGCTGGTTGTCGGGTGACCAGGCGATGCGCAGCGTGGGCTGGACTTCGGTGCCGGTGAAATCGTTTTCCTCGATCTTGGTGCCTATCGTGAGCTGGGTGTGTTCGTTCAGCCGGTACTCGTCCTGCACAAATAGACTCGCGGTTTCCAGCGTGTCCCCGTCGGGGGCGAAACTGATGCTGCCACCCGGAAGGCTGTCTATCTGGTCGGACGAGTGCCGGAAACCCGCACCCCAGACGAACTCATGCCGGCTGCCGAACATGAAGTTATGCACCAGCTCAACGTCGAGGGTATCGCGTTCTTCCTCGAATTCGCCGGGAAATAGTCTCTCGGAATGATCCAGGTAGGATTGCAGGCTCAGCTGGCTCTGGTTATCCAGCCGATGTTGCCAGCGGCCCAGCAGGTTGAAACCGGAAATCTCGCCGTCGCGACTAACTGTACCCAGGGTGCCGTCATAGATATCGCCCTGCAGGGTCAGGCCATCGCCGCCTTCCAGCTGCCAGTCACTGCGGAAACCGGCCTGGGCCAGATCCCAGGCGTCGGAACGGCTGTTGCCGTTCAGGTCCAGACTGTCGTCGTAGTCAGTGCCCTGGGCGTAAACCCGGTAATGTCCGCTCTCACCTATGCGACCACCGTGCCGGGCGGCCATCTGGCGCTTTACTTCATCGCCGAGACCCAGGTTGATGATATTGCCTTGGGTATCTGCTGCGGAGCGGGTAACGATGTTGATAACGCCGTTGACGGCATTCGCCCCCCACACGGCGGCGCCCGGGCCGCGAATAACTTCTATGCGTTCAATATCGTCGATGAAGGTGCTTTGGGCGTCCCAGAACACGCCCGAAAACAGGGGGGTGTAGAGGCTGCGGCCATCCAGGACCACTTCCATTTTGTCGGCCAGGGCAGAATTGAAGCCGCGTGCGCTGATGGCCCAGTTCTGGGCATCGCTGCGAGCCACACTCAGGCCCGGGACCAGACGCAGCGCTTCGGCGATGTTGGTTGCGCCATGTGCGCGTATTTCATCACCTGTCAGGACATAGATCGCCGCCGCCGCACTCTGTTGTCTTTCTTCTTTCTTGGAAACCGAGGTGACGACCAGATTGGCCAGGTCTTCGATGGAGAGTTCAGTGAGGTCATACTCGTCGGCCGGCGCTACCACCGTAGTGAGGCTCAAGAGCCCGCCGAGAAGCAGTTGCAGTGCCGCCGGAGGCTGATTTTTCTTTTCAGACATGGCTGGTCTCCCGATCGCCTTCCGAAAAAGGGCATTGCGGATTACAGCATCCCTGCGCGGTTTGTGTCTTGATCCAGATCATATCCCTCTATCGGCTATCTGCCAGGTTATCTTTAGAGATGTACAAGGTGGATGCCGACAGTTTCAGTATAGCGGCTGGAAAACAGGGGTTATTGTCCGAAGCGGGGCGCGCCCTGGTTGAGATAGTCGCGTTCGGCAGAAGTGGTGTCACGCCCGAGAACGTCGTTACGGTGCGGATAACGGCCGAAGCGTTCAATGATGGCCGCGTGTTCGATGGCGTAGGCGAGGTTGTCGCTGAGGTTGCTCTTTTCCTGGGGATGCCGGGCCAGGCTTTTAAGCAGCCTGAAATAGGCCACGGACCGCTGTTGTATCTGCCGATCCTCGGCGTGCTGCAGTGGCATACCGAAGAAGGATCTTTCTATGGGGGTCAGTGCCGCGTCACGGCCGTTGTCGATAACGGTCAGACTGAGACGCAGGGCCAGAGGGTCGGTCGCGAAGGCCTGTGCCCTGCCCCGGTGGATATTGCGGCTGAACTGATCCAGCAACAGGACCCGGGCCAGGCGCTCGCGGATATCATCGCCGTTCCAGTCCGCGTCACTTGCCGCCAGCTCAAGCGCAGCGCCGAAACGTTCGCGCAGTTCGGCATCAAACGCCGGCCCGCCGCTGTACCAGCGCTGTGAAACCGCGGGCAGATTTTCGGGGTGAGCGGCGGCATCACCGAACCAGGATTCAAGAATCGCATCGACGGGAATGCTGAGCGGCATCATTCTTCGGGGAAAAGACGGCGCAGGCGGCGGTAAAGCGCAGAGATATCCTCGTCGCCGTAACCGGCATCCATCAGTTCTTCATATTCCAGCATGGTGCGCTCGGTCAGCGGCAAGGCGCCCCCGGCTTTTTTCGCCATGGCTTGACAGATGCGCAGATCCTTGTGATGCAGGGCCATCTTGAAGCCGGGCGGGAACTCACCGCGCACCATGGTCGGCCCGCGATGATTCACAAACCAGTTGCCGGCGGCGCCGGAACCCACCACGTCAATAACCTTGTCCAGCGGCAGGTTCAGCGCTTCGGCGAAGGCCAGCGCCTCACCCACGGCCTGGTTGATGCCGGCGGCCATGACCTGGTTCACTGCCTTGGTGGCCTGGCCGGCCCCGACCGGTCCCATGTGTTCAATGCGGCGGCCCATGGCCTCGAGGATCGGTCGGGCAAGGGCAAAACCTTCTTCCGAGCCACCTGCCATGATGGTTAACGTGCCCTGTTTGGCGCCCTCGGTACCACCGGAAACGGGGGCATCCAGAAAGTGACCGCCCACAGCCTCGACCCGGCCGGCAGCTTCGATGGCAGTCTCCTGGCTGACGGTGGAGCAGTCGATTATCAGGCTGCCGGGCTTGAGCGCCGGCGTCAGTTCCTCGATGACGGCCAGCACATCGGCATCGGCAGACACACAGATAACCAGCGCCTGGCAATTGGCTGCCAGGCTGGCCAGCTCACTGTACGCCGGACCGGCCAGGTTCTGGCAAAACCCGGCGGCCCGTACCGGGTTGCGGTTCCACACGCCAGCCAGCAGGCCGGCCTTGTGCAGGTTTGCAGCCATGGAATAGCCCATGGCGCCCAGACCAATAAAACCGGTTTTCATCACATCAATATTTAATCGGCTTCCAGGTAGGTATAGCCCTCCAGCCCGTCGTGCAGGGCCTGGCGGAAGGCTTCTCGTTCTTCGGCGTTTTCGATCACGTTCAGTTTTTCGGCATAGGCTGCCTGCAAGCGTTCCGGCGCCATATGGACATAACGCAGCAGTTCGTCGACGCGGTCGCCACGTTCGGCTTCCAGCAACTGCCAGCCGTCTTCGGCGCTGAGGGCAACGTCCACGGCATCGGTGTCGCCGAACAGGTTGTGCATGTCGCCGAGGATTTCCTGGTAGGCCCCGACCATGAAAAAGCCGAGCAGATAATCTTCGTCATCTTTCAGGGCATGGGCCGGCAGGGAGGTCTCCAGACCCTGGCCATCCACGTATTGGTCGATGCGTCCGTCGGAGTCGCAGGTCAGGTCGCAAAGGGAGGCCCGCCGGTCCGGCATTTCATCCAGCCGGTGTATCGGCAGAATGGGGAAGACCTGTTCAATGCCCCAGACGTCGGGCAGGGACTGGAAAACCGAAAGGTTGCAGAAATACTTGTCGGCCAGCTTCTCACGCAGTTCGTCGATGACCTCGCGGTGGCTGCGCACTTCAGGATTCAGCAGTGGACGCAGGCGCTGACAGACGGCGTGATACATGCGCTCGGCGTAGGCGCGGTATTCCAGGCTGAGGCTGCCGTGCGCGTACATGGCCTGGGCCTCGGCCAGCCAGTTGGCGGCATCGTGATAACACTCCAGCGGCGGGCGCTGGCGCGGATTTTCCAGTACTTCCCACAGATCGTGCAGGATCAGAGGCGCGTTTTCGGAAGGCGGCTGCGGATCGTCGATGCTGCCGGACTCCACGTCAATGACATTGGTGACGAGCACCGCATGATGCGCGGTCAGGGCGCGGCCGGATTCACTGATGATGTCCGGTTCCGGCAGGTCGTTGGCGCGGCAGGCTTCCGAAAAGGCGCGCACCACGTTCAGGGCATATTCTTCCATGCTGTAATTCAGCGAGCAGAAACTGCGTGAACGCGTGCCTTCATAATCCACGCCGAGCCCTCCGCCGACGTCCATGACCGACAACGGCGCGCCCAGCTGGCGCAATTCCTGATAGTAACGGGCCGCCTCGCGCAGGCCGTTGTGAATATGCCGCAACTGGGCGATTTGCGAGCCCAGATGGAAATGCAGCATGTGCAGGCAGTCGAGATAATCCGCCTCTCGAAGGCGCTCCACCATATCCAGAATCTGGGTGGCGGAAAGTCCGAACTTGGCCTTCTCGCCGCCGGTGTTCTGCCATTTGCCGGCGCCAATCGAGGCCAGGCGAATACGCAGGCCCAGCAGCGGCCGTACGCCCAGTTCCCGGGCTTCGGCAAGAATGGCGTCCAGTTCCGAGGGTTTCTCAATCACCAGGAAGATCCGGTGTCCGAGCCGCTGCCCGATCAGGGCGAGGCGAATATATTCGCGGTCCTTGTAACCGTTACAGACAATCAGGCCACCGGCCGGCGCCATGCCCAGCACCGCCATCAGCTCCGGCTTGCTGCCGGCTTCCAGGCCAACCCGGTCGCCGCCATGGCGGACGATCTGTTCCACCACGCTGCCTTGCTGGTTGACCTTGATGGGGTACACGCAGTGGTAGTGGCCGTCGTAGCCGGTTTGTTCGATGGCCTGCGCAAAAGCGCCCACAAGCTTGTCGACCCGGTCGTGCAGGATTTCGCGAAAACGCAGCAACACCGGCAGTCGCAGACCGCTGTCCACAACTTCACGCGCTACCGCGTAGAGATCAATATTGCCGCGCGCGGGGTCTGTGAACGGCCGCACATGCAAATGACCGTTCTCACCCGCCTCGAAATAGCCCTCACCCCAGTTGGGGATGCTGTAAAGGCGGCTGCTTTCGGTGGTTTGCCAGTTTGTGGACATCGCTAATCCCGGCGGTTGCTGTCTTGCTGTCATCAAGGGAGATGATAAGGCGCGTATAATCCGCGCTCAGACCATATCACGCAAGCGATTTTACAGGCTGCAGAAGCCCGGACATTGCAAAGGCAAGCACATGACACTGGATAACACCTGGTTCAGCGAAATTGACCCGGCCGCCGGAACCGCCTTCTCCCTGAAGCTCGGCGAGAAACTGGTGGAAGAGCAGACGCCCTTCCAGAAGATCGAGATTTATCAGACGGAAACCTTCGGCAAGCTGATGGTGATCGACGGCTGCACCATGGTGTCGACCCGCGACAACTTCCTCTATCACGAAATGATGTCGCATCCGGCGCTTTTCACCCACCCTGACCCGAAACGGGTGGTGATTATCGGCGGCGGAGATTGCGGGACCCTGCGCGAGGTACTGAAGCATCAGGACATTGAGTATGCGCTGCAGGTGGAAATCGACGAGCGGGTGACGCGCCTTTCTGAAGAACATTTTCCCGAGCTGTGCGAGTCCAATGATGATCCGCGGGCAGAACTGTATTTCGGTGATGGCATCGAATGGATGGCCAGGGCCGAGCCGGGCAGCGTGGATGTGGTGATTGTGGACAGCACCGACCCGGTCGGGCCGGCCGAAGGCCTGTTCAATCAGGCGTTTTACGAGAGTGTATTCCGCGCTCTGGGTGAGCAGGGCATTCTGGTGCAGCAGAGTGAATCGCCCATGCTGCATCTGCCGATTCTTGCAGCTATGCATGGCGCCATGCGGGCGGCGGGCTTTGTCGATACCGGTATGATCAACTTCCCACAGCCGTTATATCCCTCGGGATGGTGGTCCGGTACGCTGGCGTTCAAGGATGCCTCACTGCAACCGCGTTACGCCGATGTGGATGTGGAGAAACTGAACACGCAGTACTACAACGCGGACGTTCACAGGGGGGCGTTGGCCATCCCGAATTTCGTGCGGCAGGGCCTCAGTTCAGAGGTGGTCGATAACTAGCCCCTAGGGCTGGTCGGAGGCGCAATAGGCCTCTACGTCGCTTTTGGCCTTGGCGATGGCCTGCAGGCGTTCTTCAGCACTGAGTTCCCTTTCCTTGCCAAAGTCGTCTTTCTCGACCATACGCGCCGAGGCGTTGTATTCCGCATATCGGGTCTTGGCCAGCTGGCACTGATTCTCGCGCAGCTTGGCCATTTCCTCGCTCTCGGCGTCTTTGCCGCTGGGGGCAACGGGTTTGCCATTGCGCACCGGCACCGGTTCCGAGCCGGGGGTGGGGCGGTCGCCGTAATGGGCAACGCCTTCCTCATCCACCCAGCGGTAAATATCCCTCGCCTGCGCCAGCGGCGCAGACAGCAGGGCGATAGCTGATATCAGGGCGATGGTGCGTGCGGTGGTCCGGAATAGCGGGTCCATGAAATATCCTTGTCTGTCTGAAGCGGGACTTGCCCGCTGTCTCCGTCGCGTTAGACACTAAGCATAGCATTCTGTTTCCAAACGAGAAGTTGAAATGACAGAACCTGAAATGCCGCAGCAGGCGCCTTATGCGCTGCATCTCGAGCCGGGGGAATACTGGTGGTGTGCCTGCGGCCGTTCAGCCAGTCAACCGTTCTGTGACGGTTCGCACAAAGGCGGCCCTTTTACGCCCATGAAGTTTGTCGTGACCAGAAAGGCGCGCACGCAATGGCTCTGTGGCTGCAAGCGTTCAAAGCACAAACCTTTCTGCGATGGACGCCACAACCGGCTCAAGGATATCTAGCCGATATTTAGCGTGAAGCGATGAGGGTGCCGATTTCCACCAGATCGTTATGCGTCCAGCTGATGATGACTTTCTGGCGTCCGAATTCACGGGCCGCCTGAATATCCTTGCCCATGTAGATATCGATACGCTTCTTGAAGCGCTTGTTCATCTTGTCCAGCACGACAAACTCCCCGTCGATACCGGCGATGCGGACCCGGGTACCCCGTTTCAGGCCTTTCTTGACCAGATCACGCGATACCGCAATAAGCGGCATGCCCGGCTGTATACGGTCGCCCCAGGCGGCAATGTCCGGAGTTGAATCGGTTTGCTCGGGTACGTTGTTATAGGCAGTGGCCGTGACCTGCAGGCTTTGCGTTCTGTGCTCGGGTTTCGACCATGCCGGGATGCGGAAGCGGTAGTCATCGACCATACCGGCATGCAGCACGAGTTCTTCACGTGACATTCTCTCGGTAGGGTCGTATCCGGCCTCGCCGAAGGCATCGGCGCCGGGCATGCTGCCCAGATGCAGGGCATCGTGTAGTTCAGCATGTGCCGGCTCTTCCGCAAGAAAAGTCAGCAAAACGCCACAAACCACGCCCATGCAGCTGCCGGCCATGACTTTGCGGAACAAACCCCTGTTTTCAGAGCGGCGGGATACGCTGCCATGCGAAATCGGGCTAATGCCCCAAATTTCCTGGTGCTCCCGCCCAGTATGCTTCTCCATGCCTTCCCCCTGTTATGTGCAAGGGTGATCTCCCAATTCGACACTACACCTATCTTTTGGTTTCGGCAAGAAAATTTTCCCGAAAATCCATAGGCTTGCAAGAAACACTAAACGTCTTGCATGAAACTTTCATGACACAGAGCCCACTATAACAGGGGCTCTGGTCAAGCCGTCAGGTGCGCTTACAGGGCGTCCGCGCCCGTTTCACCGGTGCGAATGCGAACGACTTGCTCTAAATCTGATACAAAAATCTTGCCATCACCGATCTGGCCGGTTTTGGCGGCATTGGTGATGGCCTCAACCACGTTATCCACCTGGTCGTCGGCGACGGCTATTTCCAGTTTGACCTTGGGCAGGAAATCCACCACGTATTCGGCACCCCGGTAGAGCTCGGTATGGCCTTTTTGCCGTCCGAAACCCTTGACTTCAGTCATGGTGATGCCCTGCACGCCGACTTCCGCCAGCGCTTCACGTACGTCATCAACTCGAAAAGGCTTGATGACAGCGGTGATCAGTTTCATTTCAAACTCCTCGTTATTCAGCTGCCAGGTCCGCGAAGCTACAGATCGTAACCGCGTTCATCGTGTTCAGACAGATCAAGACCGCGATCTTCATCTTCCAGACTGGTACGCAGGGTGCTCACCCAGTTCACCAGCGTCAGGATCAGGAAAGTGGCTACAGCCGTGTAGGCGAGCGTAGCGATCACGCCGATCGCCTGGACCTTGACCTGAGCGGCCATGGTGACACCTTCGGCATAACCCTGGCCACTGAAAATGCCCAGCTGGCTGCTGGCGAAGACGCCGGCCAGCATGGTGCCCAGAATACCGCCGACCCCGTGCACCGGGAAGACGTCGAGCGAATCATCGATTTTCAGCACGCGCTTGAGGAACTGGGTGGCCGTGAAACAGGTCACGCCGGCCGTCAGGCCGATCACCAGTGCGCCTGCCGGGCCGACAAAGCCGGAGGCGGGGGTAATGGTGCCCAGACCGGCGACCATGCCGGTAACTATGCCCAGCACCGAGGGTTTGCCGAAGCGGAACCATTCCATGAACATCCAGGCCAGTGAGCCGGCGGCGGCGGAAATATGCGTGACCAGCATGGCCATACCGGCATCGCCGTTGGCGGCCAGGGCGCTGCCGGCATTGAAACCGAACCAGCCCACCCACAGCATGCCGGCGCCAGTGACGGTCATGGTCAGGTTATGCGGCGGCATGGGTTTGTCTGGGAAGCCGGTGCGTCGGCCCAATACCAGGGCAGCAACAATAGCGGCGGTGCCTGCAGTAATGTGCACGACCGTGCCACCTGCAAAATCCAGCAGGCCCATTTCGCCAAGCCAGCCGCCGCCCCAGACCCAGTGAGTGATCGGTGCATAGACCACCGTGAACCACAGGGCCGAGAACCACAGCATGGCCGAGAAGCGCATGCGTTCGGCAAAGCCGCCCACAATCAGCGCCGGTGTAATGATGGCAAAGGTAAGCTGGAACATGGCGAAGACGCTTTCCGGAATACCTCCGGACAGGGAATCTTCGGTAATGCCGGCGAAGAAGGCCTTGGAAAGCCCGCCGTAATAGGGGCCGCCCTCAGCAAAGGCAACGCTGTAACCGTAAGCCAGCCACAGGATGGTAATCATGCAGGTGATGGCAAAGCATTGCATGAGCACCGACAGTACGTTGCGGGCACGCACCAGGCCGGCATAGAACAGCGACAGACCGGGAATGGTCATGAACAGCACCAGAGCCGTGGATGTCAGAATCCAAGCAGTGTCAGCGCCGTTCAGCGAATCCTGGGCAAAGGCAGTGGCCGGGAAAAGCCCGGCCAGAGCCATCAGGATTTTAATTCGGTTTCCAAGCCGACTTGTGACGGAATTGGGCATCATCTCCTCCCCCAAAATTCCATGTTTTCCTCACACCAGCCCCTTATTACCCCCAGGGCATTGCCACGCAGTCTAGCCCGATTCCCGGCAGAAACAAAGCCTTAGCTATCGGGTCTCCATTCGGGGGGCGTCTTGCGCCAGCTGGGCTTGCCGCCGCGCCGTGCCGCCCGCCAGTCCTGCCAGGCCAGGTGGCCACGGAAGATGGCCAGATCGATGCGATCAAGAAAACGGAAGGGCAGACCCGGCAGCGGGTTGAAGGGATTGGTTCGGGAAATGCACCAGATGGCCAGCCGTGAGCTGCCGGGTTGAGAGGCGCCGCGGCAATGAAAACCGTGGGTATCGGCAATGACCAGGGTATTACGTGCTACCTTGCAGGCCACCGGCGGCGGCAGGTTCAGGTATTCACTGTCGCCGGGCCCAAGGCGCAGTGAGCCGCTGGCCGAGTAGTGATCACCCTCGCCAGTCATGCCCACGCTGCGGCGGTATTCCCAGACCAGGCGACGCAGGCTGAGACGGTGCGAACCCGGTACATAAGTGAAGGGACCATTGCGTTCATCCACATCATCCAGGAATAACCAGGCCTTGATGGTGGGATGAAAGCTGTCGCTGTGCAGGGTGAGTTGCGGATCCAGCTTGCCCGGATTCACACCATTATAGATACGGTGAATCCAGACGCCCGGTACCCGGTAACGGCCGGCAGCATAACCAAGCATGCGGCGCCACGGCCGGTAGGCCAACAATTCACGACAGGCGGGCAGTTGCGCTTGGGTAACATGATCCAGCAGGACCCGGTGGGTGATGGCATCGCCCTGCAGACAGATGCGAGCCTCGAGCTGACGATTGCGCGCCTCTTCCTCCAGGCGCTGAAACATATCCGCAGGCAGAAAGCTTTCCTTGACCAGAAAACCCTGCCGCTGCAGTTGCTGCCTGTCTGTGCTGTCCAGCATCCAGGCCAGTTGCCAGCGCCGCAGTTTGAAGATGGCGGCCGCCAATAACAGACGAAGCACATGCAGACCCAGACGATTGAGCAGGCGGTTGCCGATAACGGGATTCTTCTTGAAGGATTTGGCGCCGGTCAGCAGCGTCGGCAGATACAACGGCCACAGCAGAAGCTGGCGCAGAGGGCGTTTCGGTGAACCGGCAGGCTTTTTCATCGCCTCCGAGTATGTCAGAAAACTCGACCCGTGAAAGATGTCACGGTGAGCCGGGGATGGCAGCGTTGGTGAATAAAACGACATTCCCCCTTGAGTCAAGGGGGATTAAAGGGGGTTGTGGAAACAAAAAAAAGCGGGGGCCGAAGCCCCCGCAAGTCGGCTTGGAACTGTTGTTACGAAGACTTGGTGAATTCCGGGTAGGCCTCCAGGCCGCACTCGGAAATGTCCACTCCGTTGTATTCGTCTTCTTCGCTGACGCGGATGCCCATGATCATCTTGATCACGAACCAGACCACAAAGGCCATGACGAACGTCCAGACGAAGATCGCGGCAATGCCCATCAGCTGAGCCTTGAGCGTGGCGTCGCCATTGGTCAGGCAGACCGCCAGCAGACCCCAGACGCCGACCACGCCATGCACCGAGATGGCGCCGACGGGATCGTCGATCTTGAGCTTGTCCAGCAGGATGATGGAGAACACCACGATCATGCCGCCCACGCCGCCGATGAGGGTCGCCTCAAGCGGGGTCGGGGTCAGCGGTTCAGCGGTGATTGCCACCAGGCCGGCCAGGGCGCCGTTCAGGGCCATGGTCAGGTCAGCCTTGGTGAACACGGCATGCGCCACCAGCAGGGCAGCGACCAGGCCACCGGCGGCAGCCATATTGGTGTTCACGATCACGCGGGCCACGGCGTTGGCTTCTTCCACGTTCGAAACCTTCAGTTCCGAACCGCCGTTAAAGCCGAACCAGCCCAGCCACAGGATCAGGGTGCCGATGGCGGCCAGCGGCAGGTTGGCGCCCGGGATCGGGTGAATCTTGCCGTCCTTGCCATATTTGCCGGTACGCGGACCCAGCAGCAGTACACCGGCCAGCGCGGCAGCGGCGCCACACATGTGCACCACGCCCGAACCTGCAAAGTCCAGGAAGCCGGCTTCATCCAGGAAGCCGCCGCCCCATTTCCAGTAACCCTGGATCGGGTAGATCAGGCCGGTCATGAACACGGCGAATACAAAGAAGCTCCACAGCTTCATGCGTTCCGCTACGGCGCCCGACACGATGGACATGGCGGTTGCCACGAACACCACCTGGAAGAAGAAGTCCGACAGGCTGGAATAGTAAGGGGCATCCTCACCACCGGCCAGGACCGCTTCAGTCGTGTTGTCGTCAGCGGAAAGCATCCAGTCCAGCACCGGCAGATAGCCGTTGCCGTCGCCCGGATACATCAGGTTGTAGCCACACACCATGTACATGATGCAGGCAATGGAATACAGGCCGACGTTCTTGGTCAGAATTTCGGCAGTATTCTTGGAACGGACCAGACCAGCTTCCAGCATGGTAAAGCCGGCGGCCATCCACATCACCAGAGCGCCCATCACCAGGAAATAAAAGGTGTCCAGGGCGTAGGCGACTTCTCTTACGTCTACGATTTCCACGGTTTAATCCTCCCGTAAAGCCTTAAAGCGCGTCCTTACCCGTTTCACCGGTGCGGATGCGGATGGCCTGCTCAAGCGTGGTTACAAAGATCTTGCCGTCGCCAATCTTGCCCGTGTGGGCCGCCTTGGTGATGGCTTCGATCGCCTGGTCGAGAATGCTCTCGTCCACGGCCACCTCGATCTTGACCTTGGGCAGGAAATCCACCACGTATTCAGCACCGCGGTAGAGTTCGGTATGTCCTTTTTGCCGGCCAAAGCCCTTGACTTCAGTAACGGTAATTCCCTGTACGCCGATATCGGACAGGGCTTCACGCACCTCGTCGAGCTTGAATGGCTTGATGATGGCGGTAACCAATTTCATCGTTTAGCTCCTCTTGTATGTCACACGCCCCGTCAGGCGCTCCCAAAAACTTGCGAGGACTAACAAGCATTTCCTGTGCCAACATGGGGCAAGGGGTGGGGTAAGGTATTGAAAAAGTTGCAGGAACAGATTCGCCCGCAAAGGTTGCGAACGGTCGAAACGGGGTTATATCGGCAAGGGGGCGGTCGACCTGGTGGCGTCATGCCCGTGCAGGCGGGAATCTACAGGCGCCGGCGAATGATATATCGTTTGCCGCAAGTGGATTCCGGCTCGCGTGAACAGGCTAGCCTGATTCCCCGAGCAATGCGCGCAGGCCCGTGAGATGGGATTCGCCCAGGGCCTGCAGGTCCTCGGCGGGCATTTCATCCTTGCCTTCCCAGGCCAGTTCTTCGGCCGGCAGCTCCTCAAGAAAGCGGCTGGGGCAGCAGTCGAAGCGTTCGCCGCGTTGCTGGCGGCTGCGCGCATAACTCAAGGCCAGGCCCTGACGCGCGCGGGTAATGCCCACGTACATCAGCCGCCGCTCTTCCTCGAGAGAGTCCGCTTCCAGACTGTTCTTATGCGGCAGGATCTCTTCTTCCACGCCCACCAGGTAGACCTGGTCGAATTCCAGGCCCTTGGCTGCGTGCAGGGTCATCAGCTGGACCTTGCCTTCGCCGTCATCGTCTTCCTGCTTGTCCAGCAGGTCGAGCAGACCCATGTGGGCAACGATCTCCGCCAGGTTTTTGTCCGGCCCGTCTTCGGCGGACAGGCGTCGAATCCAGTCCAGCAGGTTTTCCACGTATTCAATGCGGCGTTTGGCCTGGCCCTCATCGCGGCTGGTTTCGCGCAGCCAGTCGCTGTAGGCCGCTTCTTCCAGCAGACCGCGTACTATGCCGTGGGCGGATTCCGATTCGGCGCGCCGGGCCCATTCTTCCAGCCATTCCACAAAACGCTCCAGGCGCGCCATGGGGCGCTCGCCCAGGCGACCTGACCAGCGAATGCCGCGGGCAGCATCGAACAGACTCTGGTGGCGTTCCTGGGCATAGGCGCCGAGCTTTTCCAGCGTGGAAGGGCCGATTTCGCGGCGCGGGATGTTTACCACGCGCAGGAATGCGCGATCGTCATCGGGATTCACCAGCAGGCGCAGGTAGGCAATCACGTCCTTGACTTCGGCGCGTTCGAAGAACGACTGGCCACCGGAAACCTTGTAAGGCACATTCCGCTCACGCAGCATCTTTTCGAAGGGCTGTGCCTGGTGGTTGCTGCGGTAAAGAATGGCGTAGTCGCCGAAAGTCTTGCGGTTGCGAATGCGGTGCACACCCAGTTCATCAATGATGCGGCGGGCTTCGTCCTCGTTGTCTTCGCAGGGCAGTACACGGATTTTTTCGCCCTGGCCCAGTTCGCTCCACAGGGCCTTGTCATAGTGACGTGGATTGAGCTGGATCAGGTGATTGGCCGCCTTGAGGATGCGGTTGCAGGAGCGGTAGTTCTGCTCGAGTTTGATCACTTCCAGACGTGGAAAATCCTGTGACAGCTGGGCCAGGTTTTCCGGTCTTGCGCCGCGCCAGGCATAGATGGACTGATCATCGTCGCCTACCACGGTAAAGCGGCCATCCGCGCCGACCAGCTGACAGAACAGGCGGTACTGGGCGCCGTTGGTGTCCTGGTATTCATCTACCAGCAAGTAGCGGATGCGTTCCTGCCAACGTTTGAGCACATCCGGGTGCTCGCTGAACAGCTCCACCGGCAGACGCAGCAGGTCGTCGAAATCCACAGCGTTATAGGCCTTGAGGTGGCGTTGATATTCGCCATACAGGGCGGCTATTTTCATCTGCCGCTCATCTGCCGCCGCCGTCATGGCTGCTTCGGGGCTCAGCAGTTCATTTTTCCAGCCGGAAATCTGCCACTGGGCATCCTCCGGCAAATTGGCAGCCGCTCCGGCCAGCTCCTTGAGCAGGGTCATCACATCCTGGGCATCAAAAATACTGAAGCCGGTTTTATAACCCAGTGTCTGGCGCTCGGCCTGCAGGATTCGCAGACCCAGACTATGGAAAGTGGATACCGTCAGGCCACGGGTTCGGGCGGGGGGCAGCAGCCGGCTGACGCGCTCGCGCATTTCACGTGCGGCCTTGTTGGTAAAGGTAACGGCGGTCACCTCGCCGGGGTCGAATCCGCAGCGCTCTATGAGATGGGCGATCTTGCGTGTAATGACCCCGGTCTTGCCACTGCCCGCACCAGCCAGTACCAATAACGGGCTGCTGACGTTCCTAACCGCTTGTTTTTGTTGTGGATTAAGTTCCATGAAATATCAGGCTGTAAACGTTGGCATGTGGATTGCTTTATTTCAGGCGAGACCGAGGCTTGTCGGGCGCGGCATTGTATCAGGCCTGGCCTGGCGACCAAGTGTCAGCCATGCAGTGCTGTAGACGGGGTCGCTGTCGGAGGGGACTGATACAAGACCACGGTGGGATTGAGGCCCCTAACTTGGCAGCCGTGTATAGATGCGTTATAACCCGCGCATTCTTATACGAAAACGTTTAGGGGTGTATGAGGATGCCCAGGGCACTTGTTTTGAAGTTTTTGGGTTCGCTATTTAGCTCGTAAGTTTGGAGAGCAAAAGGAGAGACGACATGCTCGACATGAAGAAGGTGATGGCTGGTGTGGTTGTAGCCACCGGTGGCCTGTTTAGTACTCAGGCAATGGCGGAAACCACCGGTAGCCTGAATCTGACCAGTGAATACATGTTCCGCGGTATTGTAAGCAGTGGCGGTGCGGCCATTCAGGGTAGCCTGGACTGGAGTTCCCCGACCGGCGTTTATGCCGGCGCCTGGGCTTCCAATACTTCCCCCACAGTCGATGGTAATGAACTGGACCTGTATTTCGGCTGGGCCGGTGACATGGGTAACGGCCTGGGCGTTGACCTGGGTTTTGTTTACTACATGTTTTCGGAGGATGGCGAAGTCAATGAGCCAGGACAGGACGAAGACATCGACTACTGGGAAATCTACGGTGGTCTGTCCTATGGTGGCCTGTCCGGCAGTGTTTACTATGCCGATGATTTCTTTGCGTACGACGGTGCGCTGATCAGTACCGGCGGTGCCACGGGTGACGGTTCAATGGTTTACCTGACCCTCGCCTATACGGCTACTATCAAGGAAGGCCTGGATATAACCTTCCAAGTTGGCCATAACTCCGGCGAAGGCATTGAAGCCGCACTTCTCGACCTCTATGGCTCGACGGATGATACTTATGTGGATTGGAGTATCACCACCAGTAAGGATCTTGGCAACGGCTGGGGTGCCAGCTTTGCTTATGTCCAGACTGACATCGATTCCAGCTTCGTGGACCTGGATGATGATGGTATAGACGATGCAAACTACTCAGACGATGCCAAGTTTGTGGTATCCCTGAGCAAGGAATTCGACCTCTAAACAGAGCGTCTGAATGGAAAAGGCGGGCCTTGGCCCGCCTTTTTTTGTGCGCGTGATTTGCCCCGGCATGTAGCGCAGCGTGCAATGTTCAAGTTTATTCAGGCGCATGCCCCATTATGGCGCAACCAGGCTCAACTACAGGCCAGTGCGTGCGGAGCGCATATATGCACTATTTGGGTGCGTTTGCGCAATTATGATGCACTAGCCTGCCGATCTCAGGTTGCGATCCATTTGCCGGTATTGCAGGGCCTCGCCTATGTGCTGGGTATCGACCGTCTCTCGGTCGGCCAGATCGGCGATGCTGCGGGCTACTTTCAGAATGCGGTGATAGGCCCTTGCGGAAAGCTGCAGGCGTTGCATGGCCTGGTCCACGACATCGAGAGCGGGCGCTGTTAATTGAATATGTCCGGCCAGTTCTGCCGGCAGCAGCGCCGCATTCGCTTTTCCCTGGCGTTCAAGTTGGCGTTGTCTTGCCAACGTGACCCGTTGTCGTATCTGTTCGCTGCCTTCTGAAGGCGCATGGCCATGCGTGACCGAGATCTGTTCCGCGGCCACCGGTTTTACATAGAGCTGCAAGTCTATGCGATCAAGTAAAGGGCCAGAAATCTTTGCGGCATATCGCAGCATTTGTTCCCGGGTGCAACTGCAACGGCCATTGGCATCGCCCCACCAGCCACAGGGGCAGGGGTTCATGGCTGCAATCAGCTGAAATCGGGCCGGGTATTCGGCTTGCCGGGCCGCGCGTGAAATGGTGATGACCCCGGATTCCATCGGTTCACGCAGTACTTCCAGGGCGTGGCGGCTGAACTCGGGTAGTTCATCCAGGAAGAGCACCCCATGGTGCGCCAGACTGATTTCTCCTGGTTGTGGAATGCCGCCGCCGCCTGCCAGGGCTATCGCCGAGGCGGTGTGATGCGGCTGGCGAAAAGGCCGGCGCTTCCAGGCCTTCAAATCCACAGCGCCCTGACTGATGGACTGAATCGCCGCCACCTCCAGCGCCTGCGGTTCGGATAACGGCGGCAACAGACCCGCAAAACGGCTGGCCAGCATGCTCTTGCCGCTGCCGGGAGGGCCCACGAACAGCAGGTGATGTCCGCCTGCTGCGGCCACTTCCAGCGCCCGTTTGGCCTGGTGCTGACCACGAACGTCACGTAAATCAGGATGGTCGGTTTCCACTGGCAGGTAACTGACTTGCTCCGCGGGAGGTAGCGGGTCGCGTTGGGCGAGATGGGCGCAGACAGACAGGAGGTGATCCGCCGTCAGGGTTTCATTGTCTGATGACAAAGCAGCTTCCCCGCCATTGTCTACCGGGATAATGAGCTGCCGATTATGTTTTGCACAGGCGAGCGCGGCTGGCAGGGCGCCAATGATGGGGCGCAAATGACCGCTGAGAGACAGTTCGCCCAGAAATTCATATTGCTTCAGCGGGTCCGTGGCAATTTCACCGGCAGCAGCCAATATGCCGATGGCAATGGCCAGATCAAAACGTCCGCCATCCTTGGGTAGGTCAGCCGGAGCCAGGTTTACGGTGATACGGCGTGCGGGAAAGCTGAAGCCGCTGTTAATGATAGCCGCCTTTACGCGATCCTTACTCTCCCGTACAGCCGCTTCGGGCAGACCGACGAGTGACAGGCCGGGCAGGCCATTGGCCAGATGCACTTCAACGCTGACCAGTGGCGCATCAAGGCCGTGGCGCGCACGGCTGAAAACCGTTGCCAGTGCCATAGGACACTCCTTTTATTATGGTTCTTCAATAACCCGCCTGACTAGAAAGCCGGGCAGGCGAGCGGGGATAAAGCGCCCCGCTGTTATTCGGATTCGGTCAGACGTTTTTCCAGCTCTGCGACCTGCTTCTCCAGGGCTTCCAGCCGGGAACGGCTGCGTGCCAGCACCGCCTGCTGCACCTCGAATTCCTCGCGGCTGACGAGGTCCATACGGGCCAGACTCTGTTGCAGTACGGCACGTACGTTGCGCTCCAGTTCGTCGCGCATACCGGCAAGACCCGGCGGCAGCAGCTGGCTGAGCCGCCGGGCGAGATCGTCAAACTGACTGTTCTCCACTATTCGGCAGGCCCGCTCAGAACTGGGTGCGCAGAGCCACGCGGAAGTTGTTTTCCGACAGCGTGCGGTCGATGGTGGTGAAGTCCATTTCGCCGCCGATGTATTCACCGACTACCGCCCAACGCGGAGAAAGGTTATACACGGCTGTGCCAATAAACTGCGAACTTTCGATTTCGAAAGACTCGTCCTCCAGTTCGCTGTACTTGCCGGCCGCACGGAATTCCCAGTCGTCATTCAATGAATAGCGCAGGCCCAGCTCTCCGCCCCAGCCCTTGTCCTGGAAATCGGTAGCGCCGGGGATATCGAATTCGAAATCCTCGTAGCTGGCGATGCCATAGATGTCAGTCTTTTCGAAGATATTGAAATGCGCGCCAAAACCCAGACCAAAGCGGTCCAGGTGCAGGTCGTTGTCGTATTCCACTTCGTCGGTATTCGCGGTGAAGAAGAAGGTATCTCCGGCCAGGAAATTCACTTCCAGGTCGAAGCCGTCACCTTCCTCATCGCCAAAATCACTGTAGCGGTAACCCAGTTCCAGATAGCTATAGCTCAGTTCAGCCATGGCAGTCATCGGCAGGCAAAGGGCCGCCGCAGCAAACAGATGTGCAAGTTTCATTTCTCTCCCCTCCAACAGGTGCGCCTAGGATACCAACGGCGTCGGCATACGCAAAAAAAAACCGGGGCAGCGCCCCGGTTTTTATCGGACGAAATTACGTTTAGAAGTTGTAACGTACGCCAACCCGCAGATCGTCGCGATCGCTTTCGCCTACGTTATCGTTTTCGTAGTCGCCGGTAAGGTACTCACCGGTAATCGCCCAGTTCGGATTAAAGGCAAATGAACCACCGATTTTGAAGAAGTTGCCTTCCAGGTCTCCGACATCATCGTATTCATAGCTGATGTAGCCATCAGCCGAAGCACCAAGTGCAGTACGTGCACCCACTTCGATACCGAAACCGCTATCGTCGCCTAGCGCGCCGGCGTCAACATTTTCAAAAGTCAGGTTCCCGAATACATCAATTCCACCGGTGAAAGTGTTGCTATGGGCGCCTACGCCGACACTGGTTTCTTCAAGATCGCCACCGTCATAGCTTAGATCCTTGTATTCACCCAGAACATAAAAAGTGTCCGAGAAGCTGAATACGCCGCCTACATCAAACCCGTCGCCATCCGTTGAAACGGTGCCATCAAGCTCACTGTCTGCGATCCAGTTCGCCTGCACATAGTTGTAACTCAAACCCTCAGCTGCCCAGACCGGGGCACAAGCCAATAAGCCGACAATCGCAATTGATTTTTTCATCTCCACTCCTTGTTGCACAAGAAAAGAGCGACCTAGAGGCCGCTCTCGCTCAACATGAATTCTACGGCTCCCCGCACCTGCTCATCCGTGAGGCCGGGGCTGCCGCCGCGCGGCGGCATGGCATTTTTACCATTGATGGCATTACTGACCATGGTATCCAGTCCGGCGGACATAAGTGCCGACCAGGCTGCCTTGTCACCAATCTTCGGCGAATTCATCACGCCGCTAGCATGGCAGCCGGCGCATACTTCGGCAACCACCTGTTCCGGTGTCTTGTCGGCCGCGCCCTCGTCAACCGGCGGCTGGGTGACAGCGGCGTTGGGATCGGTGTTGACCTGGCCGACTGGCTGAATGCGTTCGGCAATGCGCGCCAGACGCGCCGGGTCTTCGCCCTGTTCGATGGTATTTGCCTGAATGGCGCCAGCGGTGAAATAGATCACTACGGCCAGGCCAATCAGAAAAGCGAGCACGCCCGCAAATGTAACTACAAAAACTTTATCGTGGTTGGCGGACACGAAGCTTCCCCTTGCTTGTTTGAGCGTAACGCTCCGAAACTGAAGCGCAGATTATAAACGACGCCGCGCTGCATGGGCTATGTTCCACCCGTTGAAAGCCAGGTTTTACCATATTCATGCTGTGCATTGGCCGAATGATAGAAGAATTTTTTGCGGGTTTGGGTAAACTGTTGGCATGCCGGATAGCCTCTTCCAGTTACCGCACGAACCGGGCGCACAACGCTACCGGCCAGACTACTTGTACCGCCGCTGTGAGCAGGCAGTCGAGCACTGGCTGAAGAGAGCCCGCCGCATTTCACACAGTCGCGCCTCCGATCTGCCTATGCCGGAAGTGGAGTTCAATCTCCGCGGGCTGAATGCCGGCATGGCGGTTTTTTCCGGTCGGCGCACCTCGCCCGGCCGCATCCGTATCAATGAAGATTTGCTACGCCGTTACCCCAGGGAAATGATTCAGCACACCGTGCCGCATGAGGTTGCGCACCTGGTGGCCTATGCGCTGTACCGCAAAACCGATCACGGCGAAGAGTGGCAGTCGATCATGCGTTACTTCGGCAAACCACCGACACGCTGCCATCAGATGCAGGCCCGGCCGGCCAGACAACACAAAAAGTATCGTTATCTCTGTGGTTGCCAGGAGCATCTGGTCGGCGCCCAGATCAACGCCCGTATTCATCGCGGACTTGTCTACACCTGCCGCCGCTGCGCCGAGCCCCTACGCTCAGCGGCTTGATACATGCTGGCAAGCCGGGTCCGGTGGCGTTATGCTACCGCGCCCAAAGCGCCCGTAGCTCAGCTGGGTGAGCCCATTGAGATGAAGCATGGCTTCATTGGCGCGAACGACCGGCCATGGATGGCCGGGCCGGTATTCAACCAAGGCGGCCAGGTGTTGCCAGGGACGGCGGTTCCAGACAATCCGATTAATGCGCCCGTAGCTCAGCTGGATAGAGCGCCACCCTCCGGAGGTGGAAGTCGGGGGTTCGAATCCCTCCGGGCGCGCCACTCACTTCGTTCGTAGCTTGCCCATCGTGATTCCCGGCCCTCGGCTGGCAGGCCTCGGGCGTTCGCCGTGGCCGAGCGATGCTCGTCCGGTTTCGGCTCATCCCTCCGGGCGCGCCATATATAAAACCCCTGCAAAGCAGGGGTTTTTTCGTTGTGGTTCAGGATTCAAGGCTGGGTTGTTGACCTATTCTCGATTGAATGCCCCGGTCTTTTCGGTGACTTCTGACTCATTCATTGAATAACGCTTCACCACATTTTGCGTATCAAATTCAACGACAAGTTCTTTTTTTGTTCCAGAGGAGGTTGCCGTGAACCAGTTTGCAAACGGCACATATGACATCCCGTCTGCAGAGAGGTCCTTGAATTCATAGGTCCAGGCCTCCAGGCCGTCATCGGTGAATGAGGTTTTCAATGGGGCGCCAAACATTGCCTGGACTTCCACCTTGGTCGTCTTGCCTTCCACCATTTTGTTTTGAACCGATGTTTCAGATTCATCCTTGAGAGACTTATTGCCATTGCTGGCACAAGCTGCCAATCCAATGGTTATTAACAGTGAACCTGACAGGATTATTGCCTTGAACATAACACCCTCTCCCGATAACAGTTTCCAGAAGACCATGGTTTAGACGGCGTCCCGCAGGGGATACGAACCTCTGTTGCCGCCGTGAGAGTGGGTGAACATGGCTCGGTAATTTTGATTATGGGCAAGATTATATGGTTGATTCAGAAAGGTGGTCCATACTTTCACAATGACCCCCCCTTGAAGTAAATCGGCGTAGCGCACACAGGGGCTCATATCAATTTGGGAATGCCAAATAAAGCTGGCGGCGCACCCCGGAAATAGATATCTTGCCTTCACCCACTACAACTACAGAAAACACCCCATGAGAGATCAGGTAACTGCCCCGCCACGTGTCTTGGTGGCGATCGCTTTGTTGTTGTCAATTTCAGCTTGCGCCACTCCCAAGGCTATTGAGCCTGTTGACTGGGTCGACCAGGACGTTCAGCGTCTGCCTGTCTCGGGTAAGGGGGCATGGGCCCGGCTTACCAACAAGCCCCTGGTGATCGGCCAGTACACGGTGCAGCCCAGTTCCGCATTTACAGGGGGAGGCATATCCACAACAACTACGGACAGTACGCGCTTTGGTGTCGCTGTGGATCATGACAGTGGCAAGGAGATTGGTATCGGTACCAGCACAACCAGCAACGAAGGGGCTATTGATTTTCGTCTGTCAGCACCTTCCGGGCCGTTAGCTCATGTGCGTTGTCGCCAATACCTGAAATCGACCAGCGATCAAATCGGCGGCACCAACAGTAAAGGCGAAGATAGCTGGAGCATTTTACAAAAAACAGGTTACAAAGCCTCCCTCAGCTGTCGGTCCAAGTCTTTAAGCGCTGATTGGCCACAATGGGACATGAACCTGGAAACCTATGAGGCTGCGCCATTCAAAGGCAACCTTAGCATTGAAGGTTCTGTATTCGAGGTGGCCGGCACCAAGGCAACCAGCATCGGATCCATGGGCCTGACTTCCAGCTACGAAGTGCGTCAGGGCAGCTCGGTTTTAGCGCTTGTGGACCTTAATGGCGATGGTCAATTAAGCATCACCATGCCTACAAGCAAACAAAAGCATGCCTCCCTTGTAGGCGCTGCCGCAGTATTAATGCTCGCCAACGACCCGGTAACAGAAGAGTAGGGTGCAGGTTCCTACCTCAACCGAAAATGTTTCCTGATTCCGGGCGTCGGGAATCAATGTGATCTCTTCCAGAAGAGTCTGCGAGAGAGGGGCCGAACCCTTTCCCGTTTGTGTAACAGTGGTACGCCTAAAGGCAGCAGACCAGACACCAGTAAGCGGTTATTCAAGAGTAGCGGTTGGGTCTGAATCTGTGGTTTGGACGCGTGCCGGATAGTGGCTATATTCAAGGTCATGACAGAGGCGATACCCAAAAACCTGTTCCTGCAAAGTCTGGAGCGCTGTTCCGAAGACGAAGACTTCATAGCCTCGTTTTACGACAACTTCCTGGGCGCATCCGAGGAAGTCAGGGAAAAGTTCGCAGAAACCGACTTTACCCGCCAGAACAGGATGTTGCTCAAGTCTTTGAGGCTCTGCGCAGGTGCAACGGCAGGTGACCTTGCGGCTCTGCGTGAACTCAGGGAGCGGGCAGAAACCCATGACCGCCAACACCTGAATATCCGGCCGGAGCTGTACGATCTTTGGTTGGACGCGATTATCAAGACGGCCCGTGAATATGACGAGCTATGGAGTCCGGACATAGAAGAGGCCTGGAATACGATCCTCGGGCACGTCATCCATCACATGATCAAGTACTACTGATTGAGGGTGGTTTGAAAGGAAGGCGCCGGAAAAGCGTAGTCTTCCTTTTCGAACAAATGCAGGCATATGTCCACCGCCTCCCGGTCATACGAGACGCCGCGCTTGCGTTTTATTTCATCCAGCGCCATATCGAGCCCAGGGGATTTGCGATAGGGCCGATCGTTGGTCATGGCCTCCATGGTGTCAGCTATCGCAATGATCTTGGCCTCTATGAGTATGTCGCCATCCATTAATCCTCGAGGATATCCGGAACCGTCAATCTGCTCATGATGCTGGCGTACGATTTCGGCAATCGGCCAGGGCAGATGTGTGTCCTTCAGAATCTGGTAGCCGGCTTCGGCATGTGTCTTGACCAGCGCATATTCCAGTTCCGACAGACGCATGGGCTTGGTGAGTAACTCCGAAGGTATCTGCACCTTGCCGACGTCGTGAATGGTGGCGGCCAGTTTCAAACCCTGGAGTTGATCGCCAGTGATCCCCATGGTTTTGGCGATTTTCACGGACAGATCGGCAACCCTCTCCTGGTGGCCGGCGGTATAGGTATCACGTGCGCCAGCGGTTGCAGCTACCACCGCAATAGTCTGCTGCAGGTTCTCCATTAACAGTTTCTGGGCGGTCTGGAAGGCTTCTGCATGCTCCCGTTCCCGGGTGATGTCGCGGCTGGTGACAAAGATGCCGCTCAGGTGTTGCGGATCCTTGTGCGGATTGTATTTGGCTCTGGACTGCAGAATATGGATCGAACCGTCCTTGGCCCGGAAATGTAATATGGAAATGATGGTTTTCTGTGGATTCTGCAGGCTGCGCCCCAGGTCGTTTTGTGCTGCCAGTAATTCAGATTCCGGGACATATTCCATGAAGGAATGGCCTGACATTTCTTCAGGCTGATAACCCAGAATTTCCTTGCAGGCCGGGCTGATGTACTGGATGACGCCCTGATCATCCAGAATAGTGATGATATCCGTGAGATTCTCGATCAGGACCGAGATATTACGGTCTCCGATGATATGGGTTTGAGAGCCATCCATATGCAACACCTCCTTGATTATTGAGTTATATGGACAGTGTGGGATTAAAGATAGACGTCAGGCGCATTTTTTCAACTGCGGATTCTGGCAAAGCGATATTGGTAGTTGCAGACCTGTCCGGCAGCGTGCATGCAAGAGTTTGTTGTGTTCTGAAACCGGAATGTAATCAGATACGCCTAACATTCCCCAGGGTAAAGCTGATAATGACCTGGCAAGAGACTGGCAACAGTTCAATTCAATGAAATCACCCGGATCGGCAGGTGAGGTCTTTCGCGTATTTAGCAGACTGGGGCTTACGTCTTTCGGTGGTCCCGTTGCGCACCTGGCGTATTTCCATCAGGAGTTGATTGTCCGGCGCCGCTGGTTGAGTGAGGCGCAGTACGCACAGCTACTCGCAATATGTCAGTTCCTGCCGGGACCGGCCAGCAGCCAGTTGGGTTTCTGCCTGGGCCTGTTACGCGGAGGCTGGTTGGGTGCGCTGGCCGCGTTTGTTGCGTTTACACTGCCGTCCGCACTATTGCTTGTTGCGGTGGCCCTGCTGTTGCCTTATCTGGATAACGACACCGGCGTTGCCGTTATTCACGGGCTGAAGATCGTGGCCGTAGTCGTTGTGGCGCATGCAGTTTCCGGTATGGCCCGCAAGCTGTGTCCTGATGTCAGCCGCCAGAGCATCGCCGTCGCTGCGGCCGCCATCATGCTGCTCTCGGCCAGTGCCTGGGCGCAGTTGCTGGTGATCGCTGCAGGCGCGGGGTTGGGCATCACGCTGTGCCGGGTGGGGCAGACGGAATCGGCGGAAGGTTTTGCTCCACCGCATGGTCCACGCGTCGGTCTTGCGCTGTTGCTGCTGTTTTCTGTTTTGCTGTTGTGCTTGCCATTCCTTGCGCAAAGCGTGGGTGGCTGGGCTTCCATTGCCGAGGTGTTCTACCGGGCGGGCGCATTGGTGTTCGGCGGCGGGCATGTGGTGCTGCCCCTGCTGGAAGAGTCGGTGGTCGGGCGTGGCTGGATGGCTGCAGATACCTTCCTTGCCGGTTATGGGGCTGCCCAGGCCGTGCCAGGTCCGCTGTTCAGCTTTGCCGCCTTTCTCGGCGCCGGCATGCAAGATACGGGTGGCTGGGCGGCTGCAGTTATCGCCCTGCTGTTTATTTTCATGCCGGGGTTTTTACTGGTGGCCGGCGTACTGCCGTTCTGGAACCGGGTGACGGCGCATGCCTATGCCGGCAGGGCTATTGCGGGCGTGAATGCAGCCGTTGTGGGGCTGCTGGCCGCCGCCCTGTACGACCCGGTGTGGGTCAGCGCTATCCACCAGCCCGTTGATGTGGCGATTGCGCTGGTGGGCTGGCTGATACTGACGGCCTGGGGGCGGTCAGCCATTTATGTGGTCATGTGGTGCGTGCTGGCAAGTCTGGGCTGTCATTTTCTTTGAGCCTGTCCGCATCGTCTCCGCCGGGGCGCAGGTCACCGGCCATGCGGCGGATCAGCAGATAGAACAGCGGGATAAAGAAGATGGCCAGGAAAGTGGCGGACAGCATGCCGCCCAGTACCGCGGAGCCGATAGCAATACGTGCGGCTGCACCGGCGCCCGAACTGAATGCCAGCGGCACCACCCCGAGCGAGAACGCCATGGATGTCATCAGTATGGGCCGCAGGCGGATGCGGGCGGCTTCCATCACGGCATCAAGCAGGTCATGCCCCTGGTCCTGAAGACTCTTGGCGAACTCGACAATAAGGATGGCGTTTTTGGCGACCAGGCCTATGGTGGTCAGCACGCCGACCTGGAAGAACACATCATTGGTCAGGCCGCGTGACATGGCGGCCAGTACGGCGCCCAGTACACCCAATGGCACAACCAGCATGACCGAGAAGGGAATCGACCAGCTTTCATACAGTGCCGCCAGCGCCAGGAAAACCACGATAAGTGAAATGGCGTAGAGAAAGGGCGCCTGCGAGCCAGACTGTTTTTGCTGGTAGGAGACGCCGGTCCACTCCAGACCGAAGCCGGAGCCCAGGTCGTCCACCAGTTTTTCCATTTCCTGCATGGCGGCGCCGGAGCTGTAGCCCGGCGCCGGCTCGCCGAGTATGCGCATGGTGGGGACGCCGTTGTAGCGCTCCAGACGGGGAGAGCCGTAATCCCATTCCGTGGATATCAAGGTGCTGAACGGCACCATGGCGCCGTCCTGGTTGCGAAGATGCCAGAGAGACATATCCTCGGGCGACATGCGGAAAGGCGCATCGGCCTGTACATAAACGCGTTTGATCCGGCCCTGGTCGACAAAATCGTTGACGTAGTTCGAGCCCCAGGCGGTGGACAGCATGTCGTTGATGTCGGCCAGCGGCACACCCAGCGCGCGGGCTTTTTCGTAATCGACCGTGATGCGGAACTGCGGGTTGTCGTCCTGGCCGCTGGGACGCACACGTATCAGGGCGGGATTCTGGTTGGCGCGCCGCACCAGTTCGTCACGTGCCTCCAGCAAGGCTGCATGGCCTGCGCTGCCGTAATCCTGCAATTGCAGGTCAAAGCCGGTGGCGTTGCCCAGCCCGCGTACCGCCGGCAGGTTGAAGGCGAAGGCCTGGCCATCCTTGATTTTGGAAAAGGGCGGTGTCACGCGCGCCAGCAGCGCCTGGGCGCTTTCGGTATCCGGGTCGCGTTCGTCCCAGGGTTTCAGATTCACGAAAGCCAGGCCATTATTCTGGCCGCGTCCGGCAAAACCGAAACCGGCCAGGGTAAACACACCCTCCACCATGGACTCGGATTCCAGGTGGCCACGGATTTCATTGAGCACAGCCTGGGTGCGTTGCTGGGTGGCGCCGGCCGGCAGGGTGGCTTGAGCCAGCAGCAGACCCTGGTCTTCATCCGGCAGAAATGCGGTGGGCAGGCGCACAAACAGCACCGCCAGCAGAGCGAAGATGCCCAGATAGATCAGTCCATAACGCTTCGGGCGGCTGCCGATGTGTCTGACCGAGGCCCTGTAACCACGGGTGCAGCGCTCCAGAAAGCGATTGAAACCGCCGAACAGGCGCTTGAGGAAACCACGGTCTTCTTCGGCCGGCGGTTTGAGCATGGTGGCGCACAGCGCCGGGCTCAGAATCAACGCCACGATCACCGACAGCGCCATGGCGGAAACGATAGTCAGTGAGAACTGCCGGTAAATGGCGCCGGTACTGCCGGGAAAAAAGGCCATGGGTACAAACACGGCCGACAGCACCACGCCGATACCGACCAGCGCACCCTTGATCTGACCCATGGACCGCCGGGTTGCCTCGTAAGGCCCGAGGTTGTCCTCGTGCATCACACGCTCGACGTTTTCCACCACCACAATGGCGTCGTCCACCAACAGGCCGATGGCCAGCACCATGCCAAACATGGTCAGCATATTGATGGAGAACCCGGCGGCCGCCATCACCGCGAAGGTGCCCAGCAGCACAACCGGCACGGCAATGGTCGGGATCAGGGTGGCGCGCAGGTTCTGCAGGAACAGCAACATCACCAGGAACACCAGCGCGATGGCCTCGAACAGGGTTTTGTAAACCTCATGGATGGCTACGCGGACAAACGGCGTGGTGTCGTAGGGGTATTCGACGGTTACGCCGTCCGGCAGGAAGGGCTTCAGCTCAGCCATGCGTTTGCGCACCCGCTCGGCGGTGTCCATGGCGTTGGCATCCGGCGCCAGGTTGATGCCGAGCCCGGCAGAGGGCTTGCCCTTGTAATAGGAGATGATGTCGTAGTTCTCGCTGCCCAGCTCCACGCGGGCCACGTCAGACAAGGTGACGCGCGAACCATCGGCCTTGGTCTTGAGCAGGATGCGTTTGAACTCTTCCACCGAGGACAGCCGGTTCTGGGCAACGATGGTGGCGTTGAGTTGCTGGCCTTGCACCGAGGGCAAACCGCCCAGCTGGCCGGCAGTGACCTGATTGTTCTGTACCTCGATGGCCTCAACCACGTCGCCAGCCACCAGTCCGAACTGGGTCAGCTTGTTGGGGTCCAGCCAGATACGCATTGCGTACTGCGAGCCGAACAGCTGGGTACTGCCCACACCCTGCACGCGGGCAATGGGTTCCTGTATGCGGGCGGCGATGAAGTCGGCGAGGTCGGTGCGGTCCAGCCGCCCGTCATTGGAAATCAGCGCCAGCACCATCATGAAGTTGGAGTTGGCCTTGACCACGCGAATGCCCTGCGTCTGTACCGGCTGCGGTAACTGGGCTTCCGCCAACTGCATCTTGTTTTGCACCTGAACCTGGGCAATATCCGGATCGGTGCCCGGTTCGAAGGTGAGAATAATGCGGGCCGAACCGTTGGCCTCGCTCAGCGAGCCCATGTACAGCAGGTTATCCACCCCGGTCATCTGTTGTTCGATCACCTGAGTGACTGACTGCGACAGGGTCTCGGCCGAAGCGCCCGGATAAGTGGCCTGGATCTCCACGGCAGGGGGCGCCACAGTCGGATACCGTTCTACCGGCAGTGTGCGCATGGCCAGCGCGCCGGTCATCATGGTCACGATGGCCAGCACCCAGGCGAAGATGGGCCGGTCGATAAAAAAATCAACCATGATTGTCGGCTTGAGGATGGTTCGGAATATCGGCCGGCACGGTGATGACCGGATCACCCGGCTGCACATGTTGCAGGCCGGTCACGATCAACTGGTCGCCCGCCTGCAGTCCGGCTGTAACCAGCCAGAAGCTGCCAATGGTACGAGGCGCTTCCAGCCTGCGTTTCTCAACCTTTCCTTCGCTGTTCACCACCAGAGCCGTTGCCTGTCCCTGGCGATTGTGTGTCACGCCCTGTTGCGGGACGAGCAGAGCGTTCTGTTTCACGCCCTCGGAGAGGCGTGCGCGTACGAACATGCCCGGCAGCAGATCATGATCCGGGTTGGGGAACAGGGCGCGCAAGGTGACGGTGCCAGTTCCCTGATCAACCGTGACATCGGAAAACTGCAACTGCCCGGCAAGCGGGTACTGCTGGCTGTTTTCAAGCAGCAGGGTTACGGGTGCCTGATCGGGTGCCGCATCTTTCAGATTGCCTTCGGCAAGCGCCTTCTTCAGGCGCAGTAATTCATCACTGGAACGGGAGATATCCACGTAGATCGGGTCCAGCTGCGTGACCTGGGCCAGCGCCTGAGACTGGTTGGCTGTGACCAGCGCGCCTTCAGTAACAAATGAGCGACCGATATTGCCATCGATGGGCGATTTGACCGTGGTGTAGTCGAGATTGATGCGGGCGGCCTGCAGAGCGGCGGCCGCCACCTGTACCTGAGCCTTGCTTTGCTCGAGATTGGATAGCGCATCGTCATACTCCTGTTTGCTGACGGCGCTGTTCTCCAGCAATTGCTCGAAACGCTGAGTGCGCAACTCGATGGCTCTGACCGCTGCGCGTGCCTTGGCCAGTTCCGCGCCGGCTCTTTCCACTTCGGCGCGATAGGGCTTCGGGTCAATCTGATACAGCGTCTGGCCGGCCTTGACCTGCGAGCCTTCCTCAAAGAGGCGCTTCTGAATAATGCCGTTGATCTGCGGGCGGACTTCGGCGACCCGATAAGCCGAAGTACGGCCATTGAGTTCATCGAACAGTTCCACCGGCTGCGCCTGCAGCGTCACAATGGCGACTTCTACCGGACCAGCCTCTGAGGACATGCCGGTACTTTGCTCGCAGCCTGTGGCGAAGAGCACAAGCCCCAGCATTCCCACGAAGCCGGCGGGAAGTGCGCGACGCGTTCGGCGCGACAAGCGGGGAGCAGTGTACTGAAACATCCTTTTCAGCATGGTTCTTCCAAAGTCCTTAAAGATAGGCGTAATATACATACATTCATGAATGTATATCAAGATTTTTCATAGAGAAAGCACCTCTTGGAGTAGTCGGGCAGTTGAGCCTGTTTTCGACCTGACGGATGTGAAGCGATGGCAAGAAAAACCAAACAGGAAGCCCTGGAAACCCGCGGCCAGATACTGGATGCGGCCGAGCATGTGTTTCGCGAAAAAGGGGTATCACATACCACCTTGACCGACATCGCCGAGGCGGCCGGGGTGACACGCGGCGCCATTTACTGGCACTTCAAGAACAAGATCGATTTATTCAACCAGATGCACGAGCGCATCTATCTGCCAATCCAGGCGCTGGCCGAAGAGAGCGCCAACCGCGTGGAACCCGATCCGCTGGGTCGGCTGCGCGAACTGCTGGTAACAGTACTGAAGGACACCGTGCGTAATCCGCATCAACAGCGAGTGCTGGATATTCTGTTTCTGCGTTGTGAATTCATCAGCCAGATGGGCGCACTGGTAGAGCGTCAGACCCGTTACCATCAGGAAGCCATGGATCGCACCCGGCGCGCGCTGGAAAACGCCATCACCCGCGGCCAGTTGCCAGAAGCGCTGGACACCCGCAAGGCTACTACCGCACTGCACGCCTATATCCGCGGCCTCATTACCAACTGGCTGTTGCTGCCCGAAAACTTCAATCTGGAACGGGACGCCGAATCATTGGTGGATGCCTATTTCGACATGCTGCGGCACTCGGCAGCCTTCCGTCAGTGAGCAACGCGCTGATTGAAGGCGGCGAGCTCACCTTCGATCGAAGCTTCCAGCCGAATACCGGTGCTGTTCAGGAAACCGGCCAGCATCACGTAGTGGCCGGTGAGGATCATGATTTCGATGGCCAGCTTGGTACTGTAGTTTTCCTTCAATAATTCCCAGGTGGCGTCGCTGAGATGCTGCTGTGTGCACAGCTCATCGCAGGCAAACATGGCTGCTCTGTCCGGGGCGTCGGCGAAAGCCTCGGGCCCACAGGAAACGTTGAGAATATCCTCGTCAGTGACACCGCTTCGCAATCCGACTTCTACGTGCTGGCCCCATTCGTAGCGGCAGCGGCAGTTCCAGCCGGTACGCAGGATGATCAGTTCGCGTGTGCGTGCAGACAGCTTGCCGTAGGGCATCAGGCGGGAGGCGAAGAACAACCAGGCCCAGAACAGCCGCCCGTGAATCTGCAGGACGGTGAAGATGTCCGGTACCTGGTCACGTCCCATGAAGCGGGCAAGCCCGCCAATCATGCGGAACCCGAGTCCGCGTTCGGCGGGTGGTGGCGGCGGGATGCGTACCCCGTCCGTCAGGATCCAGCCCTGAGGCGGGGTCAGTTCTGCGTTTGCTGGCATGCCTTTTCCTTCCGGTATTGCGTGGGGGTATAGCCGGTACTTTGTTTGAACCAGCGCAGGAAAGCCTGCCGCGAGGCAAAACCCATGCGGCCCGCGATGTTATCAACAGACGTTTTCGGATCGTTGAGATATTCGTGCGTTAGGTCGAGACGTACCAGGTGCAACAGTTCCCGGTAACTGGTGCCGTGTTCGTCAAGTTTTCTTTGCAAGGTGCGGCCACTCATGCCGAGTTGTATGGCAACCATTTCCTTGGTGGGAACGCCGTCGATGATCATGCCCTTGATCAGGTGGCGTACCTCATGACTGAGTGAATATTCCAGCGCGCGTTCACGCAGGGTTGTTTCGGCATGCTGTTCTATGAGGTTCTTGATATAGGCATCGCCGTGCGGCATGCGGACATCCATCAGGCGGGCGGGAATGGTGGCGGAAGCCGCTTCCTTGTCAAAGTAGACCGGGCAACGGAAGAAGGTGAAATAGCCGCGGTTGTGTGCGCTGTCCTCGGGTCTGGGGTGTGGAAAATTTACAAACAGGGGCAGTTCCTTTTCCTCGGGCAGAAGAAATCTGGCCAGTACCACCAGGGCGCCAATGACGTATTCGTGCGCTTGTCGCTGAAACGCTTCGCTACCTGCCAGGCATTTCCAGCGCAATTCAACGGTGCCGGGATGATGCTCAATGGAGAACTCGCCGATATTGCTCAACAGGCCGTTGAACTGAACGGCCATATCAAAAACGTCACCGAGCGTGGAACAGGCCTGGGCAATCAGTCCCAGTGGGCCGAGTGTTGCCGGTTGGATGTCGTTGGCCAGATGCAGGCCGATCAACGGCAGGGGCTGATGCTTGGAGAGGATGGTCAGCAGGGATTCCAGCGCCGACAGCGGCACGGCGGATTCCGCATCGCGCAGGACCTCGGGATTGACGCCGGCTTCTTTCAGCCAGTCTTCCACGCCAAGCCCGGCACGCTGCCCCTGAGAAAGAAAATGCTGCAGGTGGCGCGTGGAAACCCATCTTACGATGTCTGATCTCGGCATATCCCTGTCTGGCTGAGAAAAATAACTGCGTAGATTCTGAAATAAATAAAGTCAGTATGTAAGGGGTGGCTCAAATAGAGACTTCGCTTGTCCGTTTTGGGGACTGCTCTGCTTTAAAGCCTTTTTCTAGCATGTCGCATCAGATTAGAGAACGGGGCCAGCCGGTATCCTGCCCGCGGCCATCTTCCGTCGTTAGTTGTGTGTGCTGAGAGGGGTCATGAAATCTTTATTCCGAAAAGCGTTACCGGGCTTCATGCCATGTGTGCTGGCCGCTGTCATGAGCTGCCTTGCGCCGTCATTGTGGGCCTTTGAATATAGCTGGAACGATATAGATATCGAGGTCGGCGGCCGTGTGAGTCTGGGGGCCACCTGGCGTATGGAAGAACGTGAAAACGCCCTTATCGGCAAACTTAACGTACCGGGACAACAAAACCTCTGTGCCCAGGATGACTGCCTGGACCTGGGTGGTGATCCGGAGCCCAACCAGCGGTTGGTGGATGCCGAGGGTGCTTTTCTCGGCTGGGCGTTTGACGACGGCAATCTCAATTATGATCAATATGATGTGACCGCTGCTGCGCTAAAGCTGAATACCGATCTGACAGCCATCTGGAAGGACTTCCGGTTAAAGTTTAGCGGTGTCGGATTTTATGACCCCGTCAACAAAAACGCTTTTGACCGCCATACCAACACGATTCACCAACCGGCAAAAACCCGGCGCCCAAAGTCTGTGGACAGGGACATCGGCGCCGACGTTGATCTGCTTGAAGCATTCGTAAGCACCCATTTCGAGCTCTGGGACCGTACGGTCAATTTCTCGCTGGGTAGTCAGTATTTGCGATGGGGGGAAAGCAATTTCATTGCCCTCAATAGCATTAACGAAATCAACCCGCCTGATGAAAATCGTGTCTGGATACCTGGCGCCGATTTCACCGAAGCCTATCAACCGATTCCTCTGGTCGTTTTCTCTGCGGATTTAACGCAGGACATCAGCGCCGAGTTTTTCTATCAGCTCAAATGGAAGCCGGCGCGTGCAGCCGCGACCGGGGGGTTCATGTCCTTGTTTGAAGCTGCCAATGGCAAGGACTGGGTGCTTCTCACCCAGTCACAGACGCCGGAAGATCCCAACAGGGAGCATAGATTGTCTGGCCTGGGGGGTGTTGTAACAGACAGTTCAGCGACGGCCCAGGTTCTCGATGGCTTCGGAGACGCAAGTGATAGCGGGCAATTCGGGCTGAAAGTGAGCTGGTATACGGATGCGTTGCTTGGCGGTACGGAGCTCGCTTTCTTTGCGATGAACTACCACAGCCGGATTCCCTACCTGGGTATGGTTGCAGGCGAGGATTCCTGTGCACGGGAATCCGGTAATTTGGTGGAAGCCATAGCCGATTGCCCTTTACTCATCAGCGGCTCCCTCGATCTCCGTAACATCATCTTCCACTATCTGGGTGAGGATGTGGGCGAAATCTTGCCGCCCGTGGACCTGGAATTATCAGGCGGTCAAGATGCCCTGCCGTTCGATACGCCGAAAATATTCCTGGATTATCCTGAAGATATTCAGCTCTATGGTGTTAGCTTCAATACCACCTACGGTGGCTGGTCTCTATCCGGGGAATACGCCTATCGCCCGAACATGCCTCTCCAGGTGAGTCTCACAGATGTGGTTATGGCGGGCTCACAACCGCTGTTCCCGCGTGAGGATATTGTTGTGGGCGTACCTCAGTTGGCGACCCTGCCCGCTGCCCGCCGTTTTATACCGGATTTTCTGAGTGTTTATCGTGGTTACGACAACAGTATTCCGGAGCGTTCGATCCAGGAGGGCCAAATCGTGCGGGGTTTCGAACGATTGAATGTGGGACAACTTGATATCACGGGTATCAAGGTATTTTCACCTTCAGATATTCCCTTTCCCTTGGGCGCTGAGCAGGTGATTCTGTTTCTGGAAACCGGTTTTACTCATGTGGAGGATATGCCGGATCAGGACGAACTGCAGTTCGAAGGCTATATCCTGCATAAGAACACCCATGCCAGCCCCGGCGCAGATGGCACCGGGGCGGGCGGTGTACCAGACCTGCGCCTGAATCCGACTCAGCAAACCGAGGGCTTTGCCGACGACTTTGCCTGGGGCTACCGGGTGAATGTGCTGATGGAATACAACGATCTGTTCTGGGGAATCAATTTCCGGCCCTGGCTGATTTTTGGTCACGATGTGAAGGGAATTTCTCCTCTGCCCAAATCGGGATACCAGGGTTTTGCCGAGGGGCGCAAATTCTTCCAGGTGGGTTCTGAATTCACGTTCCGGGAAAACTGGTCGGGTGGACTTTTCTACCGGGGATCAACCGGGGATAACGACACAATGCGTGACAGGGATCACCTGACAGCGCACATCGCTTATTCGTTCTGAGACAGGGGATTTAGATGCCTAAAACTTTTTTCAGAGACAGAAAATGTCTCGTTACCGGTGCTGCGAGTGGTATCGGGGAGGCGATTGCACGGCAGGCCGCGGCCGAAGGCGCGCAGTTGTTTCTGACGGATATCAATACATCAGCGCTGGACAAGGTGGTGGCCGATATTCGCAAGGCAGGCGGGAGCGTTGCTGCTTTCAGAGCCTTCGACATATCGGACTACGAGGCGGTGAAGGGTTTTGCGGAGAATATTCATGACCAGCATGGCAGTCTCGACGTCATCATGAATGTTGCCGGCATCGCTATCTGGGGCAGTGTCGAGACCCTGACGCACGGCGATTGGCGCAAAACCGTCGACGTCAATCTCATGGGCCCGATTCACGTTATAGAAAACTTCGTTCCCGCCATGATTCAGGCCGGGAAAGGTGGGCACCTGGTTAACGTTTCCTCGGCCGCCGGCTTGTTCGGATTGCCCTGGCATGCAGCCTACAGCGCCAGCAAGTTTGGCCTGCGGGGCGTTTCCGAGGTGCTGCGTTTCGACCTGCGGCGGCATGGCATCAAGGTGAGCCTGGTGTGTCCCGGTGGCGTGGATACCGGTCTGGTGAATACCCTGAATATCTCGGGTGTCGACAGCCAGGGCCCGGTGTTCACGAAACTCCGGGCGCATTTCCGCAAGCGTGCCGTCAGTCCCGAACAGGCCGCGAGCGCCATCATTCGCGGTGTGAAGGCGGGTAAGTACATGATCTTCACATCCTTCGATATCCGCCTTGGATACTGGTTTCAGCGTAAATGCGCCTGGCCCTATGAGTGGGTGATGCGCCTGCTGAACCGGGGCATGCACGCTGCTGTCGCCAGATCACTGCATTACGGAAAAGAGGCCGGATGATGTTGCGGTCGATACTTCAACTGCTGATAGCCGGGCTTGTCCTGTGGACTGCCGGCTGTAATGGAGACGCCTCGAATGATCCCGTTATTGCCGGGCAAGACAATGCCGCTGCCAGCCCGCCGCAGGGTGAGGACAGCGATAACGGAGAAACACAGCAGCCCGTTGAGGAGACACACGAGTTTCTCACCAGTGATGGCGTGGCATTGCATTTCACTGTGCAGGGTAGTGAGGAAATAAAGCCCCGGCCTGCGATCATCCAGTTCAGCCCCTATGGCGATATTGGCCGGGATCTTCCGGATTTCGGCCCTGAATATAACCATGTCTATGTCAACGTGCGCGGCACAGGGCAGAGCAATGGCACATGGTCCGCCATTGGCCCCCGTGACCAGCAGGATATTTCGGAGTTTCTGACCTGGGCCTGTGAACAGCCCTGGAGTGATGGCCACTTCGGGCTTTACGGTTTTTCCGCCAGCGCTATAGCCGTGTATAACGCCATGCATCTGCCCATGCCCTGTGTGGAAGCGGCCGGATTGCTGGCGGGGACCAACGACCTGTACCGCGATCTGCTCTATCCCGGTGGCATGTTCAACCTGGCGCCGGGCGCCGCCGTTTCCCTGGGTGTGGGCGCACCCATCATTGCCGGCGGGTTTCTGGATCTGTTTCTGGCCGCACAACCGCCCGTAGATCCCATACTTTCCGGGCTCGGGTTCATGGGGACTATTCTTGAAGTCTTGTTGCATACCACCGAAGACGAATTCTGGCAGGAACGTGCGCAGCGTCCGAACCAGGACAGTTTTCCGGTGTTGGCCATCACCGGTTTTTACGATGTTGAGTCACGCGGCCCGTTCGAGAGCTACAAGATGCTGCGTGACCAGGGAGTGCCGGTGCATCTGCGCCTGTTTGGCGGGCACGATGGATTTCCGGAAGGTACCACGGGCGCCACGCCGGAATTCAAGCGATGGTACGACCGTTTCCTGCTGGGCAAGTCAAATGGCATCGACGAAGAACCCCCGGTACAACTCCTGGTCGGGCATGGCGGCTACGGGGAACTCATCAAGGGTAACCTGACCAAAATGGATGCCGCGGATTGGCCAGTACCCGGCACGACCTGGCAAGCCCTGTATCTGAACCCGGAGCGCAGTGGCACGGCCAATTCTTCCAATGACGGCAGCCTTGGTCTTGAGTTGCCGGCACAGTCGGTTTCGCAGCCCTGGCTTTCACTGACTTCGCTGCCAACAGCGACCGACCCGAATACCACGGCAACCGTACTGTCTACTTTCTATGATTCGGTACCCTTTCTGACGCAGCTTGCATTGATGGAGCCGTTGTCGATTACCTACACAACCGCGCCCTTCAGCGAGGCCGTTGATGTCGTGGGGCCGGCCAGTCTGGATATCTTCGTCACCACGGTTCTGCCCGAAGCCGATATCCATGCCGTGATAGCCGATGTCTGGCCTGATGGCAGCAGCCATGCCGTCGGTATCGGCAGGCTGCGGACGAGCTACCCAAACATTGTCGAGGAACGTTCTGTGCGTGACGGCAACGGCGAGGTGGTGCAGCCCTATCCGGACCACAGCAGCAAGACCCCGGCCATTCCCGGCGAGATGCGTGAGTACAAAGTCGAGTTCTGGCCGCTGGGGAATCGATTCCAGGCCGGGCATCGGCTCAGACTCTACCTGGTCGGTTCACCGCTTTACATGTTGCCGGCGCCTAATATCAATCTGGCGTCATTGGGCGGGGATACGCCATCAAGATTGCTCGTGCCGGTATTGCCGGGCAGCAGTCTTGCTGACGCCATAGCGCCGATGTCGCAATAATGGAAACCAGAAAGTCCGGGAAAACCGCAATGCCATACCCAATCCTTCAACGCTATCGCCAACTGGTCGCGGCCTACAGCGCCTGGGTCGTAAGTCACCCGAAGCGGGTGCTCGTTTCCTGTCTGCTGGGCATCGGTCTGCTCGCCATGGGCGCAGGCGGTCTGGGCTTTACCAACGACACGCGGGTCATGATCGGGCCTGAACACCCCCAGATTCAGGCGCTGGATGAGTTGCAGGACGAATATGCACCCGGTGACTATCTGCTCTTCGTTCTGGCGCCCGAAAATGGGCAGGTCTTCAGCCGTGATGCCCTCGAGGCCGTGAGCGCCCTGACGCAACGCGCCTGGCAGATGCCCTATGCCGGACGTGTGGATTCCGTCACCAATTTTCCGCATACCCGTGCCAGCGCGGATTCCCTGGAGGTGAGTGAGCTGGCGCCCGAGCCGTCAAGCATGTCGACCAGCGAATTGAAGGCGGCGGAAGCGGTGGCGTTGAACGAACCTCTGCTGGCCAATCGGCTGATTTCGGCCGATGCCAGCCATACCGGGATCAGCGTCAGCCTGGTTCTGCCGTCGGGCGATAATCAGGCGGCGTCAAAGGTCGTGGCCGCGGCCCGTGCATTACGCGATGAGATCGAGCAGGCCTATCCCGCTATCTCCGTCTATCTGACCGGCGGAACCATGATTGATGTCGCTTTCGGCGAGGCGACCATGACAACGCTGAAGAATCATGTGCCGCTGATGATTGTGCTGACTTTTCTGATGCAGCTTTTCCTGTTGCGTTCCTTTTCCGGCGCTTCTGCCTTGTTCTTCATGGTGGGCTGTTCTTCTGCCACCGCCATGGGACTGGCCGGTTATTTCGGGGTGGAGCTGACAGCGGTAACGGCCATGGCGCCGATTACGGTCATGACGCTGGCGGTGGCCGATGGCGTACATCTGATGAATGGCGCCATGTCGCGCATGCGCGATGGCACCCTGCAGGCGGGGGCGCTGGCCGAGACCTTGCAGGTCAAGTTTACGCCCCTGTTCCTGACCAGTTTTACCACCGCCCTGGGCTTGCTCAGTCTCAATGCCAGTGATTCCCCGCCACTGCGGGAATACGGAAACATCGTGGCCAGCGGGGTCATTTTTGCCTGGATACTGTCCATTACGCTGCTGCCGGCGCTGGCCAGTTTGCTGCCGTTGAACCCGTCCAGGGATGTACGCAGCCCTCTGGATCGTCTGACCACCTGGTTGGGCGATGTCGTGATCAGTCACGGGCGCCTGATTCTGGTGTCGGTGGTTTTGCTGGGGCTGGTCCTGGCCGCCGTGATTCCGCGCAACAAGATCAACGATAACTGGGTGGAGTGGTTCGATCCCAGTATTGAGTTCCGGGCAGCGACGGATTACACCGCCGAGCATCTGACCGGCATCTACATAGTGGAGTTTTCCCTCGATACGGATACGCCGGGCGCGGTCAGCACGCCCACGTATCTGGCCAAACTGGAAGCCTTCGAAAACTGGTTGCGTAAACAGGCGGGCGTTATCCAGGTGAATACGCTGGTGCCCACCATGAAGCGGCTCAATCGCAGCATGCATGCGGACGACCCGGCCTTTTACAGCCTGCCGGCCAGTGGTGAACTGGCTGCCCAGTATCTCCTTTTGTATGAGTTGTCTCTGCCGGTGGGGCGTGATCTGACCGCCGAGATCAATCTGGACAAATCCGGCAGTCGGGTCACCGTGACCATGGAAAACATGGACTCCGACAGTCTGCGGGCGTTTGCCGAACGTGCGGAGGCATGGCTGCGGCAGCAGGCGCCGGAAATGGCCAACCGGGCCGTGAGTCCGCCGCTGTTGTTTTCGGATATTTCCAATCGTAATTTTCAGTCCATGAGCATCAGCACGCTGATTGCCCTGGCCGTTATTTCCGTGGTGCTGGTGTTGACGCTGGGCAGTCTGCGTCTTGGCATCATCAGTCTGGTACCGAACTTCATACCGCCGATAATGGCTTTCGGCGCCTGGGCGTTGTTGGTCGGGGAGATCAACTTTGCGTTGTCGGTTGTCATGGGCATGATGTTCGGAATCATCGTGGACGATACCATCCATTTCCTCAGTGCCTATCGTGATGCGCAGAAGCTTGGTCTGTCTGCCCGGGAGGCGGTACGGCATGCCCTGGACTCCGTTGGCAGCGCCATGATCATGACTTCACTGGTATTGCTCACCGGATTTATAACCACGGCCCAGTCAGGGTTCCTGGCCAACCAGACCGTGGGCTATATGTGCTCGCTGTTCGTTCTCTTCGCGTTACTGACCGATTTGCTCCTGCTGCCGGCGCTTCTGATACAGCTGGAATCCTCCAGGCCGTTGATCACTTCACTGAAAAGCAGAATTACTCGCTGTTGCGAGGGCTGATTGGCAACGGCAGATATGTCCGGTAGTTACAGCGCCAGAAAACGCTTCCTGGTCTGAGGGTCGAGGACGCGGCACTGGTCGGCCTTGCCGAACCATTTGATGCGGTTGCGAAAGCCCAGGTCGTAGATGGCGTCGTTGAGCGGGCGGGGAATGATTTTCGAGACGGCGGCCAGAAAACGCCAGATGCCGCCCATGTGATAGCCCATGCGCTGCACGGCCCGGGACTTGAGCGAAAATTCGTCGCCTTCCACGATGACGTAAGACTGGAAGTCCTCCGTCGGCAGCCCGAATTTGCGCAGGTAGGCCTGACCCACCTCCGATTGCAGCGGGGCGAAATGAATAGAGCCGCTGTGGTCGTGATCCAGTACGAAATTCACCGTGCCGTTGCACAGGGCGCATTCACCATCGAAGAGCATGACGGGGTGATCGGATTCCATAACACTGCCTCCATTCGCTATCGCTGTACTAAAGCAGCTGTAAGCGCCCAGGGCAAGCGGCAGTTCCGTCAGTTGCTACCCGCCACCGATTCCGCCTGCTCCCACATGCGCAGCCAGGCTTCGGCTGAACGGAAGAACACGTCCAGCCCTTTTCTGGCATCGGGGCCGCCGAATTGTTCGGTGTCGGCAATGTAATCCGCATACAGGCCGTAATGGGCTACACCGCGGCCGTCATAGAGGCCGAATACGCGATCGCCGGTAACCTGTTTGTCGAATTCCACGCGGCCGTCGTAGGAGCGGAAGGGGTAGCTGATCATGCCTTCGCTGTCGGCGGCGCCATCACGCGGATCGTGTGGCAGATGGGCAATGCCGTTGACGTCGGAGGCAATACCGCCGCCAAAGAAGGGCCGGTCATCGTAACGGGCCGCCATGCCGGTCAGGCGTTCCACCCACTGATCGCGTCCGCCGCGGGCGAAGCGGCCGAGGAAGCCATTGCTGTCGGCCAGTTTGTTGAGCAGGGTTTCCGAACCGAGCCAGTCATGCGAACTGATCATGGGATAGCCGCGGCTGGCCAGATAGTCGATGGTGGCATCGGCCGCGCGGCGGCTCATGTGATCCACGTCCACCAGCATGCCGCGCTGCACCAGCTGGTCGAGCAGGTAAAAGCCGAGATCGGTCAGGCCGCGGATATTGCACAGATGGGTGGTGTCGGAGCCGGTCGGATTGACCTGGGCCACGTTGTATTCAAGCACGGCCTGCAGCCACTCGAAGATGCCGGCCGGGTTTTCGCGCGGGTTGTTGGCCGGTTCCACGAAATTGTCGTCGCCGGCGTCGTCCAGCGGGCACTGCTCCACCTCGATCGGGTGGCCGGTTTCCAGCAGATTGCCGGCGGTAAGGAAGGTGCCCAGACCGAAGCCGGAGTGGGGCAGATGGCCGCCAAAGGCATTATCGAACTTGTGCACCGGGAAGATCACGCGTACGCCCAGGCTTTCCACTTCGTCCAGGCGTTGCTGGATTTGCTCGCGCGTACATTCGGGCTGATCCAGGAACTCGCCGCAGTTGAGTACCTTGGACAGCTCAATGCCCAGCACCACGGCCATCTGCCCTTTGGCAATGGCGGCGCGGGCTTCCTCAGGTGTTTCCGTTACCCGGAACCAGCCGCGGCCGGGTCCGCCATGCTGGGCGTCGATGTAATCCTGCAATTCATAGGTGCGCTTCGCCTGCAGGCGCACATTCTCCATGCCGTCACAGTCGTTCTGCTTGAGCGGATAGATCTGGCACAGCACTTCGTTATGCGTGATCAGGTTGACCAGGATCTTCTGGCCGGCCAGGAAGGATCGCTCGATCCAGCGGTAGTAGGTCTGGTGATGTTGCAGGGAGCTGGATCGCGGCCATTCGTTGTAGGTCGGCCAGCCGACGGTTTCATGCGGCCCGATGGCGTCCGAAGTCACCATTTCCAGAATACCCAGGGTGCCTTCCGGACCGTGGTTCTCCTGGCAGTTGTCAAGGGCGTGTTCAACGCCGAACTTGTGGAAATTCTTGCCGTAGTTGACGCGTCCGCCAATGAATTCATAAGCCGTGATGTGGGCATGGTCGTCCACCCAGCCATAGACATCGCCAGCCTGGTCGTTCCAGAAGATCTTCGGTCCGCGCTCATCCACCAGTTCGGCATTCAGCCCGGCTTCCGGATAGCTGGCGCAATCGCGGGCTTCTTCGATACTGAACAGGGTGGCGGGGTTGTTGTCGCCGGTGCTGGTCAGTCCCAGATGACCATTGTTCTCGGCCAGCTTGAGGCCGGTTTCCAGCGAAGTCAGCTGGAACAGACCCGGCTCGGGTTCGCTGAGTTGCCAGGTGGCCAGATCACTGGCCTGGTCGACCACACCCAGTGCCGGCCCCAGGTCGGTATTGGCCAGGGTTTCTCCAATGACGCCGACGTTGTCGCCGACATTGTTGACCGCCTGGCCCAGCGGCGCGACGGGGTCGAGCACCAGATCGAGGATGTCGCCGACACTACTGACAATTTCGCCCACATTCCCTACCAGGTTGCCGGCCTGATCAAGAAATTCGCCGGCCGGATCGGTGATGCCCAGTAATTCCTTCTGGCCCGGATCGCCCCCGCCCGTGGCGTTATCCAGCAACAGGTTGGCTTCACGGTTATAGCCGGACAGCAGCAGATAGCTGGCCAGGGCCGTGGGTTGCATATAAAAGGATGCCGCTTCTCCGGCAGAGGTGGCATTGGCGGTGTAACCGCCGTTGCCCAGGGCCACATACTGACCGCTCTGTGCCTTGAGGTGAATGCACTGTTTGGCCACCGCGTAGATGGGTGCGCTACTGTTGTCGGATTGTTTGCCGGGTGTGCGGCGGCCGTCGTTATCGGAATCCCCGCCGCAGGCACTCAGGCCAAGAATAAAAGTGAAGGCGAATCCTGCCAGAATCCTGTTCATTTACGCTCCCTGTAAACGTGTTCTGATTTGCTTCTGATTTGATAAGTGCCGGTTTGTATTGACGAAACCGCAATCGTACAGCTTAAGCGCCGGAGCGCGGCGCCGGTAGCGCATAAACGCATGCAACGTTAGTAGAAATTATGTAATTCGCGCTTGTATGCTGTGCAGCCGCAGGAGAAAAATGCTGGTGAGATTATGATGCGAAATAAAACGGCGGTGCTGATGGGCCTGACTCTGCTATCAGGATCGGCCTGGGCCAAGGTGCCACAAGAGGAGGCTGCCCGCCTGGGCAAAGACTTGACGCCTGTGGGTGCGGAGAAAGCCGCTAATGAAGACGGCAGCATTCCGGTATGGACGGGGCCCGCCAACTTCACCGATGAACAGCGCAATCTGACCCCAGAGCAGATCGAGGCCATGCCGGCCGATGAGCTGGCGAAAATCTTCGGCGGCGGTCGGGTGGAGTCGCCGCAGTTCACCATCACCCGGGACAACCTGGGCCAGTACGAGGCACGGCTTACCGAAGGGCATAAGCGCATGTTTGCCCAGTACCCGGAATACAAAATGCCGGTGTATCCCTCCAATCGTTCTGGGTATTTCCCGCCGCAAATCGAGCAGGCCACCATCAGCAACGCAACCCGCGCGGAGTTGCAAGGCACCGATGATGTCATCGGCGCCAAACTGGGGTTTCCGTTTCCGATCCCCAAGCGGGCGGAGGAAGTCATCTGGAACCACAAGATGAAATTCCGTGGCACCGCGGTGCGGCGCTACAACAATCAGGCCATCGTGCAGCTGGATGGCAAGTACACCCTCACCAAGCTGATCGAGGATGTGAAGTTCAAGTACGCCAATATCGAGGAGCCGGCTGCGCAGGAGAACACCCTGCTGCTGATGTACCTCTCCGAGTATTTGTCGCCGCCCCGCATCGTCGGTCAGTTCATCCTGGCGCATGACCCGGTGGAGGGGCAGCGTGAGGCCTGGGTCTACAACCCTGCCGTGCGGCGGGTGCGGCGTCTGCCGGATGCCGGCTACGACAACCCCACCGAGGGCTCGGACAATCAGCAGACCTATGACCAGATCGATATGTTCAATGGCTCGCTGTCGCGTTACACCTGGAAGCTCATCGGCAAGAAGGAGTTATATATCCCCTATAACTCATGGGGTATCGCCGACCGGCGCCTGAAGTTCGAAGAAATTCTAAACCCGCGCTTTATCAACCAGGATCTGACCCGCTACGAGTTGCACCGTGTCTGGGTGGTGGAGGCCTATCTGCGTGAAGGCACCAGTCATATTTTTGCCAAGCGGCGCTTCTATATTGATGAAGACAGTTGGTCGATTGCAGCGGTGGATCTCTACGACAACCGTGATGAATTCTGGAAGTTCCAGGAGGGCCATCTGGGCACCTATCCCATGATTCCGACTGTCACCGCCATACCGGAAGTCATCTACGACCTGCAGAGCGGCCGTTATTTCGTCACCGCCATGCAGAACGAGGACAAGGTCAGCGACTTCCGTATCGAACTGGAAGACGATTACTTCAGTCCGCAGACCCTGCGCAAGCGTTCACGGCGCTAAGGCAGGCGTGTAAGTGAATCATTGATCATTTTTTGAATCAGGTTCATAATTTGTGGCCCTTTTGTGTTGTGAGCCGAAATGGGCACCAAAGAGCGGCGTCAGCGGGAGATCGCTGACCGCGAGTTGCTGTTTCTGGAAGCCGCCCGGGATTTGATCCGGCAGGACGGCTTGTTGAACCTGGCCATGGCGCGCATTGCCGATCGTTGCGATTATGCGGTGGGCACGCTGTATCAGCATTTCTGTTCCAAGGAGGATTTGTTGATCGCGCTGGCCACGATCAATGAACAGAACCGCCTGGACCTGCTGCGCCAGGTCATGGCCTGGGATGCCCCGACGCGAGACCGTATGGCGGGCCTGGCCGTGGCGGATACGGTTTTTGTGCGCCGCTACCCGGAACATTTCAGGCTGGTGCAGTTTGCCTATACGGAGGTGATCTGGGGTGCGGCCTCGGCCGAACGGCGGCGGCAGTCGCTGGAAGCGGGCAAGCCCATCGGCGAACTGGTGGCGGCCCTGGTGACCGAGGCGGTGGAGCGTGGTGACCTGGAAGCGCAGGGCCTCAAACCCAATGAAGTGGCCATGGGTCCCTGGAGTGTCACGCTCGGCACGCATAATCTGGTGCACACCGAGGGTGTGCTTGAACAATATGATATTCGTGACCCCTACCGGCTGATGCTGAGGCATGTGCACAGCATGCTCAACGGCCTGGGGTGGAAGCCATACTTTGATCCCAGCGACGACGCGGCGTTGGACAGAAAAATAGAACAACTTTGCAGTGAGGTGTTTCATGACCTGGATTGCGGCTAAGACAAAGAAGGGACTGGGTGTGTCGGTAACGCTGGGGCTGCTAATGACCCTGCTGAGCGGGCCGGCCCAGGCGATGACGCTCAGCGAGGCGCTGGAGCGGGCCATTGAGCATGACCCGGCGATTCCTCTGGCGATCGCCACTTATGAGGCGGAAAAGGAACTGGGCACTCAGGTTTCAGGCACCTTGATGCCGACGGTCACGCTGGATGGCACGGCTACCTACAACGATAACGAGAGCGAGAGCGACTTCTTCGGCACCTTCGAGGAAAGCTACGAGGGTTACGGCGCGGGTATCAGTGTGCGCCAGCCCCTGCTGCGTTTCGACTGGTTTGCCCGTGGCCGGCAGGCCGATGCCCTGGATGCCCAGGCCGAGGCCGGCGTGGTGGATCGCAAGATGCGCTTTTTCGTTCGTGTAGTGGAACGTTATTTCGGGGTGCTGCTGGCCCAGGATGAACTCAAGCAGGCCAAGGCGGAAGCGCAGGCCATCGGTGAATCGCTGTCTGATACCCAGAAGCGCCATGAAGTCGGATTGGTGCCAGGCACTGACCTGAAAGAGGCGCAGGCCCGCAATGACCTGGCCGAGGCACAGCTGATTCTTGCCCGTCAGCAGTTGTCATCCGCACAGGATGCCCTGGATGAATCCACCGGCAGCGGCTATGTGCGCCTGCCGGAATTGCCGGCGTCCGCGCCCTTGCCGCCGCTGGATCCGGCTGACGTGGATATCTGGGTGAAGAAAGTGCAGGCCCGGAATCCCAACATCCTGCTGGCCAATGAAAAGGTGGCCGTCGCCGAGGCCGAATCCAGAACCGCCAGTTCGGATCTGTTGCCCACCGTAGATGCGGTCGCCAGCTACCGGCACAACGACAACAGCGAGTCACGCATCGGTTCGGAAAGCGATGAGGGGCGCCTGGGCCTGGAGTTGAATGTGCCCATTTATCAGGGCGGCGTGAAGCGCGCCCGTTCGCGTGAGGCCGCAGCCCGCATGCGGGCTGCCCAGGCCGATCGTGACCGGATCGTGATGGAAACCGTGCGCCAGACCCGTCAGCAGTTCCGCGAACTGCAGGCGGCCTATGCCCAGGAACGGGCGCTCAAGCTGGCCGTTACCTCCGCAGAAGCCGCGGAAGAGGCCACGCGTAATGGTTATCAGGCTGGTACCCGCACGATTACCGATGTGCTCAATGCGCGCAGCGCCTTGATCAGTGCGCGCCGCGACTATTCACAAACCCGTTACAACCTGCTTTTAAGCTTGCTGCAGCTCAAGCAGTTGTCCGCTGAACTAAGTGAAAAGGATTTCGAAACCATCGACCGGCTGTTGCAGATGCCGGCTGAGGTTAAAACTGAGGAATAAGTCATGTGGAAAAGAATGATAATCATGCTGGCGCTGTGTCTCGTCATTTTCGGGACGGTATTCGGCGGCAAGTACTTCGGCAACGTGATGATGAACCAGTACCTGGATTCCATGCCGACGCCGCCGGTCACCATAAGTGCGACGGGTGCGCGGGTGGAAACCTGGCAGCAGCAGATCGAAACCGTCGGCAGCCTGACGGCCGTCAACGGGATTGAGGTCACCACCGAGGCGGCCGGCATCGTCAAGTCGATTGAATTCGAATCCGGCGACCGGGTGAGTAAGGGCGCTATTCTCATTCGACTGGATGCGGATACCGATGTTGGTGATCTGCGGACCCTGGAGGCCCAGGCGCAGTTGGCCGAAACCGAGCTGCAGCGCATTCACAAGCTGTTTGAGCTGGAAAGTATTTCCAAGTCGGAGCTGGATAAGGCGGAAAGTGAAGCGGCGCAGGCCAAGGCCCGCGTCCAGGCCCAGCGTGCACGCGTGGCCCAGAAAGTCATCCGGGCGCCGTTCGCGGGTGAACTGGGCATTCGCAATATTGATCTTGGCCAATACATTTCACCCGGCACGCCCATTGTCAGTCTGCAGGCGCTGGATCCGCTGTACGTAGACTTCAACCTGCCCGAACAGAACATCAGCCGTATACAGAAAGGCCAGAGAATCTCGGTGATGGTGGATCTCTACCCGGGCGAGGTGTTCGAAGGTGAGGTGCAGGCCATCGATTCGCGGGTGGAAGAGGCGACACGCAATTTTCGGGTACGTGCCCAGGTGGCCAACGTTGCCGGCCTGTTGCGTCCGGGAGTGTTCGCACGGGTAAATATTGAACTGCCCGGCGCCAAGGAAGTGCTCGTAGTGCCCCGCACCTCGATCAGCTACAACTCCTATGGCAGCTCGGTATTCGTAGTACAGAAAATGAAGGAGCCACCAGCCAAGCCTGAAACCCAGGCGCCGGGCATGCCTGCCTACACGGACCTGGAAGTGGTGCAGCGTTTTGTCAAAACGGCTGAGGCCCGGGGTGATTTCGTCACTATCGTCGAAGGCCTGTCGGAGGGTGATCAGGTCGCCACTTCCGGTCTGCTCAAGCTCCGCAATCAGCAACCAGTGATCATCAACAATGACATGGCGCCGAAGGTGGAGATGAACCCTGCACCTCCGCAAGGCTGACGGAGGCACAGGCATGCAATTCACAGATATCTTTATCCGGCGGCCGGTGTTGGCCACCGTGGTCAGTCTGGTTATTCTGCTGCTGGGCATACGGGCCGGGCTCGACCTGACAGTGCGTGAATACCCGGAGCTGCAAAACGCCCAGATCACCGTAACGGTGCCGTATCCGGGGGCCGACCCGGCGCTCATGGACGGCTTTGTTACCACGCCGCTGGAGCGTCAGATTGCGACCGCCGACGGTATTGATTTTCTTACCTCCAGCACCGGGCCGGGCGTGAGCAGCATTACGGCCAACCTGCGTCTGGACAAGGACCCGAATGAGGCCATGACCGAGATTTCGGCCAAGGTCAACAAGCTGCGTAACCAGTTGCCGGAAGGTTCCGAGGATCCGGTGATCGAGGTGGCGGAAGGGGGTGGCACTTCGGCCATGTACATGTCGTTCTACTCCACCTTGCTCGACAAGAGTCAGATCACGGACTATCTGATTCGAGTCGTGGAACCGCAGATTTCCTCGATTGCCGGGGTGGAGAAGGCGAATATTCTCGGCGCACGGACCTATGCCATGCGTATCTGGCTGAAGGCGGATCGCCTTACGGCCCATGATCTGACGGCGAGCGAAGTCTTCTCGCGCGTACGTGAGCAGAACGTGCTGTCCGCGGTGGGCGAAACCAAGGGCAACTATGTGCGCATCGGTCTGTCCGCGCGCACCGATCTGCGCACGGTCGACGAGTTCAAGCAGCTCGTGGTGAAGAGCGATGGCGAATCAGTGGTACGGCTCGGTGATGTGGCCGAGGTTATCCTCGGCTCGGAAACCTATGACGGTGGCGCGGGCTGGGATGGCGACCCGGCCATATTCATCGGCATCGACGTGCGTCCCGAATCCAATGTGCTGGATGTCATTGCCGAAGTGAATGCCGTCTGGCCGGATATCAAGAGTCAGCTGCCGGAAGGGCTCGACGCCGAGATCGGCTATGACAGTACGGTCTACATCAGAGAGGCTATCAGCGAAGTCCAGATGACATTGCTCGAAGCCGTGTTGATTGTCGTGATCGTGATTTTCCTCTTCCTCGGCTCGATGCGCAGTTCGCTGATTCCGGCGGTGACGGTGCCGTTGTCGCTGGTGGGCGCGTTGTTCCTGATGTTCCTGATGGGGTTCACCATCAACTTGCTGACCTTGCTGGCGATGGTGCTGGCCATCGGCATGGTGGTGGATGACGCCATCATCGTGCTGGAGAACGTGCATCGGCATATCGAGGAAGGCATGCAGCCTTTCGATGCGGCCATCAAGGGTGCGCGTGAACTGGTGGGTCCGGTGATCGCCATGACCATTACGCTGGTGGCGGTGTATGCCCCTATCGGCTTCCTTTCCGGCATTACCGGCAAGTTGTTTACCGAATTCGCCTTTACCCTGGCCGGTGCAGTGCTGATTTCCGGCATTATCGCGCTGACCCTCACACCCATGATGTGCGCCCGGATTCTCAAGCCGGCGCATGGTGAAGGCCGGCTGGCCGACTGGCTGGACGAGAAGTTCGAGAGTTGGAAAAATGCTTACCAGCGGCGGTTGCATGGCGCGCTTGAAACCAAATTTGTCATTCTGGTGTTCGGTAGCATCGTCTTCGGTTCTTGCGTTTTTCTCTACCTGGGCGCCCCCCAGGAGCTGGCGCCGGAAGAGGATTTCGGTTTTGCTTTCTCCATTACCGAAACCGATGGCTATTCTTCGCAGGAATACCTTGATCAGTATTTTGCCGAGGCGCAGAAAATAACCCTGGAAGACCCGGATGTAGATCACATCTTTACTTTCAGCGTCGGCGAAACCGGTAGCACCAATACCGGCTTCATGGGCATGGTGATGCGTCCCTGGACAGAGCGTGACCGCACCACCAGCAACATTCTGCAGTCTCTGACGCCGAAGCTCGAGCAGATACCGGGTATTCGCTGGGCGGGCCTGCAGCCGCCGGCATTGCCGACGCCGGGGCAGGGATATCCCGTGGAATTCGTGCTCAAGTCGACGTCATCGCCACGCGAAATCAGTGAGGTCACCCAGGAAATCGTCGCGCGTGCAATGGCGACGAAGCAGTTCTGGTTCGTGGCTCCGCGTCTGCGTATCGACCGGCCTGAAGCAGCCCTCAACATAGACCGGGACAAGGCGGCATTGCTGGGCGTGGATATGGGGCGTCTGAGTGCGGACCTGTCAGCGCTGCTGGCGGGCGGCGAGGTCAACCGCTTCGATTACCAGAGCCGTTCCTACAAGGTGATCCAGCAGGTGGAACGCGGCGAGCGTCTGAACCCGGCGCAGCTCGAAGGTTATTACACGCGTGCTGCCAATGGCGACCTGATTCCGATTTCCACGCTGGTTACGCTCAGTGAGCGCACCGTGCCGCGCACGATCGAGCATTTCCAGCAACTGAATGCGGACACCATTATTGCCGTGCCCAAGCCGGGCGTGACTCAGGGCGATGCCCTGAAACTGTTTGAAGATCTGTCCGCCGAGCTGGCGCCGGCCAACTTCCAGATCGACTATGCGGGACCGTCACGTCAGTTCAAGCAGGAGGGGGCGGCTCTGGCTGCGACTTTCGCCTTCGCCCTGATCATCATCTACCTGGTGCTGGCGGCGCAGTTCGAGTCCTTCCGCGATCCGCTGATCATGCTGGTGACGGTGCCCATGTCGATCTGCGGGGCATTGTTGTTCATCAATCTGTTTGCATTGACCAACAATTTCCAGATGACGTCCTTCCCGGGCATGACCCTGAATATCTATACCCAGGTGGGCCTGGTGACGCTGATCGGTGTGATCTCCAAGCACGGCATCCTGATCGTGGAATTCGCCAACAAGCTGCAGGAGCAGGGCCGTTCCAAGCGTGAAGCCATCGAGGAGGCCGCGGCGATTCGCATGCGACCGATCCTGATGACCACCGCGGCCCTGGTGGTGGCCATGTTCCCGCTGCTGCTGTCTGATGGTCCGGGCGCCGCCGCGCGCTTCTCCATGGGTATGGTGATCACCGCCGGCATGACCATCGGCACGCTCTTCACGCTGTACGTGGTGCCGGCCATGTATCTCTACATTGGCCGGGATTACAGTGCGAATAAGGCCGCGGTTATAGAGGCAGTCCAGGAAGCCTGAAATCTGTCATTGCGAGCGAAGCGAAGCAATCTTGCGTCGGTGAGATTGCTTCGTCGCCGCGCGCCTCGCAATGACGGGGATATCAGGCTTCTTCCAGTTCTTCCACAGTGGCCTGATGTACTTTGCGGCGCCTCAGGCCCAGGCGCCGATTCATGCGCTCACCCAGTACCAGCAGGCAGGGCGTAAGCACCAGCGTCAACATGGTGGCGAAGATCAGACCACCGACAATGGCCGAGGCCAGCTGTGCCCAGTACTGAGTGGAAGGTGCGCCGAAGGTGATGTCGCGGGCAAACAGGTCGACATTCATTTTCATCACCATGGGCATCAGCCCCAAAACCGTGGTCACCGTGGTCAGCAGCACCGGGCGCAGACGTTCGGCGCCGGTCTGCAGCACGGCATCAATGGCATTCAGGCCCTCGTCACGCAGCAGGTTATAGGTGTCGATCAGCACAATGTTGTTGTTGACCACGATACCGGCCAGGGAAATCACGCCGATACCGGACATGATGACGCCGAACGGCTGGCCCGTGACCATCAGGCCGATCAGCACGCCGATGGTGGAGAAGACGATCGCAGTCAGGATCAGGAATGACTGATAGAAACTGTTGAACTGGGTCAGCAGGATGACGGCGATCATGGCCAGCGCCACCAGGAAGGCCTTGCTCAGGAAAGCCTCGGCTTCGCGGATATCCTCATCCTCGCCCTTGAACGCGATATGCAGGGAGGGGTGCAGGTCGGCCTGTTCGTAATTCGCCTTGACCCATTCGCCCAGTTTCTGCAACTGGGTGGCGACCACCAGACCGTCCTCCACATAGGATTCCACCTTCACTGCTCGATGTCCGTCGATACGGCTGATGCTGGCCACTTTTTGCGCCGGAATGCGTTCCACGAAGTTGGCGATAGGTGTCTGCCCCGTCGTGGTGTTGACCCGCAGACGCGATAGCTTGTCCAGGTCGCGATATTCCTCGGACAGACGCACGCGGATGTCCATCTCGTCCGCGGCATCGGGCGCCCGGTATTCGCCGACCTTGATGCCCTGGGTCAGGAGCTGGATGAACTGACCGACGGTGGCAATGTCGGCACCATAACGCGCTGCCTCGGCGCGGTCGATTTCAATGCGCCATTCCAGGCCAGGGTGCGGCAGGGTATCTGTCACATCCACAAAGCCGCCAACCTGCTGCATGCCCTTGCGCAACCAGGTCACCGCTTCGTCAAGCTCATCGATGGAGGGGCCATAGATTTCCACCTGCACCGGCTTGCCTTCCTGGGGTCCGGCCTGCGGCTCCAGCACTTCCACGTCCAGGCCGGCCGGATTGCCTATGCGTTCACGAATCGTCGCCAGCATTTCACGTGCATGCGGGCGGTGCTGCCAGTCCTTGAAGCGCACCTGGATGATGCCGATGGTGTCTTCCTTGTTGTCGCCGCGGCGGAAGGCCACGCCGGAACGGGTGTAGATCGATTCGACGCCGTCGATATCGGCCAGCAGGGCTTCGACTTCGCTCACAAGGCGGTCGGTTTCCTGCGCCGACAGTGCGCCGCGGGCATGCACCTTGACCACGGCATTGTCCATGTTCACTTCGGGGAAGAACTCCACACCTTTACCCACGGCGCTGTAGAGCATGAAGGTGCCGACCAGGGCGGTGAGCGCAAACAGCAATACCTTGCCGGCGTGAGGCAGTACCGATTGCAGCAGTCCCACGTAGCGCCCGGTCCAGCCGCTGAGGGGCTCGCCGGGGCGCCAGGCGGGTTTGCCGCCAGCGGGAGGTGTGCCGCCAATCACCGCGCCCAGGTTGGGGATGAACAGCAGCGCCATCAGCAGCGAGGCGCTGAGTACGCAGATCAGGGTGATGGGCAGATAACTCATGAAATCGCCCATCACACCCGGCCAGAAAATGAGCGGCACGAAGGCGGCCAGCGTGGTGCTGGTGGAGGCGATCACCGGCCAGGCCATGCGCTGGGCGGCATGCATATAGGCTGAAGTGCGTCCCTGGCCCTCGGCCTGATAACGATCGGCCAGTTCCACAATAATAATAGTGCTGTCCACCAGCAGACCCAGGGCCAGAATCAGGCCAAACAACACCACCATGTTGATGGTGAGCCCCATGGCGCCAATCACCATGATACCCAGCAGGAAAGAGCCGGGAATGGACACGCCCACCAGGGTGCCGGCACGCAGTCCCAGGAAGGCAACGACCACGATCATCACCAGCACCACGCCGGACAGCACGTTGTTCTGCAGGTCGTCCAGATTGCGCTGGGTGTCGATTGACTTGTCCTGCGAATAATTCACCTGCACGGCGCCGGGCCAGGCCTTGCTGGTCTGGGCGACGACTTCGCGCACCCTGGCGCTGGTCTCGATGATGTTGGCGCCCAGCCGTTTGGAGACTTCCAGCGCCACGGTGCGTTTGCCATTGAGGCGGGCATAGCCTTCGGGGTCCACGTAGGTACGACGCACGGTGGCGACATCGCTGACCTTCACCACCTCGTTGTTGGCTTCCTTGATGGCCAGGTTCAGCAGCTTGTCGACATTATCGATAATGCCCGGCACCTTGATGGAGAAGCGGCCGCTGCCGGTGGATACCGAGCCGGCCGCCACCAGCTGGTTATTGCGCTGCACGGCGTTGAGCACGGCTTCCATCGACAGGTTGTAGGTTTCCAGGCGCACCGGATCGATATTGATTTCGATCATTTCGTCGCGGTCGCCAGCCACCTCGGCTTCCAGCACCTCGGTGATGGATTCCAGGCGGTCCTTCAGGTCGCGGGCAATGCTGACCAGGGTACGTTCGGAAACGTCGCCATACAGATTCACCACCATCATGGGCAGCAGTGCGATGTTGATTTCCTGGATGGTCGGTTCTTCGGTTTCTTCCGGCAATTCGGGCCGGGCCAGGTCAACCTTGACCCGCACATCGTCAATGGCCTCGTCCGGATCGAAACCGGATTCGAACTCCAGCTTGATGCTGCCGTAACCTTCGGCGGCGGTGGAGGTCATTTCCTTGAGGCCTTCCAGCGAGCGCAATTCCTGCTCCATGGGCTTGATCAGCAGGCGTACCGCGTCTTCGGGCGAAATGCCCTGATGCACCATCGAAACATAGATGGTGGGAATGCTGACGTCCGGCTCCGCTTCCTTGGAAATGCCGGCGTAGCTCATGGCGCCGGCGATCAGAATCGTGATCAGGCCGACCAGAATCGTCCGCGGGCGCGTGAACGCCGTATTCAGTACACCGTTCACGGCTGGGTCTCGACCAGTTCTTCTTCGTTATCCATGCCGGCCGGCGCATCCGTAGATACGTCCACCCGGTCCCCTTCGCTGACGAAACCCTGGCCAACGGTAATGACCCGCAGCGCTTGCGGCAGACCGGCGAGCCAGACCTTGCCGTCTTCATTGCGCACCACGTCGGCGGCGTAGAAATGCACACGGTCCTGCTCATCGACGGTCTTGATGCCAAACTGGCCCGCTTCGTTCAGGGTGAGAGTCGCCGGTTCCAGTTCATGCGCCAGCACTTCTTCCAGCGGCAGACGCATCTCGGCAGAGGTACCCGCGATCAGGCGGCCCTCCGCATTGGGCACTTCCAGTTCCACGGCATAGGTGCGGGTCTGTTCATCTGCTTCGGCAGCGATATAGCGCAGGGCGCCTTGCTTCGCCTCGCCGTCGATCAGGGTCACGCTGCCGGCGCCGCCCACTTCAAGATAACTCACCACGTCTTCGGAAACACTGCCGCGCACGATGAACGGGTTCTGTTGCAGCACGTAGCCGATTTCATCGCCGACGGAAACGAAATCGCCGACTTCCACCGGGCGCTGTTCCAGAATGCCGGCAAAGGGCGCACGGATTACCGTATGGCTGATGTCCTGTTGAATACGCTCGACATCGGCTTGCGCAATTTCCAGGTTGGCCTTGGACTGGGCCAGGTCCACTTCGGTCATGTAATCCTGTTTGCGCAGCCGCTGGGCAGCTTCATATTGCAGCTTGCGTTGCTCCAGCACAGCCCTGGCCTGGCGTAGCTGGGCAGGGCGGTCGTCCGGCGCCAGCCGTGCGATCACCGCGCCCTCTTTGACGAAGGCGCCGCGCTCCGCGACTACCGCCGCCACACGGCCGGTGGTCTGTGCCTTCACGCGCACACTGCGCATGGGTGCGGTGCGGCCGCTGATTACCGCCTCACGACTGATCATTTCGCCCTGGCTGGCAGTGACTTTCACTTTCACCAGCTCCGCTGCATCGCTGGCCGTCTTTGCAGCGGCGGGCGCGTCCGACCCGGCAGGTTCGGGCCCGGACTTGAACAGGCCGGAAGCCAGCCAGATCAATACAGCGATGGCGATAATGGTGGCAATCCATGCCGGATGCAGTGAACGAAGCGTTTTCATGAGTTGCGTAATTCTTTGATCAGTTTTTCGGTGGTGCTGGCGGCCGCATCATAGAAGCGCTGCATGTCATCCAGCCGTTTGCAGGTGTCCGGCCATTCGCTGTTCAGCGAAGCCTGCAGTTGCTGCACACTCGACAACGTACCGCGCATGCGTTCGACATAACCCTCGAGCAGGCGGTGATAGGGGTTCTCCGTGAGCTGGTAGTAGTCCTGCCGGTCGCCGGGCCGGGCCACACGCTCGATAATCCCGAGATCACGCAGGATGCGGGCATTGGTGCTGATGCTGCCACGGGAGACCTGCAGCCTTTCGGCCAGTTCGCCGAAGCTGCAGGGGCCGCCATGAATAATGAAGAAACCCCACATGCGGCCGGCAATACGGGGCAGGCCCTCGGACTCCGAGGACAGGCCCATGCGTTCGATAAAGGCCTCAACGGCCTGCTGTTGCTGCGTGCTCATCGTGCCATTATCTTTTATATAGTTTGTTTAGTCAAAACTGAACACACCATGTATTACAAGTTACGGCAGACAGTCGGGCAGCTTCAGGGTGGGGTGCTCAGCCCAGGGAAACGACGCTCTTGAGCAACAGGCGTACCAGCATGGTCTGACGTGAAACACCGGTCTTGCCAAATATGGAGCGCAAATGGGTACGGGCGGTGTTGCGCCGTACGTTGAGCTTCTCTGCAGCCTCGTCCAGCGTATAGCCCTTGGCCAGGTAAACCGCCAGGGCGGCTTCCATGCGGGTCAGGCCGAACACGCGCTGCACCACTTCTTGCACCGGTTCGGCGCTGTTGTAGTCGGGGTCGCGCAGGAAGATGGCCGCTGCCGGGCGCCGCCCGGCCTCGGACCAGGGGCCCATGGGAATAGTGCGCACCACCAGGCCCAGACGGCTGCGGTCGAATTCGCGGGTGATGGACATGGCCTCGGCCACTGCCGGGCCGCTATCCGTGAGGCCGCCGGCAATGGCTTCCTGGATCATGGCCTGCAGCTCCTGGTTTTCACTGCGCTTGTTGGCGGTCAGACCCTTGTTGGTCAGGATGAGGCCGTCTTTCTCGGCCAGGATGCGTTCCGCCTCCTGATTCATTTCCAGCACCGAGCCGTTCTGGTCCAGGAACACCACGCCCAGCAGCATGCGGTTCATGGTGCCCGAGAACAGCTGCCGTTCGGATTCCAGGTAGTCCATCTTGAAATGCAGCTGAATAGACCGGCGCAGGTGCGGCAGCAGGATGTGCACCAGCGTTATGTCCTTTTTCGAGAAGCGGCTGCCGTCGGGTTGGCGGGTGACACGCAGCCGGCATTCGATGCCTTCTTCGGTATAGATGTCGGCGCCGAGTAAATGCCGGATGCCCAGCGGCTTGAGGTATTCGAGATACATCGGGCTTTCCAGCCACTTCTCCTTGCCGATCAGGTCCTCGGCGGAAATGACCTCGCCTTCGGGCAGGCCAACGAAGGGATCGATGGCAAAGAAATGCGTTTCGTAGGAATGCGTGGCCTGATCATCCACTTCACCCGCATTGATCATGACGCCGGTGGACTCGCTGGAGGGCGGGCGCAGCATGAGGGTGACGTGGGCGGCATTCATCAGCGTGCGCATATGTTCCAGGGCGCTGTTCCACGGCGGCGTCTCGGTGATGCCTTCGTAGATATCGCTGATCACGCGATCCAGTTCGGCCGGACCCAGGGCGTAATCCGCATCCTTCAACACGCGTGCCTCGGCATCGCGGCCGGAAATGTTCAAGGAGTGAGGGGAAGTCGCCATATTATGTCTGGGTTACGCTCGCCGCTGGTGTATGACCCGTTCGGGTGATCAAACTACTGCACAACCAACAGCTTATAGCATAGGGCAAAAGGCCACAGCAAAACACCCGACGCCCCGGATGGGCGTTCACCCGATTGCAGTACAAAGCAGAGGGTCACCCTCTGCTAAAGTCTGCTGCAGGCATTCAGGCAGAGAATTCAAGGAGACACAAATGACCACCGAGGCACAGATGCGTGCGGCCATGCAGGCCTATATCGACAACTTCAACAGGCAGGATCTGGAGGCCATTGTGGATCTCTATGCCGACGATGCCACGGTGGAAGACCCCGTGGGTTCGCCGCCCAAGGCGGGCCGGGATGAAATTCACGCCTTCTACCAGACCGCTCTGGAAACGGGCGCCCGGCTGACGCTTTCAGCCCCCATCCGGGCTTCGCACGGCAATGCCGCCGCCATGGCTTTTGAAGTGGCCCTGAATTACCAGGGGCAGGATATGGTGATTCATGTGATCGACGTGATGACCTTCAACGACCAGGGCAAGTACAGCTCAATGAAAGCCTACTGGGGTCCTGAGGATATGAAGCCGGTTTGATAGGGTTGTTTATTGGCCTCTGGGTCAAAAAATCCCTGTCAGGCTGCCGTAAGAGGTTGCTTACCTAAGTCCAGATTTTCATAGTTCAATTAAAAAAGGCGCCGGAAGGCGCCTTTTTTAATGTGGCCAGTAATCAGGCTTCAAAGGCATGCGCCATCGCTGGTTTTACATCCGCCGGCACACCCTTGTCGATTTCCATTTCCTTGCGCTCCCGGACCTTGGCGGGAACGGCATCGGCATCCTGGTAGAACTGATCGTACCACTGGCGCAGGCGGATCACCGGGCCGTCGCCGTCGCACAGCAGCGGGTTATCGACACGCACCTTGTTGTGCCAGATCTCGACGTCTTCGCCGAAGGCCTTGTTGGTAGCGTCCACATAGCCCTGAACCATTTCGTTGCACTGTTCTTCGGTCATGCCCGGGAATTTCTTCACGATAACGCCGAAACGCAGTTCGAAACTGTTGCTGTCTACCGGCGTGTGTGAATTCATGAGGATGGATTCAACCGGCATGCCCTGCATCTGCCCGAACATGTGGGTGATCTGGTAGGCCGGCCCGTAATAGGTAGCGACCGTGGTCAGGAAATCATCTTCGCTCAGGTTCGGGAAGGTGCCGACCATGATCTGGGTGGCCTTGTGTTTCTCGAAGATGTTGGCGAAGTACACCGTGCCGGTGCCGCCATGTACCGGGCCGAAGTGGGCCATGTCGGCCACGTTGTCGATCAGCTCGCGGCAGTTGATGTTGATGTTCCACTTGACGGTGGACCATTCCGACCATTCGTCGGAGAAGACCTGGTCCATGCGCGGGATGGCCACATCCTCGGTCGGGCCGTTGCCCTCCGGGTCATTCCAGATGAACAGCAACTTGTTCTGTTCGCAGATTTCCCAGGTATTGATACGCGCCTTGGGCGGTATGGTCTTGGCGTAGGGAATGTCGTTACAGACGCCGTCGCAGCCCCAGGACCAGCCGTGGAATTTGCACACCACGGAGTCATTTTCCACCTTGCCCAGCGCCAGGTCGGCGCCCATATGCGGACACCAGGCATCCATGGCGGCCAGGCTGCCGTCGGCCTTCTGGAAAATAATGACGCGCGTACCGAAGATGTCGATACCATGGATCTTGCCGTCCTTGTAATCCGAGACCAGGCCCAGGCAATGCCAGCCGCGGGCAAAACGTTCGGGCGGGGCAGCGGATTCAATCGTATATGCGGCTTTCGATTTGATTGCGGTGGCCATGACAGCTTCCTGAATTCATTCTGTGACGCGGATCAGTGTGGCCGCATGCATGCAAGCTGGCTTCATCCATTTGAGTGAATACCCTCTATCCTGAAAACCGATAAGCTGCTTTCCGTCGAAAAGGCCTGCAAGGCGGCATCTGCTGCTTTCGGAGTATGTATGCGCCGTTTTAAACGGGCATGCTAGGCCCTACACACTTCCGCCTGGCATCAAACATGCCGGGCGCCGCGAGACAGGAGAGAAAGAAGTGAGCGATTCACATGCCAATTTGAACAAGGGCGCCAAAGATCTGCCCCGTTGTCCGTTCCCGGTTCCCATGGGCTGGTATTTCGTGGACTATTCCGAAAACCTGGCCAAGGAAGAAATCCGTAACGTCAATCTGCTTGATCAGGAGTGGGTGCTGTTTCGCGGCGAGACGGGCAAGGTCGGCATGACCGATCCCTATTGCCCGCACCTGGGTGCGCATATGGGCCATGGCGGCAAGGTCTGTGGCGATAACATCCGTTGCCCCTTCCACCATTGGCAATTCGATTCCGAAGGCTGGAACAAGGACATTCCCTACGCCAAGGTGACGCCGCCGATCTGCAAGAAGCAGCCGATTCTGCGCGCCCTGCCGGTGGAGGAAAAATGGGGCATGATCTGGTGCTGGTATCACCCCAAGGGCGAAGCGCCCAAGTGGGAATTGCCGTCGGTGCCGGAACTGGAAGACACCGAAAACCACGTCAAACCGCATCGTGGCGAGTGGGAAACGGGCACCGCCGTCCAGGAAATCGCCGAAAACGGTGTGGATTTCGCCCATCTGAAGTTCCTGCACGGCGAAAAGGAAATTCCGCCGGCCGAGTACAGCTTCGACTGGCCGCACTACGATGTGAACATGAACAATGGCTACATCGTCGGCCGCATGCACGGTCCGGGTCTGAATGTGTACCGCTTCAGCCATGAAGGCGTAACCGCCACCATGGTGAACTACACCACGCCGATGACCGCGGATTCCAGCGTGATCCGCATGAGCTTCACGCACAAGAAGTATGAAGAAGGCACCAAGGAAGCCATGATTGCCCAGCACCTGGTGCAGCACATGGTGGGCGAGGCCGACGGCAAGGACAGCGCAGGCTTTGAAAGCGTGGACTTCATCGTCTGGAACCACAAGAAGTATCGCCCGAACCCGCTGCTGTGCGACGGCGACGGCCCGATCATCCAGTACCGCAAGTTCTTCAGCAAGTTCTACGAAGGCAGCGGTTACGCGGAATAAGCCTGCCGGGTAAAATAAACCCGGTTTCCGACAATAAAGCACCCCGGCGCCTGCCGGGGTGCGTTTTCTTATACGCACTATGGCCAAAATACAGATCAAGGACCGCGACGGCGCGGAACACTCACTGGAGGCGCCCAGCGGCACCACCTTGATGGAACTGCTGCGGGATGAGGACCTCGATGTGGAGGGCACCTGTGGCGGCATTTGCTCCTGTGGTACCTGCCATGTCTATGTCAGTGAAGACTGGGCCGGCCGGGTTCCGGCCAAGGGCGAGGATGAGGACATGATGCTGGAAGCCATTGGCGAAGTGGTAGAGCTGCGTCCGACTTCACGTCTGTCCTGCCAGATTGAAATTGACGACTCGCTGGACGGACTCAGCGTGGAAATCGGGCCGGTCGCCTGAGCAGATACGGTTTCCGCCCGGCCTGAGCTTTATGCCGCCAACCTCAACAACCCGATGGACCGCGGCAGACATTCCCGACCTGCGAGGCAGGCGTGCCCTGGTGACCGGCGCCGCCGGCGGTCTGGGGCAGGCCACCGCCGAAGCCTTGGCCGAACACGGCGCCGAGCTGATTCTGGCGGATATCAACCAGACCGATGGTGAGGCCCTGGCCAGCTTCCTGGCCAACGGCGTCACCCAGTCCATTGAATTCCGTCAGCTCGATCTTTCCGATCTGGGTCATATCCAGGCGTTTGCCGAACAGCTCTGCGGCGAAGACCGGCCGCTGGACATGCTCATCAATATCGCTGGTATCTATCCACCGGCGCGGCGCACCACCACGGCCGACGGTTTCGAGCTGAAGTTTGGTATCAATCATCTGGGGCATTTCGCACTTACCGGCCGGCTGCTACCTGTTCTGCTGAAGAGCGAGGCGCCGCGGGTGGTGAGTATTTCCAGCATCGTGCAGGCCATGGCCCGCATCGACTTCGATGATTTGCAGTCGGAAATGAAGTATCAGCCCAACCGGGTTTATGCGCAGGCCAAGCTGGCTTGCCTGATGTTCGGTATTGAGCTGCAGCGGCGCGCCCGTACCTCGGGCAGCCATCTGCAGAGCATGGTGGCGCATCCGGGTATTGCGCGCACCACGATTGGTAAAGAGCGCAAGCAGCAGAAACGCGGATTGCGTGACCGGGCCGAGGACTTGGCGCAGGCGATGGCGATGCGCTTTTTCGGGCAATCACCGGACCACGGGGCGTGGCCGATACTGTTTGCGGCTACTGCGGAAAAGGCCATTGGCGGCGGTTTTTACGGGCCTGACGGCTTTGCGCAGTTCGCCGGTTACCCGACCCGCGTCAAACCCTGCCGCACTGCCCGCGACAGCAGCCAGCGTCAGCGGCTCTGGCATGCGTCACGCGAAATGACCGGCGTCGATTTCAGCTTCAAAGAATAAATTCAACTAGGCGGCTTCTTTCTGCGCTTCCAGCCAGCCCTGCTGGCGATAGAATTCATAGGCGTCTTTCAGCGATTCGCGAATCGGGCGCGGGTTGTAACCCAGTTCGCGCGCCGCCTTGCTGTAGTCCACCGAGTCATTGGAAATACTGGCGCGCAACATATTGGGCGTGAACAGGGGTTTCTGCCGCGTGAGGCGGGCTACGCCGATAGTGAAGGGAATGGCCAGCCAGCCAAACCACAGGGGCAGCTGTACACGCGGTATTTTCGCACCGGTCAGTTCACCCCAGATGGCGGCCATTTCCTGCATGGGTACCGGATCGCCGGTGAGCAGGTAGCGTTCACCGGTGCGCCCCCGCTCGGCCGCTGCAATCATGGCGGCGGCTACGTCACGGGCATCGGCACAGTCACTGCTGATGGACAGCAAAGCCGGCATCTTGCCGTGATAGAGGTCGATCAGACCACGGCCCAGCATGGAGGGTTCGAAGTCATAAGGACCGGTCAGAGTGCCCGGATTGACGATCACGGCATTGAGTCCGCGTTCACGCACCATGTCGGTGACCAGCTTTTCACCCTGCGCCTTGGAGCGGTGGTAGAAGCACTTGTGATCCAGGGCCAGCGGCTTGGACTCGTCCAGCGGCTGGCTGAGGGGTTCCAGCACCAGGGCATGATGCGAAGAGGTGTGCACCATGCGCAGGCCACGCGCCAGGCAGGCCTCGGCCACGGTGCGGGTGCCCTCCACATTCACGGCCTGCACACTGCCATCCAGGTCGCGGTCCAGTTCCACCTTGGCGGCCAGGTGATAGACCATCTCGCTGCCTTCGACCGCCCTGGCTACGGCCCCGGCGTCCAGCACCGAGCCATGCACCAGTTCCACTGCCAGGCCCTGCAGGGAGGGCGGGCAGTTGTTACCGGGTTCGAGAACCCGCACCTGGTCGCCGCGTTGCAGAAGTGCACGTACCAGTGCACAACCCAGGCGTCCGCCACCACCGGTTACCGTGACCTGCATGTTTTTCTCCTAGACGCCGAAGCCGCCGGAACAGTTGATCTGCTGGCCGGTGATATAGGCTGCCTTGCTGGACGCCAGCCAGGTCACGGCATGACCCACTTCCTCGGCTTCGCCCCAGCGCTTCAGGCAAAGCATCTTGTGCGTTTCCCTGATCCATTCCTCGTCGAATACGCCTTGCTCGGAAAGGGTGTGGAACATGCCGGCATCAATCACACCGATGAGCACGGAGTTGGCGCGAATGTTGTGCACGCCTTCTTCCTTGGCAATGCCTTTTACCAGCGCTTCGTTGGCGGCTTTCGGGATCACCGACAGGCCGTCCTTGGGCGGGTAGTACATATGCCCGGCGGAACCCATGTGCACGAAGGAACCGCCACCGCCCTGCTTGAGATGCGGCAGGCCGGCGGAGACCACATTGAAGAAACCCTTGGTTTCGGTATCGATGGCGCGCTGCCACAGTTCCGGCGTCAGGTCGGCCAGGAATACCTGTTCCACCAGCGGGCCGGCGCCAAAGACGATGGTATGGATGCGGCCATGCTCGGCCGCGACCGCGTCGATGGTGGCCTTCACCTTATCGGGATCGGTAACGTCGGTGGCATGGGTGCTGGCTTTTACGTTGCCGGCCCGCACTTCGTCGGCCACTTTTTCCGCAACATCCTGTTTGGAGCGGTAGGCGATGGCGACATCAGTGCCCGCCTCGGCCAGGGTTTTAACGACACCGCGGCCAATGCCGCCGCTACCGCCGAAAACCAGAGCCACGCCTTCCGGAAAGTCCTTATTGCTCATTCGTCTCTTCCTTATTTAATCAGGTAAAAAGTCTTGGGGCTGAAATATACGTTCGAAGGTTCGTCGTTGATGGTCACCTGGTCGATGAACATCACCGTTTCCGAACCATCGATCAGATCCGACATGCGAATCTCTTTCAGATACAGGTGTTCGCCGGATTTGCTGATACCGCTGGCCGGGGCGGTGAGTCGCTTGATGATCTTGTCCGCCTCGAAGAATTCCGCGCCCAGGATCAGGCAGGTTTTCTGGTCTACCCAGGCGGTGACCGAGGTGTAACGGGTGTCCAGGCCCGGCAGGGGTTTGAACTCCATGACCAGGGCCGGGCGACCAGCCACGGTTTCCTTGCGCTGGTAATCGCCCTGCAGATCACCAAAGGCATTGGCCAGCTGTTTGAATTCAAAGTAACTGAATTCGGTGCCCATCAGCGGGTTGTCCGAGAGATTGCCGGTGATGCGCCGTACCCGCCCGACTGAGGGCAGATAGACAAACATGCCATCGCGCAGGAAGTCGTCGGTTTCACGCACCAGATAGGCCGCGCCGCGCATATTGGGTGGCCCGTCGATAACCAACGTGGCGCGCATGAGTCGATTGCCTTCCTCCTGCGCCTCGAGCGTGGCGTAAACCCGCCCTGAAAGCGTCGAGGATTCACCGGCTGGGCCGGTGGTTATGAAGGTTACCCGGCGAATGCTGACGGCAGTCGGAAAATTGCCGCGCACGCATTCCATGATCTGATTCGTGTCCGGCGCCGGTTCAGCCGCGGACGGCAACGCCGCGCCTAGCAGTAAGGCGGCCAGAATCGTTACTTTTAGCTGTTGTTTCATGTTCGTGTCCTCCATAGCCGCCATGTCGGCAGGTTCCGACATCCGGCAGGATTGTGTTCCCCCTAAATCATGCTCTCAAGGACAGGTCCAAAGCGTTCCAGACACCATAGTGAAGCCATGCCGCCAATGACGTAGGCCGGTAACATCAGCCGCCAGCCATGGGGGTCTGTCGCTGGCGCTTGCCGCAGCTTATGCCACAGATATAACAGGGCCAATACAGCGGCGACGACCACCAGCTGGCCCAGCTCAATACCGACGTTGAAGGCCAGCAGGGCGGTCACGATGCTGTTCTGTGGCAGGCCAACATCGGCCAGCGCGCCGGCAAACCCCAGGCCATGCAGCAGGCCGAAGCCGAAAGCCATGGTTCCCGGGTGACGGCCCAGCACGCTCATTTTCTTTGCGAGCAATTCCCGCGCCAGCACCACCAGGCTCAGGGCAATGCCGAATTCCATGAGGGCCGGATTGACGTTGATCCAGCCGAGCGTGGCCAGAGACAGCGTCACGCTGTGACCAAGCGTGAAGGCGGTCAGGGTCAGTAGCAGCCGTGTAAAGCGACGCACCAGCAGCATCAGGCCCAGAACGAATAGCAGATGATCGGGGCCAAACCAGAGGTGCTCGGCGCCCAGGACAAGGTAGTTTTGCAGCGTGGACCAGGCATCCGCCTGATCCGGCGAGGCGACCTGGAACACCGGCCGGCGGGCATCCAGCAGACTCTGCTGCAGATCGCCATTCAGCTGCTGCAGCCGAACGATGACATTGATGCCGCTGCTGTCCAGGCCCTCGACCGTGATCAGATCGCCCGCCAGTGCATGATCACAGTCCAGTTGCCAGTGGCTGGCGACGGCTGCGCCGTTCTCCTGTTTAAGTGTCGCAGGCCCGGATCGGCAATGGGCAGGCAGCACCGGTTGCGGCGCCCGCCGGCTGCCTTGCAGGGCGGACAGGCGCCACAGCACATCGTAACTGGACGGACCGGTCTGTTTCAGTTCCAGTAATGCAGGCGCGAGAGGATGCGCGCTGGCCGAAAGGCTCAGCAGCCATAGAACTGCGGCAGCAGCGCCGGCCAGATAGCGTTTCACGCCGCGTCTCCGGTCTGCGCGGGGGCAATGTTTATGCGGTAAAGCTGACGACGGGATTGCAGCCATTCACCCAGGGCCGCGCGTTCCCGTTCGGTATAGAGCTGTGCCGCCACGCGCGCCTGCAGCTGACTGTAATCAGGCATGTCGCCATCGCTCACGGCTTGCACGCGCAGCAGGTGCTGACCATAGGCCGAGGACACCGGCCCCAGCCATTCACCGGGCGTCGCGGCAGCAATGCTTTGCGCGATATCGTCGCCCAGGCGGCGGCGAATGTCGGCCAGGCTCAGGTGTTCAAAGTGGTTGCCGAGCAGAAAAACATCGCCGCCGACTGCCTTATCGTCCGTGGTCAGTGTCTGCCGGGCGGCAAGCGCGCGGTTCAGCGCGCCGGGTTGGTCGGCGCTGAAAAAGCGTTGTTCGAAACTGTAGCGCTCCGGCGTCTGAAAACTTGTCCGATGCCGTTGAAAATATTGCCGGGCGTCGTTTTCGCTCACCTCAACCTGATTTTCGATCTGGTGGCGCATGCGCTGGATAAGCCGGCGGCGCACGACCGGATCGCTGTGCAACATGCCCAGATGGAGGGCGGCCTGCAGTAACTCTCCGGCATCGGCCTGCGGGGTCTGTTCGGCAAAGCGCATGTTGAGAATCAGCCGCTGGTGTACCACGACGTCGTGTTCATGCAGGCCCAGCCGCAGGGCCTCGCGGAACATCAGTTCCTCATCAATGTATTGCCGCAGCATGGCTTGCAGCTCGGCGCTGGTCGGATGGCGTCCGGTTTCGTTCAGCCAGCGGGCGGCCAGCCGTTCGCGGTCTGCCTGGCTGATTTCGATACGCGGTGGTGTCAGAAAATTACGCAGCAGGTCGAATCCGGTTGCCTGCAACAGCAGCGCCAGTGCGCCGATGAGCAGGAAATGCAGCAGGGGTTCGCGCAGCAGCCGCTTCATCATCACACTCAGCTGTTTTCCTCGGCCACCGGTTCGGCCGGCCGGTACCAGATGGGCGAGGTCCAGGCGCGTTCCTGAATGGTTTTGGGATAATCGGCGTTGCAGCAGTCAGCCATGGCCTCCGGCACGGTTTCCGGCGCATCACAGTCAACACCGGCGGCCAGGCACTGGTAGGTCGACCAGCGGCAGCTGGGGTTGTCCACAACACGTGCATAGTAGAAGGCATGCTGGTCCGGATCGAAGCCGGGATCCTGCCACACGGCGCATAGGCTGGCGAAGCCGTCGCCAGAGGTGGCGCAGCTGTTCAGGTCCACGCTGGCGCCATTGTTGGGGTCGCCGGCGACTTCGAAGACGGCTTCCTGCTGATCACCGTTTGCATCCACCCAGCCCTTGATGATTTGTATGCGTTGCAGGGGCTCCGCAGCAATACCCGCGCCGCCCGGATCACGCAGGGCCGATACCGCGAATACGGGCGCTGCGCCCACATTCGGTTGCAGCGGCAGGTCGCCCCCCATGGGTACGCCGTTGGCGTAACCCAGTTCGACGAAATCATTGCGGCCGCAGGCATTGGCCGGCAGATCCCAGCCACCGAAGAAACGCACCACCGGGCGATTGCCGCTGGTGGCATAGGCTTCGCGACGACGCATGGCGTCAAACAGCGATTCGCGGGTGTTCTCCTCGGCCCACAGCACGGCCAGGCCGCCGGGGCTGGCCTCGATCACATCGGTCAGGCCTTCAATACCGTCCGCCGGGTTTTCACCGGCGCCGGCATGGCCGGGAAAGTCGCTTTCCTCAACATTGCCGGGAGTGCCCAGATGTGTGTCGGAACTGCCGATGAAACCGTACTTGAAGGGATTCACGCCCAGATCCTTTTCCATGGCCAGGCCCTTTTTCATGGCTTCGCGCAGGAAGTCCTGTTCCATGGGCGGTCCGGTGTTCAGGCCATTGAAACGGTCACCCGTGAGATTGTTATAGGGCAGCAACTCAAAGCCGCAGAGTTCATCATTGGCGCCGGCGCCCATGGTGCCCAGGCATTCGGACTGCCCCTTGTGCTGATAGATTTCTGCCAAGGGCTCATTGGCCTGGCGGGTGGCAGCGAATTCAGCGTCGTAGGGGTTGCCGAAGCGGTCCGTGGTCTCGAACATCATGCCGGCACTGAGGTTGGAGTTATGCGGAATGGTCAGGTACTCGCAGCCATCCTCGGTTTTGCATTTTTCCGACAGGGTGGCCCACAGCAGTTCTTCGCGCGGGTATTCCTGATAGGCCGGCGGCAGTTCAGGCACCACTTCAGTCTTGAAGATCACGTTGCGGTGCAGATTGTTGGACAGCGGTGCCCCGGTGTACTCATAACCGACAAATGTGGTGAAACTGCAATCACTGCTGCGGTCGTAATAGGCTTCGGCAGCCGCCTGGGTATCGTTCCAGGGGGTTTTGGCCGCCTCCAGACAGGTGGCGCCATTCAGGCCGCAGAATGGCAGGCGCGGAATGGTGCCGTTGCTGCCGATGACAGGCAGGTCGGAGACCAGCGGAATGCCCTCGGGTACGGGAAACTGTGGCAGCTCCGGCAGGCCGACGGACACCAGGTTGAAGATAATGAAACTGTTTTCAGGATCGCTGCGATAAAACAGGCATTCCAGGGTGTTGTATTCCAGATAGTCCGGATTGGTGCAGATTTCCACCTCGCCGAACAGTTCGGCATGGTCGGTGACGGCGGCAAAATCCAGCGGACGCTCCAGCTGGGTAGAGCGGGTTGCCGTGCCGTCTTCGAGGAAAGGCTGTACACCCAGTTCCTCACCGAGGGCAAACTGATAGGCCTGGTGTGGCGTGGTCAGCGTGCCCTGGGTATTGGCATCCAGGGAATACACCGTGTGCACATGCAGGTCGCCAAAGAAGGGTTGGCGCTGGGCGTCAAAATGACTGCAACGACCGGCCTGGGAGCCACCGCCTCCGCCTCCACCGCCAATGACGGTTTCATCGTCCGAATCGTCGCCACAGCCTGTCAGGCACAGAGCCAGCAGGGGCGCGGACAGCCAGGCCATGCACAAGGGCCGCCAGTTTACGTGGATCATCTCCTCCACCTCTCGCACGTTATGCGGAATGCCGTGCATTCCACTGTTTACCCGCCTTCTAGGGAGGCGGTATGTCAGTTATACGCCTGTTCAAGTCGTTTTGTTAACGTTGGATGCGTCCAGGAATGACGGTCTTTCACCGCCCCCGTCCAGCACCAGATTGGTTCCCGACGCATAGGCTGCATTTTCCGAGGCCAGCCATACGCAGGCCGCGCCGATATCCGTCGGTTGACCCATGCGGCCCAGCGGTACGGTGGCCGAGACAGCGGCAATGCCGGCTTCATCCCCGTAATGCAGATGCGACTGCTCGGTGCGGATCAGGCCGGGGCTTACCGCCACCACACGCACCTTCGGCGCCCATTCCACCGCCAGCGATTTGGTCAGGTTCAGAATGCCGGCCTTGGCCGCACCATAGGCGGCAGTGCCCGGCGAGGCCCGCAAACCACTGACGCTGGCAATGAACACAATGACACCGCCATTGTCCTGTTCCTGCATCATGCCGTTGGCCAGTTGCGCCAGCTGGAAGGGCGCAAGCAGGTTCAGGCGGATAATCGAGTCGTTGTAGCGGTGCGAAGTGTCCGCCGACATTGCGAAGGGTGAGCCGCCCGCATTATTGATAAGGACATCCAGGCGTCCGTAGAGCCGTCTGGTTTCAGCCATGAGCTGTTCGACGGCTTCGGGGTCCTTGAGATCCGCAGTAATGAATTCGGCGCGGCGGCCGCCGATTTCGGGCAGATCATCCGGCTCTTCCCGTCCACAGACGATCACCGTGGCGCCGGCCTGAAGAAAACACTCGCTGATGCCTCGCCCGATGCCTTTGGCGCCGCCGGTGACGAGGACTACCTTGTCTTTGTGCAGGACTGATTCAACCATGCGCAAAGCTTACGGGATTGCGCCTTTTTTGATGTAGTCCAAAGGGACGAAGGCATTCAAGCCCTTATCGGGGAACATATTCTCGCCCCGTATGACGGGGCTTTTCCCGTTTTTTGAGCCCAGTCAGCATGTCGAACAAGCCGATACCGGAAGGACAATACCTCAGCACGGCCGATGGTCTGCGCATCCATTATCTGGAAGCCGGTCCTGCGGACGGTGAAGCTGTGCTGTTTCTGCATGGTTCCGGCAACGGCGCCTCCGGCTACAGCAACTTCAAGGGCAACTACCCGGTACTGGCCGACGCCGGTTACCGCTGCATTGTGCCGGACATGGTGGGCTTCGGTTATTCCGACAAGCCTGAAGACGTGGAATACCACCTGGATTATTTCGTCGAGACGCTGAAACAGTCACTCGATGCGCTCTCTATAAGCAAGGTCACCCTGGTCGGCAATTCGCTTGGCGGGGCCGTGGCGCTGGGTTTTGCCCTGGCGCACCCGGACCGGCTCGAGCGGCTGGTGCTGATGGCGCCGGGCGGGCTCAACGAGCTGCCGGATTACCTGGAAATGCCGGGCATGGCCGACATGTTCGCGCTGTTCCAGTCAGAAGAACCGGTGACCGAAGAGCGCATGAAGCAGTTCTTCATCAAGGCCTTCGTGGTGGATGCCTCCTGCGTGGACGACGAACTGGTGCATGAGCGTTTCGAAATGATGAAGCTGCAGAATGCCCGTCTGATGCAGACCCTGAAAGTGCCGAACATGACCGAGCGTCTGGGCGAGATCAAGACACCGGCGCTGACGCTCTGGGGCCTCAACGAAAACATGATGCCGGACAGCGGTATCATGCGCCTGGCCAAGGGTCTGCCCAACGGCCGCATGGTGCTGGTGCCCAACTGCGGCCACTGGGTGATGATCGAACACCGTGAATTGTTTAATCGGACTGTGCTGGATTTTCTGCGCCACGGCTGAAAATGAAGATGCATCACGCAAAGGCGCAAAGGCGCAAGGCAATACCCGCAGCATGGTCTTTTCGCGCCTTCGCGCCTTTGCGTGAGGCCACTTCCACATTACTGGAGAGGCCATGATGTTGGCGTCTGATCGTATTGCCAGTCTTGGCACGGAGCTTTATGAAGCTTTGCGTGCACGCCGTACACTGGCGCCACTCACCGAACGCGAGTCGGCCATCACCATTGATGACGCCTACCACATCTCGCTGCAGATGCTGGAATGTCGCAAGGCCGACGGCGAGGTCGTGGTGGGCAAGAAAATCGGTGTCACCAGCAAGCCGGTGCAGGACATGCTTGGCGTGCACCAGCCGGATTTCGGTTTCCTGACCAACGTCATGCAGGTGGAGAATGGCAGTGTCGTGAGTCTGGCCCAGGCCGGCCTGATCCAGCCACGCGCCGAGGGCGAGATCGCCTTCAGGCTAAAGAAAGACCTGCAGGGCCCGGGCGTGACCGAGGAAGACGTGCTCGACGCCACCGAATATGTGTCGGCCTGCTTTGAAATTGTCGATTCGCGAATCCACGACTGGAAAATCAAGATCCAGGACACAGTGGCGGACAACGCTTCCTGCGGCGTGTTCGTGATCGGCGAGGAAAAGGTCGACCCCCGTAGCCTGGATCTGGCCGCGGCGGAAATGAATGTGGAAAAGAACGGCGAGCATATCGCCAAGGGGCTGGGCTCCGCCGTGCAGGGGCACCCGGCCACGGCCGTGGCCTGGCTGGCCAATACCCTGGGCGAGTTCGGCATCCCGTTTCTCGCCGGGGAACTGATTCTGTCCGGCTCGCTGGCGCCGCTGCTGCCGATCGTGCCGGGCGACCGCTTCACCATGACCATAGAAGGCATTGGTTCAGCGGCAATAGGGTTTGAGGAGTAGTGTGTTCATCCACGGATTACACAGGGCTCGATGACGCCTGGTTTCGTGAAAATCAATCTGTGTAATCTGTGAAATCTGTGGATAGATAATTATGAGCAAGATCAAATGCGCCATTATCGGTTCCGGCAATATCGGCACCGACCTGCTGTACAAGCTGCGGCGTTCCGAGGTACTGGAGCCGGCCTGGATGGTGGGTATCGAGGCGGAAAGCGAGGGCCTGGCCCGCGCCCGCGATGCCGGCCTGAAGACCACGCATGAAGGTGTAGACGGCCTGGTGCCGCATGTAAAGGAAGACGAAATCCGCATCGCCTTCGACGCCACCAGCGCTTACGTGCACAAGGAAAACTCCGACAAGCTGACCGCGCTGGGCGTGATGATGATTGATCTCACCCCGGCAGCGATTGGTCCCTACTGCGTGCCACCCGTGAATCTTAAGGATCACGCTGGTGGTCATGAGCGTAATGTGAACATGGTCACCTGCGGCGGTCAGGCCACCATCCCGATGGTCGCTGCCGTGTCCCGCGTGCAGCCGGTGAAGTATGGCGAAATCGTCGCCACCGTCGCTTCGAAATCCGTCGGCCCCGGCACGCGCAAGAACATCGACGAGTTCACCCGCACCACTGCCGGCGCGGTGGAGAAAGTGGGCGGCGCCAAGCAGGGCAAGGCCATTATCGTGATCAATCCGGCCGAGCCGCCGCTGATCATGCGTGACACCATTCATTGCCTGACCGAGGACGCGCCGGATCAGGAGGCCATCACGAAGTCCGTGCACGACATGATTGCCGAGGTGCAGAAATACGTGCCCGGCTACCGGCTGGTCAACGGCCCGGTGTTCGACGGCAACCGTGTGACGACCTATGTGGAGGTGGAGGGCCTGGGCGACTTCCTGCCCAAGTACGCCGGCAACCTGGACATCATGACCGCCGCCGCGGCACGCACCGCCGAAATGTTCGCTGAAGATATGCTGGCGGGTCGGCTGAGTTTCGAGCCAGCCGCATAGGGCTGAATCCACAGATTTCACAGATTACACAGATGGGTCAATAACTCGCCGCAGCAAACTCCTCTCCCCTGGCGGGAGAGGGTTGGGGTGAGGGGGAAAAGAAATGAATCTTGAAGGTAGAAAAGTAACAGTGCATGACATGTCGTTGCGTGACGGCATGCATCCCAAGAGGCACCAGATCACGATTGAGCAGATGCAGAGCATCTCGCAGGGTCTGGACGCTGCCGGCGTACCGCTGATCGAAGTCACCCATGGCGATGGCCTGGGCGGCGCTTCGGTGAACTACGGTTTTCCGGCGGCAACCGACGAGGAATACCTGCGCGCGGTGATTCCGCACCTCAAGCAGGCCAAGGTTTCTGCCCTGCTGCTGCCGGGCATTGGTACGGTGGATCATCTGAAGATGGCCGCCGATTGCGGCGTGACCACCATCCGCGTGGCTACGCATTGCACCGAGGCCGACGTTTCCGAACAGCACATCAATCTGGGTGCCAGGATGGGCCTGGATACCGTAGGCTTCCTGATGATGGCGCATATGATTTCGCCCGAGGAAATCGTCGAGCAGGCCCTGCTCATGGAAAGCTACGGCGCCAACTGCCTGTATGTGACCGACTCGGCAGGCTATATGCTGCCGGATGACGTGAAAGCCCGCGTGGGCCTGTTGCGTGAAAAAGCCAATCCGAACACCGAGATCGGCTTCCATGGTCACCACAACCTTGCGATGGGTGTGGCGAATTCCATTGCCGCGGTGGAAGCGGGAGCCAATCGTATCGACTGCGCCTGCGGTGGCATGGGCGCCGGCGCCGGCAACACACCGATGGAGGTGTTCGTGGCGGTATGCAATCGCATGGGCATTGAAACCGGCGTTGACGTGTTCAAGATTTCCGACGTGGCCGAGGATCTGGTCACGCCGATCCTCGACTTCCCGGTACGTATCGACCGCAACGCCCTGACCCTGGGCTACGCCGGTGTGTACTCGTCCTTCCTGCTGTTCGCCAAGCGGGCAGAAGAAAAGTACGGCATCTCCGCTCGTGAGATCCTGCTCGAACTCGGTCGTCGCAAGATGGTTGGTGGCCAGGAAGACATGATCGAGGACTGCGCCCTGACCATGGCGAAGGAACGCCAGGCCGCCAGCGCCTGATTGCCCGGATCCTGCCGGCAGTGTGAGCAGAAAAATATTTCGTTGACCGTCTGATGACACTGGGACTAATCTGGAAGACATGGAAACGTCTTCCAGGGTGCAGGGCTTTACGCTGCTCGAGTTGCTGATTGCAGTGACCATCGTGGCCATCATGGCGGCGATTGCGATTCCGGTGTACCTGAATTACACGACTCGCGCCAAGGTGGCCGAGGCGCTCAACGTTGTAACTGCCCCGATGACGGCAGTGACTGAATATTATTCAGTCAACGGCAGCTTTCCCGACAACAATGCAGACGCAGGGCTGGGAGCGCCGGAATCCTTCACCGGCGAATATGTGTTACGCGTGAGCATACTCGCCGGAGGCGTTATCCAGGCGGATCTGCAGGGCAGCCAGTTGAGCGGGCATGCCGTGACCCTTACGCCTGCTTCGGGCGATGCTGTCAGCTGGACCTGTGGTTCTACGTTGCCTGATCATCTGCTGCCCCCGAATTGCCGCAGCACGCCGTAGCCAGGAGATTGATGAGCATGCCTTTACTCAACATCATCCAGCTTAACCGTCCTTTGTCTCATACCGCGGAGTTGCGATAAATGCCGGCTAAACGGACTGCATTACCGCGCCTTCTTCTCGAGGATTATCTTTCGATTCTTCGCGGCTTGGTGCTGCTGGCCTGGGCAGGCGCCATCGGCGCCATCATGACCGAGCTGTCCATGCGTTTCACGGATATGTTCGTCTGGCCTGAAACAGGCGCTTTCTCGCTGATGTACAACGCGTTGCTGGCGGTGTTTTTACTCAACACGCTGGCGTTGACCGCATTACTGATTTATCCGGACTGGTATGAACGCGTGCCCCGGGCTTCGGCGCATCGGGTGCAATGGTTGTTGGTGGCTGTCATGGTCTGGCTGGGTCTTTATGTACTGGCTGTGTTTCATGTGACGGGCGCACTGAGCAGTCCGTTTTTGTTGCTGTTACCCGTCCTGATGATTGCCGCCCTGGCGGCCTTGCCGGGTCAGGCTGGTTGGTGGGCAGCAGCTTTGTTACTGGCCGGCCACGTTGCGGTGCTGGTGTTTGAATCGGCCGCAGTGATCAATCCCCGCGGGCCGCTCGGTGCGCATTTTGCCTATGCGCCTTATCTGACGCCCTGGGGTCTGGGCGCCTTGCTGTTTGTTCTGGCGATCAGTGTGTTGCTGGCCGCCAGGTTGCGCGCCTGGCTCTATCCTGCCGAGCCGAGCCTGAGCCCGGCGCAGCGAATTGATCCGGACACCGGGCTGTATCGCCGGGCTTTTCTGGACAGCCGGTTGCAAAAGGAACTCGGCCGTATTCGGCGTCAGGGGGGGTCTGCCGCGTTACTGTTAATCGCCATGGACGCGCAGGAGACGGCCGGCGAGAAGCGTGTTCGTGATGCCGCCCAGGCGCTGCGGGGACTGGTGCGTGCGGGTTCGGATACCCCCGTGGTGTACCGGCAGGGCGTGCTGGCCGTGTTATTGCCGGCAGCCGATACCGAAGGCGCCAACAGCGCTGCGCGGCGAATAGTGAAGGGTCTGTCCAATGCCGGTACGCATGGTGCGTTACGCACGGCAGCGGCGGTAGCCGAGTTCGGCGCCATGCCACTGGATAAGTGGCTGGCTACCGCGGAAGACGTTCTGAAAAGGGCGGTGCCTGGAGATGACCCGCTGATTGTTGACGTCTGAACGACTCGATTATTCGCAGTTCACCAGAGTCACGAAGCGCGGATCGATCACGGTCGAGGGATTCATGCCGAACACCTCGTTAAAGGCCTTGTCGATGTGGGCGAGGTCGTAGAAGCCGGCTTCTACGGCCACATCGGTCAGTTTCATTCCGCGTTGCCAGAAAAGCGCCGCCCGCCACACGCCGCGCCAGCGTGCGTATTCACCAATAGTGAAACCCGTTTGCTGTTTGAACAGTTCACGCAGGCGCGAGGCGGACAGATGTACCTTGCCGGCGACGGTTTCCAGGCTGACTTCACTTAATGGCATGTCGTCGAGTATGCGGCAGGCTTCAGTCACGCGGGCGTCGGGTGGGGGAATGAAAATTTTCTGGTCTCCCGTGATAGCCAGGACAACATCGCGCACCAGTTGCTTGATGCTGTCGGCGGAGACGATCTCCGTCATGGCCTGGCGCATGCGCGGCAACAGTGCTTCGAACTTTTCTATGGGCAGATCGATAACCGGTTCGTCAGCCAGCAGTGTTTTCAGCCCTGCGTATTCGGGCACGTCAATCGGCAGGTAGAACAGGGCCACGTCGCTATTCACGGCCAGTACCCGCTTGCGGCCGGCCTTGGGCGCTACCAGTGATGCCCGGGTGGTAATGGTTTTCCCTTCCACTTCAATAGTATAGGGCTCGCGGCAGGCGATTCTCAGGGTGGCGCAGAGCGGGCTGGTCGGGCGGTCAAGTATCAGTGAAGGCGCCAGTAAAACCAGGCTGCAGGGCCAGTAATAGATGGTCACTCCAGCAGGGGCGGGGTGTTCAATGTCCGTCATTTGATACTAATAAAACCGGCATTTCATACAAGCGCAATATAGGGGCTTGCACTAGCATGGAGCAAATCCGAATCCCTTTTTATAAGTCATAACTCAGGGCGTAAGCCCGCGTGGAGGAGAGCGTGTCCCGATCCCTTATTTATACGGCTGCTGCCGGCCTGTGCCTTTTTCTGCTGGCCAGCTGTGGTGGCAGTGATAACGACAATGGCCTGAACATGGGGGGTGGCGGCCAGCCATCCACGCTGGACTGCTCGCATGATACCTCGCCCGAGGCGCAAGGCATTCCGAGTGAGGAACGTATCTTCGGCTGGATTGAAGATCTCGTGGCCATTGGTTACCGCCGCACCGGCACCCCCGAAGGGCGCATGGCCGCGGCCTATGTGAAATGCCAGTTCGAGAAACTCGGGCTTCAGGATGTGCATTACGAAACAGCCACTTCCTGGAAGTGGGAAACGACGGATTACGGGGTGCGGATCGCAGGTGAAGAGATCGATGCCTTTCCTTCCGCCTTTTCCTTTGTGACGCCTGACGAGCCGTCCGATTTTTCCACCGGACCGGGCGGGCTCGAAACCGAGATCGTGGATGTCGGTCTGGGTACGCCGCTGGAAATGGCGCTAAAGGATGTTGAGGGCAAGATCGTGCTCTTCGACCTGAAGTTCATTCTGCCGACAGCGGGCCTGGTCCCCTTCATGGAGTTTCTCTGGGACCCCGGGTTGACCATCGTGGAGCCCTCGCTGGTGATCGCCAATCCCTATCTCACAACCTATTCGGACGTGCTCAACGCTGCCATGGACGCTGGTGCTGCCGGCTTCATCGGGGTGCTGGCCGATTATTTCGAATCCAACAAGTACTACAACGAGTTTTACCGGCGTACCAGCGTCACGATTCCGGGTTTCTGGGTATCCCCTGGCGAAGGAAAACGAATTCGGCAGATGATCAGTCAGGGTGGCGGCAGCGCTCCCGTTAACATGGTGATGGAGGGTAGTCGCACCGAGGTTGAAGCGCGTTCGGTGGTGGGTTTTCTGCCAGGCAAGAGCACCGACACGATCATGGTGCAGTCACATCACGATTCGGTGTTCTATGGCGCCGTGGAAGATGGCAGTGGCACGGCTGCGGTGCTGGCCCAGGCCCAGTACTATGCGTCACAGCCGGAAGGCTCTCGCGAGAAGACCCTGATGTTTACAACCTTCGATTCCCATTTCACCGGTTATCAGGGCCATATGGCTTTTGTGGACAAATACATCGTCAACAAGGAGACGCCCTACAACATCGTCGCCAACGTCACCCTGGAGCACATCGGCAAGCAGGGCATCAAGGGTGATAACGGCGAGTTGGTAATCACCGACAAGTCGGAAATCCGCGGCATCATGAATACATTTGGGCCGACCCTGAAGGCCGCAATGATCAGTGCACTGGTGGAACATGACCTGCAACGTACGGCCTTGTTGAATGCTGAAGCCCTTTGTGCGGTGGGGGGCATGCCCACGGATGCGTCCTTCGTGTGCACCAAGGGGATTCCCACTGCCAGCCTGATCTCGGGTCCGAATTATCTTTATGACCAGGCCGATACCCTGGACAAGGTGGACCGCGAACAACTGGTGCCGGTGACCGAGGCCTTTGTGGACATCATCGATGCGATCGATGCCACGCCCTCGGCCTTGATCGGCTTGCCCCTGTCATCCATCGTGCCGGACCTGGGTCTGTAAGCAATGTCCACCGTGAGGGTGGCGCTGCTGTTGGCGGGCTTGTTGCTCGCCGGCTGTGGGGACTCCGATAACGATTCGGCGACCGTGCCAGGCGTCAGCAGTCAGTCGCTTCTGCAGGGTGCGGGCCCGGATGGCAGTTTCTATGCGCCGCCGCCCAGCGGAGAAGGGCGGAGTCTGGCGACCTACTGGCCAATCGTGCTTTCTCACCCTTGGTCGCGGACAGCCGACAACTCCTTTCAGGGCGACATCCCGGAGGGTGACGAATTTGAGCCCTATGGCGTCAAGAAGATGCTTGAAGCGGCGGGTGCCGTGGTTTATCAGCCGGACAAACTTCCCTATGCCTCGCATGAACGGCGTGGGCAGTTGCTGTACAAGAAATGCGCGGGCACCACAGTCGATGAAGTGCTGTGCGAAGGCGAAAATCCTGAACCGGTCGATGGTATTCATCTGGCGACAATTGATTATTGTGCCGACGCTGATCACAGGGCCAGGCATGGTTTCAGTGATGTTCAGCAGTGTCAACGGGAGCTCCAGTTCAACATCATCTGCCATTCCCAGGGCTGTCCGGATTCCCGCTACATGCTGGCGGCGGTGACCAACGAATTCAGTGGCAAGCTCATGTACCAGCATGTGGCGAGCTGGACTTCACTCGCCGGCGCCAACAAGGGCACGGCGCAGGCGGACTGGGTGCTCGAAATGCTGGCCGCCTGCCTGTTTCCCGAATGCCGTTCACTGGTGCTGGATCTGGCGCTTGGCGTGGATGGCTTCAGTCAGAACGGGGCGCTTACCACGCAGGCCAGTGAGTCGGTGGTGGCCCTGAGCCGCAAGTACATGCTGGAAACCACCGACATGGATTGCACCCCCGGCCGCGGTGTGGAATGCGCGCCCAGCTTCAACGAACTGTACCCGCTGCCGGAGGATCCGCAGCATCCGATCCTCTATCAAAGCTTCACTTCGCAGATAAATGACATCAGTCATCCCTGCTTTACCGAAACGCGGCTGTTCTGGGAGATCGTGCAACAACGGGAAGGGGCCAACGATGGCAACATCTCGGTCGATTCGCAGCAGTTCACCACCTACGGCGCCGGGTCCACCGGCGGCGCAACGCCGGTGATGCCGCGCTGGATCATGGGCGAAACCCTCGACCCCGAGGTTCAGCACCCAGGTCTGCCGCATATGGCCTATGCCAGCGCCCAGGTGCCGGGCATGGACGAGGGCCGCATGAGCTGCATGGGCGAAGATAATTCCGGCTTTCGTTTCAGCCGTGAGGGTTTCTATCGCGACCTGGTGGCCGAGCTGGTGTCCTGGGGATATTGAGCCGGGCGCAGGCCCGTTCCGGTCTTCGGTAACACACTTTATAGCGCTTCCGGCCCCGCTATATTCTTTCCCGGTATCAACACGCGGTACGTGGTGGAATCGGAATCCTTATTGAACAACCTCATACGCCGGGCTTCAGATCATTATCGAAAGGCGGAACCGTTTTACCGCTGGTATACCTGGTTCAAGTGCCGCATGGACCCTTGCTACCTGGCACTGGTGGCGCAGCGGATCGCACACTGGTCGTTCGGGTGGATGTTGCTCAGGGTGCCAGGCCATGCTGCCGGGCGCGTTCTTCCAGACGCCCCTGTTCCTGCTTCAGTGTCCGGCTGACTTTTTTCAGATTACGGATCTGCTCGTCTATAACCGCACGTTTTTCGGCCATGAGCCGGGCGCCTCTGGCGCAGTCGATGTCGCGGGCGCGCAGGCTCGTCAGCACCTGATGGATTTCCTCGAGTGAAAAGCCCAGTGCCTGCATCTGCTGTAGCAGTATGAGTTGCTTTACCAGGGCTTCGGGGTAGTCGCGGTAATTATTCGCGCCACGCCTGATTTCACCCAGCAGGCCGCGTGCCTCGTAGTAGCGCAGGGTGTGGCGGCTCAGGCCGCTGCGGGATTCCAGTTCACCGATTCGCATATTGACCGCTTGACTATAGAGTTGGCTCTATAGATTAGCATCTTGCATTGAGTTAAATGCGAGGTGGCCATGTATCTGTTGGCGAGCGCGAAGATAACGGTGCAGTGTGATGGTGAAACGGCTTATGCCTATGTCTCGGATCTGGAGAACCTTGCCGAGTGGTTTCCGGGGGTGATCAGGATGCGGGCTGATGATGACCTGCCTTGCGCGCAAGTGGGCAAGGTATACAGAGAGACCGTGTCGATTCCGTTTCGGGGCCGGCGTGACATTGCCGTTGAAGTGGTGGCCTGTGAAACACCCACAAGGCTGGTTACCGAAGGCAGGTTCCCGGGCTTGTTGCCGCGTATGGAAATCGACATCAGCGCTCCGGAACCCGGTCTTGGTGAAATTCGCTGGCGCATGTATAGCCGCAATGACGCCTTGCTGGCGCGTCTGTTTCTGTTGCCCCTGGCCAAAAAGCTCATGCAGAAACGTGCGACAGCCGGCATGCAGAATCTCAGGCGCTGTCTCGAGAGGCTTGGAGATTAATTCAGGGCTGACAGCAATTCCGCAATGGTTTGCCGTATCTGCTTATCGGGCAGGTCCAGGTCGCTGCCTTCCTCTTCAGCGCAGGCATCGGCCAGGCGCTCGATCTGCAGCAGGGCGATGAGAATGCGGTCCGTCGATTGTTCCGGCAATTGCCGCCATTCGCGGATGCGTTGCGCCTGACGCCGCCGGCTTTCGGCGCGCGCCTTGCGTACGGCCGGGTCTTCCACGGCGAGCAGGCGCAGGCTGCGCCGGAATAAAAGATGCTTGCGGTGATGCTGGATGATCGCATCGACCAGCTTTGAGGCCGGGGCATTCTGCTCGATCAAGCCGTCCAGAACGCTTTTTTCCTCGTCTTCCCAGGCGCGGTAACAGGCAATGAAAATCTCGGTTTTGTCTGCGAACCAGCGGTAGAAAGTCTGCGGGGCGAAGCCGGCGCGGCGGGCGATCTTGTTGCTGTCGGTGCCGTTGTAGCCCAGCTCGCGGAATTCAGCCATGGCGGCCTTGATCAGTTGTTCGCTGGTGTTGCGCCGGCCGCGGGGCCGGCCCAGTGCTGCGGGTCTGGAAGCCATGTTTGTAGTAACAGCCAATATAGGAGACTTGCAATCTAGCACAAAGTGATATAAAAATCACAAAACGTGATACGAATATCACTTAAGGAGTTGTCCATGAATATGCGTCAGGAATGTGGCCTGCCGGAAGATGCCGAAATACTGGACTGTGACGGCGTCCGGCTGGCGGTGAAGCGGGAAGGTCAGGGTTGGCCTCTGGTCTGTCTGCATGCGGTGGCTCACGGCGGCCGCGATTTCGAAAAATTATCGGCAACCCTGGGAAACTGTTTCCAGGTGATCCGTATCGACTGGCCAGATCATGGACGTTCGGGCCCGGACAGCCAGCCGCCCTCGGCAAGGCGCTATGCCGAGATACTGGAAATCGCCCTGCAGAAGCTGCAGGTGACGCAGCCGATCATTCTGGGCAACTCCATCGGCGGGGGTGCGGCTATCCATTATGCAGCGCGCCAGCCGGTACGGGCGCTGGTGCTCTGTGATTCTGCGGGTCTGGTGCCGGTGAACGCCATGGTGCGTGGCATCGTCAGCCTGTTCGTGCGGTTCTTCCGTGCCGGTGAGGGCGGTGCCGGGTGGTTCGGCAGCGCTTACCGCTTCTACTATCGCCATATGGTCTTGCCACAAGCGGCTGCGGCAGAGCAGCGTCAACGCATCATCGATGCGGGCTATGAATACGCACCGTTGCTGCGCGCAGCCTGGGAAGGCTTCGGTCAGCCCGAGGCCGATATCCGCGAAATGGCCGCCGGTCTGGATATGCCGGTCTGGTGTGCCTGGGCCAAGGGTGATCGGGTGATTCCCCTGTGGATGTGCAAGCCGGCCATCAAGGCTCTGCGGCAAGGGAGTCTCAGCACATTCAAGGGCGGACATTCGGCCTTCATGGAGCAACCGGATGCCTTCCTGCAGGGATTCATGGCATTTTGTGAGGGCCTGCCCTCCGCGCCGACAGTGGCAGCGAAAAAGGAGGTCCGGCATGCAGTCTCTTGAGGCTTTGCTGGATGAGTACAACCGCATACATCGAAATCCGGTCAACCGTAAGCTGCACAGTGCCGGTATTCCACTGGTCATGCTGGGCATCCTCGGCTTGGTAGCCTTGCTGCCGTCCGTGCAGGTCGCCGGGCATTACCTTGATCCGCTGGCCTTGTGGGTTCTGGCCATGCTGTTTGTGTTCGGGCGCTGGTCCTGGCCGCTGGCGCTGGGCCTGCAGCTGACTTTATTGCTGCTGCTGGCCGGAATGACGGCAGTGCTGACCAGGGCAGGGGCCGGGCAGGACATTGCCGCATGGCTCTACGCGGGTGCGATAGTGATCGGTACGGTGCTGCACATGGTTGGTCACCGTCTGTTTGAAGGCGTGCCGGCACAGTTTGATCAGAATCCGTTGTTCCTGTTGGCGGGGCCGCTGGATCTGGCGCGGTCGGTGGCCGAACGCCTTGGCTGGCGCTCTCAGGGTTGAGCCGGTTCGGACAGCAGGACCTTCAGGTCGGATTCGATCTTCTGCGCCCGCCGGTCGCCCTTGTGGGTTTCGCCGGCGTAGCGGGCCCGGATACGGCCCTGTTTGTCGATCAGGTAAAAGGCCGGCCAGTAACGGTTGTCCATGGCGTTCCAGTAGCTGAAATCGTTGTCCATCATGACCGGATGCTGCAGGCCAAACTCGTGAATTTTCTTCTCGATGTTGGCGCGCACCCGCTCATGATCGAATTCGGGCGTATGCACGCCGATAATGCGCAAGCCCTCGTTGTGCAGGCGGTTCTCCAGGTCGTTCAGCCAGGGAAAGGAGCGGTAGCAGTTCCAGCAGGCGAAGGTCCAGAAATCCAGCAGCAGCACCTGACCGCGAAGTTCACTGAGCGTGAGGGGCGCTGAATTGATCCATTCGCTTTCGGCTGTATGAGTGAAGGCAGGCGCCTGCGGGGCTTCCTCGGCAGTCAGAAGCGCGCGTGCAGACAACGGGATGAGCCCCGTCAGGCAAAGGCACAGGGCAAGAAACAAACGCGGCATGTTCAGCTCCGGGTATGCCGGTCAGCGACCGGCCTCCCTTTATCAGACCTGCCCGGGCCAGAGAATCATGCAGCCGTTTTCATTTGCCTCATGCGAATCAGCAGGTAGACGGCAAAGCCGGTGGCAACGCCGGGCGCAAGGCCCAGCACCAGGGCTATCCAGCCATGACGGATGCCCTGGCTGCGGGCCTCGAAGATGATCCATACCGCCAGCACGCACCAGCACATGATGGCGTCCAGCGCATAGCCGGAGGAATAGGGATTCACGAAACCGGCGGCAAAGGCGCCGATAATATCGCCCGAGGCCAGCAACGGCGGCATGACGATGAAGGCGAAGGCCCCGGCGAAGGCCAGCGCCAGCAGCCAGAGCAGGGTTTTATAGACGAATTCATTCATTATGATGTCCTCGGCGGTGATGCCCCGTCACTTTAACAGGGCAGAACCGGAATCGTGTATGGCGTCGGGAACCATTATCCTGCCAGATAATCGAACATTCCCGGGTCACGAGAGAACTGTCCGTTCATACGGAGCCGGGCAGATTTATTAATCGGCGGACGCTGTTCAGCAAGCTGCACGGCGGTCCATGAAGCTGCGGAAACAATCACAAGGAGTGATTCATGAGAGCTTTTATTGTCATATTGGTCGCGAGTGTGGGTCTGCTCGCCTGTTCTGAATCTTCAGGCCCCGAAGAGGCTTCCAGCAAGCCGGCGGCAAGTGAGTCAACGGCCACTCAGCCGGCCCAGACCAGGGTGGCTCCGGCCCCCAAGCCACTCAGCATTCAGGCGCCTTCCGGTGAGTACCGGCTCGATCCGAACCACGCCAACCTGACCTTCGGCCTGATGCATCTCAACCTGGCCGAATATATCGCCCGTTTCGCGGAATTCGATATCGTGCTGGATCTGGATTCTGAAAATCTGGAAGCATCCTCGGTGAATGTCACGATCAACCCGGCATCAGTCAAGACCGGCTTCTCGGGTGATTACAAGGCCACCCATCAGGACTCGCCGTACCAGACCTGGGATGAGGATCTGTCACAGAGTCCGAAATTTCTCAATGCCGGTGAGTACCCCAGTATCCGTTTCCAGTCCACCAATATTGAAACCGCTGACGATGGCAGGTTGCAGGTTGATGGCGAGCTCAGCTTCCTGGGACAGACCAAGCCGGTGACCATGATGGTCGAGGTGACGGGCGATGTGCCGGTGCACCCCTTCAGCGGTAACGGTGCCCTGGGTTTCAATGCCACAGGCAAGATCAAGCGCTCCGACTTCGGCATGATGCATCTGCTTGAGCCGCCGCTGGTGGGTGATGAAGTCACGATCCGTTTCAGCGGCGAACTGCATCAGGTGGTCGCCCAAGCCGCTGTGCCGGAAGACAACGGCGCGGAAGAAGATTCACAGGACAGTGCAGAATAGTACCGCCAGCTATACCGCGGTTGCGATTACCCTTCACTGGGTGATCGCAGCCGCCATCCTCGGCAATCTGGGCCTGGGCTTATGGATGCACGAGGCGATTCACGAGGACGACTCGCGCGAACTCGCCATTGAGGCTTATCAACTGCACAAGTCGATGGGCCTTTGCATCCTCGTTCTGAGCCTGTTGCGGCTCGCCTGGAGATATCTGTTTCCACCACCACCGTTGCCCGCACATATGCCGACCTCGGCACGGGCTCTGGCCAGCCTCACGCACTGGGCGTTCTATGTGCTGATGATCGGCATCCCGCTCAGTGGCTGGCTGTATGTTTCGGCCCAATGGCGCGGTGACGCGCCGCTGAACGTGCCGACGCTGTGGTTCGGGTTGTTTGAGGTGCCGCATCTGTTTGCTGTGAATGAGGCGGCGGGCGCCTTTCGTCAGCAGCTGGCAGCCGCGACGGCAGAGACCCATGAAGTGCTGGCCTTCAGCCTGCTGGGTCTGCTGGTTCTACATGTTGTGGCGGCGCTGCGGCACCAGTTTGTCAAACAGGATGGCGTACTGGCGCGCATGCTGCCCTGGTTGCAATCACCGGAGCGTCCACTGCCGGCGCTGACACCGGCCCGGCCCCTGGCCGCGCTGACCACCGTAGTGATCGCAGCACTCTTCATTGCCTATGCCACCACGGCACACCTGCGCACCGGCGAAAAGCCGGAGACTGCGTCGGCCATGTCGGCGGTGCTGGCGGCCATGGAGGATGAAACGACGGGCGCTGCTCCGGTCTGGCAGGTGCTGCCGGCGGGTAGCGGGATCGGCTTCAGCGGCAGCCATGTGCGCAAGCCGTTCCAGGGCAGCTTCAAGACCTGGTTGGCGGAAATCCGCTTTGACCCACAGCAGCCGGAGCAATCACGCATACTGGCGGTCATCGATACGGCCTCGGCGACGGACGGCGTGCCTCTGCATGACAGCACCTTGCCGCAGGATGAGTGGTTCGACGTGGCCAAGCATCCCTATGCCACCTTTCGTTCCACCAGTATCAAGCCGTTGGGCGAGGACCGGTTTGCCATTGTAGGTACCCTGACGATCAAGCGTCACAGTGTCACCATCCCGACCCTGGTGCTGACCCTGTCCGGTGACGCCCTGGAGATCGCCGGCCAGGCGGAAGTCGACCGGGCGGATTTTAATATGGGGATGTCCTCCGATCCGGACGGCCAGTACGTGTCGCGCAATATCGGCATCAGCATCAAGGTGATCGCCACCCCCACCCAGTAGCCGCCGGAGTTTGGGCCGCCTGCTATTCGGCGTATGCTCATGGTTCCACCGGGGCGGGAGAAGACCATGAACGATAGCGAGGCGATTCGTGCACGCCGCGAAGCCATCGTGCGTGACCATATGCAGGACGAAAACACCCATGACTTCGACAAGGTGCTGGCAACCTTTCCCCATCCGCATTACGAAATCATTCCCACCGGCGCGGTTTACGATGGCATTGAGGAAGTCAGCGCCTACTACGAAGACTCCCGTGCGGCGTTTCCCGACCAGAGAAATGAACTGATCGCACTGCGTCACGCCGAGGACGCCGTCATAGTCGAATTCTGGCTGCGGGGCACGCATCTGGGCGCTTTCAGGGGCATGCCGCCCACTGGCAACGCTTTCGAGGTACGCATGACGGCCTATTTCATTTTCGAGGGCGACCGCCTGGTCTGCGAACGGGTCTACTTCGATGCCCTCAGTATGCTCAAACAGCTGCTGAAAGGTGCAGGCCCGGTCAAGCTGATCAGAACGCTGCTGGGTATGAGAAAGGGTCTGGCCTGAAAGCTGCAGGGATCAGACGCAGGGCAAGCTCGTCGGGTGACAGTGATGCACATAAATCAGTAATTGCAATTACTGAAATAGAAAGGTAGATTATCTCCTCACCGCAAAATCCATCCCAGAACGGTGCGGAGAGGAGCATGAGACTAGTCAAGGTGGCGGCGTTGAGCTTGCCGCTCTGGGGCATGACCATTGCCTCGGCGGACCCGGCGGAAGACCTGGCCAAGCTGGACAGCGACCAATATACCTGCATGGGCGCCGAGCGCGCGGGTTCAGAAAACGGCGTGGCCGAGTACAGCGGCAAATGGTTCAAGGCCTGGCCTGGCGTGAATTCGGAGCATGGCTACGAACCGGGTCCCTACGCCGACGAAAAGCCGCTGTTCACGATTACCGCCAGCAATATGGCCGAGCATGCCACGCACCTCAGCGAAGGCCAGAAGGCCATGTTCGCCAAGTATCCCGATACCTTCAAAATGCATGTCTATCCCAGTCACCGGGATTTCCGTTTTGCCGACTGGGTCTGTGATGCGCTGCGCAGCAATGTGACGGAAGCGAAGATTGTGGATGAAGGGCTGGGGCTGGAAGGCACCAGTGGCGTGCATCCCTTCGCTTTTCCCGAAACCGGGCTGGAAGCCATCTGGAACATCATCAAGCCGCACCGGGCCTGGACCGAGAAGGTGGTGTTCGATATCGCGGACGTCTATGAAAACGGTGAGGTTGCCTGGGGACGTTGGGACTTCCAGGTCATGAACACCGGCACCAACCCGAACCCGGGTGAGCGTGTGCCCTACACGCATCCGGTGGAAGGTTATTTCCTGATTCAGATGCTGTTGCCCTCCCGTCAGAAAGGCGAGATCAGCGTCGGCTACCAGCCCAGTAATTACAAGGGCAATGCGACCCAGGCCTGGCAATACCAGCCCGGTATCCGCCGGGTCAGAAAGGCGCCCGAAGTCGGCTTCGACTATCCGGTGCCGCCGGCCGGGCTGCGCACTTCGGACGATGACTACATCTACAACGGTTCGCCGGAACGCTATACCTGGAAACTGGTGGGCAAGAAGGAAATCTACATCCCGCACCACAACTACAGGATCAATGATCCGGCGGTGCCCTACAAGGACCTGATTACGCCGAACACCCTGAATCCCGATTACCTGCGCTATGAGCTGCACCGGGTCTGGGTGGTGGAAGGTTATCTGAAGGACGGCGTGCGCCATGTGTACAAGAAGCGGCGCATCTATGCCGATGAGGACACCTGGCTGGGTCATCTCTCCGAGAGTTACGACAATCAGGATCAGCTCTGGCGGGTGAACTGGATCGCCTATTTCTATTCGCAGGAATCCGGCACCTACCACCGTGGCGTGTCGATGTTTCATGACCTGACCTCGGGCGCGTATGAGGCGACCTATCTGGTCAACGAGTCCAAGGACTGGTGGCGTCTGAACACACCCATGCGCAAGCAGATGTTCAGTCCGGAAGTGGCTGCCCGTCTCGGTCAGTAGAGCAGAACGAGTCAAGAGGGCGAACCATGACAAGCAAGAGCCTGCCGGCATCGGACCACCTCAGCACCGGTAATGAGCCGCCGCACATGAAGGGTGGCCTGCCCTGGGTCGGCCACATGATTCCCTTCGCCACGAATCCCTACCGGTTTGTGCAGAAGGTGGCTGACGAGGCCGGCGAAATCGCTGCCTTCACGCTGCTGGGGCAGAAGATCGTGCTGCTTACGGGCGACGAGGCCAGCGAACTTTTCTACCGCTCCAGTGACGAGCAGCTGGACCAGTCCGCCGCCTACAAACTCATGACCCCCATCTTCGGCGAGGGGCTGGTATTCGACGCACCGCTGGAGAAGAAGGACCAGCAGCTCAAGGCGTTGATGCCCTCCTTGCGTATTGATGCCATGCGCAATCACTCGCAGAAGATCGTGCAGGAAGTGGAGGACATCATTGCCGACTGGGGTGAGGCGGGTGAAATCGAGCTGGTCGAGTTCATGAAACAGCTCACCATCAACACCGCCAGCCACTGTCTGCTGGGTCGCGAGTTCCGTTATGAGCTGAATGAGGAATTCGCCCATATCTATCACGACCTGGAACAGGGCGTGAGTCCGCTGGCCTACCATTTTCCCTATCTGCCCATTCCCAAATTCCGCCGCCGCGACCGTGCCCGCAAGCGGTTGCAGGAACTGGTGGGCGCCATTATCAAGAAACGCGAAGCCCAGGCCGAAAAACCGCATGACATGTTCCAGTCGCTGATCGACATGCGCTATGACGACGGTACTCCGCTCACTGATAACGAAATCACCGGCATGCTCATCGGCGCCATTTTTGCCGGGCACCACACCAGTTCCGGCACCGCTGCCTGGGTGCTGCTGGAACTGCTCAGGAACCCGGCGTTTCTGCGCGAAACCCGGCAGGAACTGGATGAGCTGCTGGGCGAGAAAGGCGAGGTGACTTTTCAGAGTTTGCGTGAGGTACCGGTGCTGGAAAACGTGGTCAAGGAGGTGCTGCGCCTGCATCCGCCGCTCATTATTCTGATGCGGCAGGTGTCCGAAGACCTGCACTTCAGGGACTACCGTATCAAGGCCGGCGACATGGTCTGGGCCAGCCCGCCGGTGACGCATCGCATGTCGAAGCTGTTCAGCAATCCACAGGTGTTTGACCCGAACCGGTATTCGCCGGAACGGCGTGAGGACAAGAACCTCATGGCCTACCAGCCGTTTGGCGGCGGCAAGCACAAGTGCTCGGGCAATGCCTTCGCACAGTTCCAGATCAAGGCGATTTTCGCCGTGCTGTTGCGGCGCTACGAGTTCGAACTGGTCGATGCGCCGGACAGTTATGTCGACAACTACAAGGACATGATCGTGCAGCCGGTCACGCCCTGCCGGGTGCGCTACCGGCGCCGTGGACCCCCTCCCTCACCCTCCCCCGCAAGCGAGGGAGGGAAGGGGTGGGGGCAAGTCGGCAGTGCCGGCCAGTCGGAAGCATCGGCCCAAGGCTGTCCTTTCCATGTGCAGGAGAAGCCGAAGGTTGTCGAACTCAAGGTCATCGTGGACCGCGAACTCTGCCAGGGCCATGCCGTGTGCATGGGCGAGTCACCAAAGCACTTCAGGGTAGGCGAGGACGGCGTGCTGCAAGTCATCAAGGAAACGGTCACGGATGAGGAGCGCGCCAAGGTCGAGGACGCAGTGAAGTATTGCCCGACCCAAGCCCTGAGGCTGGAAGGGGAAACTCCCTCTACGCTCAGGGGAGAGGGTGGGGGTGAGGGGTAACGGTGGACTGCCTACCCTCACCCTATCCCTCTCCCTGGAAGGGAGAGGGGATTAGATGAAAATCTTTCTCACGGGCGGGACGGGATTCGTCGGCGCGCATACTGCGCGCTCCCTGTTGGACGCCGGTCACGAACTGCGCCTGCTGGTGCGCAACCCCGATGCGGCCAGGACCTATTTCAGCCGGCACGGTCATGAGGTCAGCGACTTCGTCGTCGCGGACATGTGCGACGAAAACGCGATCCGCCAGGGCATGGTCGGCTGTGACGCCGTGCTGCATGCCGCCGCGGCCGTGTCGCTGGATCCGCGCAAGGCGCAGCAAACCTACGAAAACAACGTCGGCGGAATGAAGGCCGTCATCGGCTCCGCCTGCGACCTGGGCATCCGCAACATCGTGTATGTCTCCAGTCTCAGCGTGCTGATGCAGACCGGATTCGACGAGATCAACGAGACCACGCCGCTGGCCAACACCCGCGAAGCCTATTCCCGTTCCAAGCGCGACAGCGATGAATACGTGCGCGGGTTGCAGGCGCGGGGTTGTCCCGTGCAGGTGACCTACCCCAGCGCCATTGTCGGGCCGGACGATCCGAAGCTGAGTGAAGCCAACCACGCCTTTGCCCAGTTCATCTCGCAGATGATCCCCAATACCACTACCGGCTTTCAGTGCGTGGACGTGCGAGACCTGGCCGAGGCGCATCGCTATCTGCTGGAACATCCTGCCACCGGCGATTTCGAAGACGCCCGCTACATCATCGGCGGCCACTATTACCCCTGGCCGGAACTGCGGCAGAAACTGGAGGCGGTCACCGGCCGCCGCCTGTTCAGCCTGCCGATACCCGGACCGGTCTTCCGCGCCATGGGACAGGTGATGGACCTGCTCAAGAAGATCGTTCCCTTTGAAACACCGATCTCGGTCGAGGCCATGGGATATGTCACCCAGTGGACGCCGGCCAGCTCGGAAAAATACCTGCGTCACAGCCGACTGCATTTCCGCGAACCGGCAGACACCCTGACCGACACCGTCAGGTGGCTGGCCGCGTCCGGTCACCTGAAAACAAAATTTGCGCCACGCGTTGCGGTGCACCCCTAGGAGAAACCATGTCCGAAAAGGTATTCAAGGACAAACGCTGTCCCTCGATCACCCCGCCGACCAGGGCCTTCCCCCGCGAGGAAATGGAAGAGATGCTCAAGCGCTGGCTGCAGGCCAACGTTGACGCCGAGAGGGAAGGCAACTGGACCAGGTACCTGGGCCCCATGTACACCGAGAACGCGGTCTACGAGTGGAATATCGGACCGAACGAACAGTTCGTGGCCGATGGCCGCCAGGAAATCTGCGATGTCGCGCTGGGTTACCAGATGAAGGGTTTCGAGGAATGGGAGTATCCCTATCACGATGTCATCATCGACGAAAAACGTGGCAGCGTCGTCGGCTTCTGGCGCCAGGTGTCGCCGTACAAGCGCAAGGACGGCTCGCAGATCTGCATCGAGGGCATCGGCGGTTCCTGGTTCCAGTACGCCGGCAACTACCAGTGGGAATGGCAGCGCGACTTCTTCGACCTGGGCAATGCCAAGGCCGTTTTCTTCGAACTGGCCGGGTCGGGTGTACTGGCCCCGGTGGTGAAGGAAAAAATCCACCTGCAGGCCAAGGGCAAGCTGATGCCGGGCCACCGGCGTATCCGGCCGGAGCCGGGCAAGGCTGAGAAGCTCAGGAACTTCATGGCGATGGTGAAAATCGCCATGACCGGTAAGTGATTCCCCCTCCCCCTGACCCCCTCAAGGGAGGGGGAGAACCATTAACCTCCCTCTCCCTTGAGGGGAGAGGATTGGGGAGAGGGTGATATGAAAAACAACTGGTTTTCCGAAAATCCCGACAAGGCCTGGGTAGAGAAATTCTTCCTGCTCTACTCGCCGGTCTGGATGGCCTCCATGGCCATGATGATGCTCACCGGCTGGGGCGCGGTCTGGGGCGATACGGCCATGCTGCTGCATGCCTTTGCCACGGCCATGCCGGCTTTCATCATCCCGATGCTGGTTGCCCGGCGCTACACGGACAAGCCCTGGCACCAGAGCTACTGGTTCAAGGCCAATCTCTATATTTTCATCTTCGGCTTCTTCGGCAACTACTTCGGCAGCGAGTATTTTTTCGATGTACTGGGCATGGTCTATACCTACCCCAACATCACCAGCAACCTGGATTCGGCGCTGGTCGGCAGCGGTGAGCAGGTGGTGCCGCTGATCATGTATGCCTACACGCATGTGTACTTCATGACCTATCACGCCACGGCCAATATCGCCCTGCGCAAGCTCAACAGCCTGGCGCCGTTCAAGTGGCTGTTATTCCCGCTTTTTGTATTCCTCATCGGTTATGCCTGGGCCTGGATGGAAACCCGCGCCATGGCCAATCCGTTGATTGCGGAGAACTTCCATTACGAAAAAATGGAACTGATGCTGGCTTACGGTTCGGCCATCTACGCCACCTATTTTATTGCCAGCTTCCCCATCTATTACTTCCTGGATGAAACCCGGGAGAAAAGCTGGAGTCTGCTGCAGACGGTGGCCGGCGGCCTGAGCGCTTCCATGCTGACTTTCTACCTGCTGGACATGGCGGCACGGCTGGTCGGCCGACTCTAGTTATTTTTTGCCCTCCCGCCACGGCAGGGGCCGTGGCAATATTCTTGTTATATTGAAATATTGCGATCGGGGGGAGAGCAATAATGTCCTATAAATACGGCCTGTGGCTGGCGCTGGTTTTTTCTTCCATGACAGGCCTGTCCGCTTGTGGTGGTGGCGATAATGACGACGATTCATCGGCGGGTGGCGGCAGCCAGCTGGCCAGTTCCTCGTCCATTCATGTGCTTTCAAACCGTGCCGATCTGATCAGTGGCGGCGATGTCCTGATTGAGGTGCTGGTGCCCGAAGGGGCGAATCCGGACAACGTCGGCATGCGGCTCAATGGCAGCGACGTCAGCAGCGTCTTTGCCCTGACGGATGACGGCAATCTGCGCGGCCTGGTGACGGGGCTGCAACTGGGCAAGAACAGTTTTGTCGCCCAGCTGCCCGGCGCTAATGCCACCGCCGAAATCATTAATCATCCGAACGGCGGTCCGGTGTTCTCAGGTCCGCAGGTGCAGCCCTGGGCATGTCAGGAAGGCGCAGAAGATGAGCACTGTAATCAGGCGCCGGTTTTCAGCTATTTCTACAAGTCCTCGAATCCGCTGAATGCCGGGTTGCTGCCCTACGATCCTGACAATCCCCCTACCGATGTGGCGCAGACCACCACCGATCACGGCGTTACCGTACCCTTCATTGTGCGCGAGGAAATCGGCTACCAGGATCGTGACCAGTACCGCATTGCGGTGCTGTTTGATCCAGCCCAGGACTGGCAGCCCTGGGCGCCGCAGGCGCAGTGGAACGGCAAGGTGTTCGTGCCGCATGGCGGTGGCTGCGGGGCCTCCTATGGTGTCGGCGGGGCGCCTAAAACCGATTATTCCGGCACTTTTGATTTCATTCCGCCGGAAGTACCGGTCACCGTTGGCGACAGCCCGACTGTGGCGCTGGGCAAAGGCTTTGCCGTCATGTCCACCGCGCTGGCCAACACCGGGCATAACTGCAGCGTGGCCATGAACGCCGAGTCGCTGATGATGGCCAAGGAACATTTGATCGAGCATTACGGCCCGCTGCGTTACACCATCGGTTCGGGTTGCTCCGGCGGCTCGATTGCCCAGCAGACCGTGGCCAATGCCTATCCCGGCATCTACCAGGGTCTGATCGTGACCTGCTCCTACCCGGATACGGCTTCACCGGGCGCGCAGGCCTACGACTATCACATGCTGCGGCGCTACTTCGAGGACCCGACCCGCTGGGGCGAGGGCATCGTCTGGTCGCCCACGCAGTGGTCGGCGGTGGAGGGTCATATCCTGCCGGTGAATGCCATCGTCATGGACGAAGGCCTGTTCAAGCGGGCAGTCGATCCCAAGCCCGGCTGCGGCCATGTGGGCGAGGACATCGGCTATCACCCCGAAACCAATCCCTCCGGCGTGCGCTGCAGTGTCTTCGACCTGCTTATCAACCTGTTCGGCCCGCGTCAGCCCGAAGTCTGGTCAGACAACGAGGTCATGCTCGGCCGCGGTTTCGCCGGTCTGCCGGTGGATGGTCAGGGCATCCAGTATGGTCTGGAGGCGCTGCGCGCCGGCGTCATTACCCCGGCCATGTTCGTGGACCTGAACAGCAAGATCGGCGGGCTGGACATTAATGCCGAAGCGGTGGAAACCCGCCTGCATGCGGATGACCCGGCGCTGGGCAATATGTACCGGACCGGCTGGCTCAACAGCGCCAGTCAGCTCGACACCGTAGCCATCATTGATCACGGCGGCCCTGATCCCGGCATCGCGCATGATGCGCAATGGGCCTGGGCCATGCGTGGGCGTTTGCTGCGTGAACAGGGTCATTTCGACAACCATGTCATCTGGTTCGGTCAGACGCCGCTGATCGGCGATCCCAATTACTCCTCCGAGGCCCTGCTGGCCATGGACCGCTGGTTGTCGGCCGTGGAAGCAGACGAGCGGGATGTGCCGCTGGCCGAAAAGATCCTGCAGAATCGCCCCGGCGATCTGCATGATCGTTGCAGTGCTGCTTCAGCATTGACCGCACCCGAGGGCATCCAGCTGCCGCTGCTGCAACCCACCTTGAATCAGTTGTTCGGACCCGTGCTGGGACCGATTCTGTTTGCTGCGCATGCAGGTCTGGACCCGGCGCTCAATCCTGCCTTGCGTCTGGTCGTTGATCCGGTGCTGGGAGCAGTCTGCGGCGCCGGTCTGGTGGGTGACACGCTGCGTACCGAGTTCACCACGCCGCGCGGCATCGCCGGGCAATCGGGCACCTATGACGATCACAGCTGCCAGCTGAAACCGCTGGACCGCAGCGATGACTATGGTCCAATCGGATTCAGCGACGAGGAGTGGGCGCAGCTGCAGGAAGCGTTTCCTGACGGCGTCTGTGACTACAGTCAGCCAGGTGTGGACAAGCAGAAGACCGTGCCCTGGCTGGTGTATTCGGACGACCAGGGCAACGTGGTGTACGGCGGCAAGCCGCTGCCCGCAGCGCCTGAGTATTCCGGTCTCGGCTGGACTTCACCCGCCTTCGGCATCTTCGCCGAATAATCAGTTCACCTGAGGGGCGGCATCTGCCGCCCCTTCCTGGGTTATCCTGAGCAGCTTCTATTCAAGGGGGCTGACATGAACTTCTATAAAGACAAGGTGGCGGTGGTCACCGGTGCGGGGTCCGGCATTGGCCGCGCTATCGCCCAGTTGCTGGACCGTTACGGCGCCAAGGTGCATTGCGCTGACGTCAATCTGCAGGCGGCCGAAGCGGTGGCCCGCAGTCTCAAGGATGGGCGGGCGCACAGCGTCGACGTGACCGACGCTGATGCGGTACAGGCACTGGCCGACAAGGTGTTTGCCGAAGACGGCCGTGTTGATCTGCTGTTCAACAATGCCGGTATCGGCCATGCCGCTTTCGTGCTGGATACCGGACTGGATGACTGGCGCCGGGTGATGGAGGTGAATGTCATGGGCGTGGTCAACGGCCTGCACGCCTTCCTGCCGCGCATGAGCAAGCAGACCACGCCATCAAACATCATCAACACGGCGTCGGCGGCCGGCCTCATCTCCATCCCCCGCATGGCGCCCTATTGCGCTTCCAAGCATGCGGTGGTCGGGTTGTCGCAATCGCTGGCGGCCGAGCTGCACGATACCAACGTCAGCGTCACCATTCTCTGCCCGGGCATTATCAATACGGCCATCGTCAAGAACACCATCATGACCGGCGAAACCCAAAGCCATCAGGCTCAGGCTGTCGCCTTCTACGAAAAGAAGGGTGCGTCGCCGGACAAGGTGGCCGCCGATCTGCTGCGTGATGTGCGCAAGGGCAAGCTCATCTGCATTACCCCGCGTATTGAAGTGGGCGTGGGCTGGTTTGCCCAGCGTTTCTCTCCGCGTCTGGCCGGCGTACTGGCGCGCCTGCAGATCGGTCAGGTGCTGAAGTAGAGCGTCATGCAGAATCTGCAACGCGCCCGGTTCACACACCGCGGTTTCGAACTCGCCTATCTGGATTCTGCGCCCGGCGATATGCAGCGGCCGCCCGTACTGTTGCTGCATGGCTTTCCCGACACCGCCGACATGTGGGCCGCGCAGATCGAGGCACTGCATGCAGCCGGCTTTCGCTGTATCGCCCCCGATACCCTGGGCTGCGGCGAATCGGATATGGCGCCACGGGTGCGGGATTACCATGCCCGGCTGATCGCCTCCGATCATGCTGCGTTGCTGGATCATCTGGGCATAGAAAAGGCGCATGTTGCAGGACATGACTGGGGCGCGGTCATTGCCTGGTTCCTGGCAGCGCATTTTCCGGAACGGGTGAAGCGCCTGGCAGTGATGTCGGTGGGGCACCCCACCGCCTATGGACGCTCCGGTCTGAAACAGAAACTGCTGGGCTGGTACACGCTGTTCTTCCAACTGGGCGGTTTTGCCGAATGGTTGCTCGGTGGCAACGGCTATTTCGGATTGGCGCGTGTCTTCAGTTCACATCCGCGGATGGAAGAAGTGGTAACGCGTCTGCGCCAGCCCGGACGGCTCACTGGCGCCTTGCGTATCTATCGCGCGGCCCTGTATCCGGTACTCATCCAGCGGCAACCTAATGTGTCGGCGCCCACGCTGGGAATCTGGAGTGACGGTGACCGCTTCCTCACCGAGTCGCAGATGCAGGCTTCGGAAAACTATGTCGACGGACCCTGGCGTTATGAACGTTTGCAGGGGCATCACTGGATTCCGCTGGAGCAGCCGGACACCCTGAATGCCTTGCTTGTGTCGCATTTCAGGGCTACCTGAAGCACGATGAACTGGTGGATGTCATCAAGTCTTCATCGCCGGCGGACTATCATGTGCCGCTAAACCGGTGAATCTATGATGTCCCCCCTCAGCCCCATTTTCCTGCGTGTACTTCTTCTGGTGCTGCTGGCCAGCCTGGCTGCCTGCAGTGACGATAACAGTGATCCGGCGCCGGCCGACCCCCCGGGTGAGCAGGAGGAGGGTGAAACTGATACTCCCGAACCCGAACCAGAGCCGGGTGGTGGTGAACAAAGCTGCGTCCCTGACTGGATGACTTATCCTCATCTGCTGGGCTCCATCCATGAACACAGCGGTTATTCCGATGGTGAAATCGGCACCACGCCGGCGGATTACTATCAGGCGGGTCGTGACCTGGGGCTGGATTACATGCTTGGCAGCGATCACTCCGACAACCTGCGCCTGCCGATTACAGCCAGTACCGACTGTCTGTCGGCGCAGCTGCCTGAATGCCTGCAACTGTTTCCGCCTGACTATCCGCTGCTGGGGCTCACCAAATGGGAGGAAACCGCAACTCTCGCTGCCGCCGCTACTGATGACAGCTTTACCGCGGTGCGTGGATTTGAATGGACCTCCGATCGCTTTGGACATATCAATGTGTTTTTTTCGCAGAACGAGATCAACGCCAAGCTGACGGACGGTTACCTGCTGTCCATGGAGGGCTTCTGGTTCTGGTTCGGTTTCAATCCGCAGATTGGCGGGGGTGCGGATGGCCTGCTGGTGTTCAACCATCCGGGCCGTGAAGACATGTTCCATGAATTCCTGGGCGATCCGGCCTATGCCTTCAATGGTTTCGAATACCGTGAGGCGGTCGCTGAACGCAGCGTGGGGGTTGAGGTGTTCGGCAAATCCTCCGATGCCTATGACACCGACAACAATGCCCCGCCCGAAGGCTGGTATGCATTCGCCCTGGACCGGGGCTGGCGTCTGGGGCCGGTGGGTGCGGAAGATGAACATGGCCGCGAATGGGCCAGACCTGAACGCGCCAAGACGGTCATGATTGCGACGGATAATCAGGCAGAAACCCTGAAGCAGGCAATGCTGGCCCGCCGCTTCTATGCCCTGGCGCAGCATCATAATGACATCCGCCTGCTATTCGCTGCCGACAGCGAACCGATGGGCAGTGTCTATTCGCCTCCCTCGGGTACACAGGTTCAGCTCCATGCTGAAGTTACTGCGGCCATGCCAGCCGGCGGTCGGCTGGAAATCGTTTCCGGTCTCGGTGAGATTGTCACCAGCGCCTCCGGCAGCAAACTCAATCACATAGTCGATGTGACTGAAGATAAACGTTGGTACTACCTGCGCGTGCTGGATGCCGAGGGCATGCCGGTGGCCTACAGCAGCCCGGTCTGGCTGCAGGCAGGGGATGCAGTTTCCAGTTGTGTTATGGACTGATCATCGCGTTTTGCAGCCGGCGTTGGCAGGCCAGACTCAGGCAGCGCAGGGTTCGATGGTTTCCAGTTCGTCCTTCAGGGTCTGCTTGAGAGCATCCAGATCATGCGCCATCTGGGCACGCAGGAAATAGCCCTCGGAAAGACCGAAATAGCGGCACAGGCGTAGATCAGTGTCCGCCGTGATGGCGCGGCCGCGATTCAGTATTTCGCCAATGCGGGTAGCAGGAACATGGATGTCCTTGGCAAGGCGATACGGGGTGATGCCCATGGGCTCCAGGAACTCGTCGCGGAGCAACTCGCCAGGGGTAATCGGTGTGATATGGGTCATGGCGTTTCTCGTTCCAGGCTGTCAGTGATAGTCAGTGATCTCCACGTCATAGGCGTTGCCATTCACCCAGCGGAAGCAGACGCGGAACTGGTCGTTGATGCGAATGCTGTGCTGGCCTTTACGGTCGCCCTTCAATGCTTCCAGCCGATTGCTCGGCGGAATTCTCAAGTCGTCCAAAGTAGCGGCGATCTGAAGCTGGCGAATCTTGCGGAGTGCAGCACGTTCGATGTTGACGAAACGGGGCACGCGCTTGTTGCAGGCCGGTTTTTCAGTCGCTTTATTTTTGTAAGACCTGACCATTCAGGAATATTAACGTCAAACGTTAATAACTCAGAATGATTCTAGATCAGAAATCCCTGTCGTACCAAGTCAAAAAAATGTCGGCTAAGAGCAATCTTCTGTTCCCCTGAAAGCGAATAATGCCTCCTCAGCGAATGGAGGAGCATTCAATGACAACCCATGATTACGATTACATCATCGTCGGCTCCGGCTTTGGCGGCAGTGTGTCCGCGCACCGGTTGACCGAGAAGGGTTACAAGGTTGCGGTCATCGAACAGGGTCGCCGCTGGTCGCCCGAGACCTTGCCCAAAAGCAACTGGAAGTTCTGGAATTATCTGTGGGCGCCGTTGCTGTCGCTGAAAGGTTTTCTGCGCCTGCGTCTGTTCAGGCATGTGATGATCCTGCACGGCAATGCCGTGGGCGGCGGATCCATTACTTATGCCCAGACTCTGCTGGTGCCACCGGATTCGGTGTGGAACGACGGCAACTGGGCCGGTCTTGACCAGTGGCAGGAGAAGATGCCCGAGCACTACGCCATGGCCAAAAGGATGCTGGGCGTCACGCAGAACAAGCGCCCCGGTCTGGCCGATGCAAAGCTCAAGGAAATGGCGCGAGCCGCCGGCGTGGAAGACAGTTTCTACTACACCGATGTGGGCGTATTCTTCGGCAAGGATGGCGATGCGCCGGGCACCGAATATCCCGATCCGTACTTCGGTGGCAAGGGCCCTGTCCGCCAGTCCTGTCAGGCCTGTGGCGGCTGCATGGTGGGTTGCCGTTTCGGCGCCAAGAATACCCTCGACAAGAACTACTTGTATCTGGCGGAACAGCAGGGCGCTGAAGTACGGGCGGAAACGAAAGTCATCGATGTACAACCCCTGAAAGGTCAGGCCGACGGTGTAGACGGTTATGTTGTGACCACGGTGCCGGCCTTCGCCCGCTTCTTCAAAAAGCGCAGTACGCTGACGGCGAAGAACGTGGTGTTTGCCGCTTCTTCGCTCGGCACCCAGGAACTGTTGTTCCGGCTCAAGGATGCCGGTTCGCTGCCCAATATTTCCGATGACCTGGGCAAGCGCGTGCGCACCAATGCGGAATCCATACTGGGCGTGCGTTATCCAGGTACGCAGCAGGATCTGTCCAAGGGCATTGCCATCGGTTCGGGTATCTACATCGACGAGCACACGCATATCGAAGCGGTGCGCTATCCCGACGGCTCCAATCTCATGAGTAGCCTGTTCACTGTGTTGACCGGCGGTCGTGCCGGCCCCAGCCGGGTACTTTACTGGCTGGCGGCCATGCTGAAGCTGCTCGTCACGCGTCCACTCGACGGTATCCGCGCCATCCTGCCCTGGCGCTGGTCGCGTGAGACGGTGATCTTCCTGGTGATGCAGACCCTGGACGGGCATATCGACATCCGCTGGCAACGTCCCTGGTATTTCCCGTTTATCAAGAAGCTGACTACGCACGGCGAACGCATTCCCACTTTCATTCCCGAGGCCAATGCCTTTACCGAAAAAGCGGCCAAGGCGACTGGCGGTGTGGCGCTCAGCTCGATGAGTGAGATCGCCTTCAACGTGCCGATGACCGCGCATTGCATGGGCGGCTGCGCCATGGCGGACAGCCCCGAAAAAGGTGTGATCGACGCGCAGAACCGCGTGTTCAATTACCGAGGTCTGTATGTGGTGGACGGCTCCATGCTCAGCGCCAATCTGGGTGTGAACCCGAGCCTGACCATCACCGCACTGGCCGAGCGCGCCATGAGCTTCATTCCGGCGCGCAAGGAATTGTCGGGCAAGGGACGGCCGATGGAGGAAGCGGCATGAGTACTTCAACAATGAAAACTGCAACCAGGAAAAAACCGCGGCGCCTGTCATTGCTGGACGCCACCTTTCTGCAGATAGAAAGACGCGAAACGCCGACACATGTGGCGGGCCTGCAGGTCTTTCAGCTGCCGAAGAATGCGCCGAAGGATTTCATCAAGTCCGTGGTGCAGACCCTGCGCGGGCCGGAGAAGCTGGCCCGGCCCTGGAATCTGAAACTGGCGCCGGTGCCGTTGTCGCGTCTGGCCCCGGCCATGGTCGAGACGGACGACATCGACATGGATTACCACGTGCGCCATACCTGTCTGCCGGCCCCCGGTGGTGAGCGTGAGCTGGGCGAACTGGTCTCGCATCTGCACAGTGTGACCCTGGACCGTTCGCGGCCGCTGTGGACCTGTCACGTCATTGAAGGTCTCGGCCCGTCAATTGATCCGGAAACCGGTCAAGCCGTTTCCGGGAACCGCTTCGCGCTCTACACCAAGATTCATCACACGATTATTGATGGCGTGAAAGGTATGCATCTGCTGACCCGCTGCCTGGGCGATGCGCCGGGCGCAAACAACTGGACAGCGCCCTGGGCGGATGTAGAACGGCCTGCCGATGCCAGGGAAAAAGACAGGTTCAAGTCGAAAAGGGATGCCAAGACGGTGTCTGCGCTGGGCCTGCCCAAGGCTGTCAAGGACGCCTGGTTGCCATTATTACGGCGGGGCGGGGCGGTTGAGCCTATCCGGCTGCCCTTTGAAGCACCGCGGAGCATTCTTAATGGCTCCGTGACCGCCGCCCGCCGCGTGGCGACCCAGCGCCTGGACCTGGGCCGCATAAAGAAAGTGGCTGCCGCATCCGGGGCTTCGGTCAACGATGTTTTCCTGGCTATCAGCAGTGCCGCGCTGCGCCGGCATCTGCTGGACAGTCATCAATTGCCGGCCCGCTCACTGGTGGCCGGGGTGCCGGTCAGCCTGCGTGCCGACAGCAAAAAGGAAGACGCCGGTAACGCCGTGGGCTTCCTGTGGTCGGTGCTGGGTACCGATATCGCCGATCCGCTGGAGCGGCTGCAGACGATTCGCGATTCCATGGAGGCCAGCAAACGGCATCTGCAAAGCCTGCCGGGCTCCATGCGTTCGCTGCTCACCATGATGACCATGTCCCCTGCAATCGCCGTGCTGCTCAGCGGGCAGGGTGCGAAGGTCCGGCCGCCGATGAACGTGGTGATCTCCAATGTGCCAGGCCCGCAGCGTACGCTGTACATGGGCCGGGCCCGGCTGGAAGCCATCTACCCGGTGTCGATTCCCATGCAGGGGCAGGCGCTGAACATTTCCTGCGTCAGTTACGACGGCCAGCTCACGGTGGGATTCACCGGCAGCCGTGACTGTCTGCCGCATCTGCAACGCCTGGCGGTCTATGCCAGTGAGGCGCTCGACGAACTGGAAGCGGCTATGTCGAAGGACGTATTACCGCCTGACGGAAAACCTGCACTCTCTAACCGGGCTGCCACAGAAGCATTCTCGTATCCTGCCGTGAAAAGCACTTCCGGGCGGCGACGATAACCCGTATCACATTCGCATAACTGGCCAGGGCAAGGTTGAGGCGGTCAGGCTGACGGGTATCAGTCCAGCGAGCAGTTATATCGCTTCTTTAGAGCCGTTCACGTCTGTGCTGTCCGAATCCGGCGGCGTCGCATCAGTATTCCAAGCGCCAGCAGCGTCAGTAGCGGCAGGACCGGGTCTGGTTTCTCGGCAGAAGCGATGCCCAGGCTGCATCCGCCGCCACCGCTGCTACCATCTCCACCGCCGTCACCGCCGGTATCGGCATTGTCATTGTTGTTATCTTCCTGCACCTCGGCAGCAGTCACGGTAATAAGGTGGTCCTCGACTTCGCCATCGGTTGCCGTGCCACCTGGCGTGCTACAAACCGTCGCATCACTACAGACCCTTACGCGTCCATAGTAAGTACCCGCCGCCGCTGCGGATGGAATAGCCACCGTTACCTCGTTGATGCCCTGAATCACGGCCATATCGGTTGCGACCTGCTCGCCTGCATCGTCCTCAAAATCCCCATCCTGGTTAAGATCCAGCCAGGCATTCAAAACGGGGTTGCTGGAACCGTTTGTGGTCACGGTAAATTCAAGCGTCAGGGTAGTCCCGGCCTGCACCGTCACTGCCGTGGCCAATGCGTCTTCATCATCCGTTTCGGCATTGTCATCGCCATCAGCGTCGGCCGTTGGTTGGCCATCGTCTTCGCTATCTCTCAGAGTACCGAGTTGTACACCTGCGTTTACGTGACGTGGGCCACCACTCGCGATTGTGGTGCCATAGCTGTCGGGTGCGTCACCATAGTCATAGGCGATCTCGCTGGCTTCGTACGAACCTATATCGCAGTCGGCCTCGCCATCATCATCACCATCGATAGGTCTCTGTACAAGACGCTGATCCGGGAACGGAATAGGTGAGCCACACTCAACCCGGTTGGCTGCATCTATTGCCACGCTGCCGATTCCGAGTGCATGGGTCTGACTCGAGCCATCGTTTTGCGCCAGCTCGCCCAGCTTCAGATTCGCAAAAGCGGTAATACCGTTTTCTCCTTCCCCCACGAGAAACATCGAGCTGCTGTTGTTGCCGCAACTATCGTCAGTCGCCATGTTTGCTACGCCAAAAGCGGGGATAGGCGCGCCGTCTGCCAGAAAGCTACAAAGATTAAATTCAGTGCTTTCCTGCGCAAGAATGCTATTGATGATTTGAATATTGGTAGGCAAGTCGGCCTCTGCACGAACGACCAGCGCACCGGCACCCGCACCGCCAAGGTTATTAACGAAGCTGCTGTGCAAGATATTTATAGTGTCTGGCTCATCCCCGGAGCCATTATTGGCATGGAAAATACCGCCACCCAATTTTACGGTGTTGTCACTTTCCAGGAAGTTGCCTGAGATGGTGCTATTCACCAGTTCCAGGGATGCATTGCTTAGCCAGAGTCCACCACCATGCACACCCAATGTGCCTCCTCTTACGGCACTGTTATTGGCAATGGTCGTTCTTCTGATTACGGCGTCACCACGGGCAATCCAAACACCACCGGCCTGGTTGATGGAGCGATTACCGGCGATGGTACTCTGCTCCATCGTCACGTCGGCATCCAAGGCCAATAGGCCCCCGGCCGCAAGTTCGTTGTCAAAGGTTGAGGTGTTGTTCTCAATCCGCGATCTCGTAATTTCTATTTCCCCAAGTTGAAGCCAGATGCCGCCTGCACCGACTGGGCTTTGGTTATTGGTGACTTGGCTATTCTCCAGATGTAGAACGCTGCCAAATCCCCTTATACCCGAGCCGTCGGGATGATTGGCCACCTGGCTGTCACTTAACTGTAGAAAAGAGAATTCAAGAAGAATGCCTGTCACTAGCCCTGAAGAACCTTCTGAGACAATGTTATTCCCAATGAACGAACGCAATATTTCGGTTTCCGGATCGATCACATCTCTAAGCAATAGAGCAGCAGCATCTTCAATCACATCAGGAGATTGAAAACTATTATTCTCGATGCGGCTGTCCGTCATGATGAAACCCGCACCGTCTATAAAGACCACAGGAAGTCCGCTACTCGGATTTCCAGTAACAAGCACATCTTCAAGAATGACTTTGCTTTCACTCACAATAGCGCCATCGGACGCGCCAGAGAGCGTCAGCCCCGTGAGCAGGAATGATTCATCAGTATCAATGACATCAAAAATTTCATGTGCTCTGTCAGCACCAACATCACCAGCACGTATGCGCAATTCATCAGAGCCGGGGCCTTCAATCAGAATACTGCCTCGGGCCAAATTAACATCTATGCCGGTACCGGACTCGCCATCATCTTCCAACGTAATGGTTTTCAATGAGCCGTCAAAAAGGCTCTCCTGGAAATTGATTGTGAAATCTATTTCCGGATTCATTTCACTAACAGGGGTACAACCCAGGTCCCCGGACCCGGATTGAGCTTCAGCGATCGCCGCCCTTAAGGTACAACCCGGCCCATCATCCGCAAGCGTATCCACCGTAATAATCGCGGCTTCTGAGACCGCGACGCAGGTAAAAAGCAAAACAAACACCAGTTTGTTGACCCAACGCACCCCTCTTGTCTCCATGGCTTTCTCCCTATTTGTAGTCATTTAACTTTAGTGAGATCGGGAACCAGGCGGTATCGCAAGAAATGGGGATGCCCATCTACTTCGACTTTGCCTAATGTGAATTAGTGACCGCAACGAGAATCAGCTAGTATGAAACTCACGGCCGAACTGGCGCGCTGGGTGGAACATCCCATGCCGGAGAAAACAACAAACGAGCACAAGGTTTTCGTGCTGGAGGACGACGCCCGTATCCGGGCACGCTTCTGCAAGCTGGTGAATGAGTCCGGGCGCTTTGCCATTTGCGGGGCTGCCGGGTCCCTGTCGGATGCAAAGGGACAGCTGGAGCAGGCCAGGGAAGCAGAAATCCTTCTGGTGGACCTGCGCCTGCCGGACGGCAATGGCACGAGCCTGATTGCCGAGGCATCCACCTGGTCGCCGCGTCCGTTCATTGCCGTGATCAGTTCGTTGGGCGATGAACGCAGCGTTGTGACGGCCATGGAGGCCGGTGCAGACGGTTACCTGCTCAAGGATCTTAGGCCGCAGGAGCTGGTGCCCAATCTGGAAGCCCTCATGCGGGGCGAGTCTCCGATAAGCCCGGCGATCGCGCGCTACCTGCTGAAACGCTTCAGGACGGAGGTGGTCGAAGCAGAGCCGGATGTGCCCAGATTATCTGGCCGGGAAGCAGAAATTCTTCAACTGGTGGCCCGAGGGTACTCGCACGGGGATATTGCCTCGGCTCTGGAGATATCTCAGAACACGGTGATTACCCATATCAGGCATATCTACGACAAGCTCGATGTGCATTCACGTTCCGAGGCGGTATACGAAGCAGCCAATCTGGGACTTTTGAAGGTTGGAGATTAATGGGCAAGCCTTTTGTCCAGTTCAACCAGAATGACCGTCTGAGTTGGGAATCCCCACTCGATTTCCTGGTCGATTTATTTCGCTGGTTGATGATTCTGGGCGTGACCCTTGTGATCCTGGCCCTGTTGCTGCGTACGCTCAGCGAACGACCTGGCCATGAGGCGCTTGAGCTTTCCAAAGGTTGGGTTATTGCGTCAGAGGCTGCACAACCGCCACCAACCGACATGCAAGGCTGGCAGCCTGTTTCCTTGCCGGATGACTGGCAGCAGAAGGAACGCAAGGAACTTGAACATGCCTGGTACCGATTCGTACTGATTATTCCGAATATGGATAAACAACTCTGGGCGGTTTACCTGCCCAGCCTCACCATGAATGCCGAGTTGTATATCAATGGCGAGCTGGCAGGTTCGGGCGGGACTTTCGGGCATCGCACTACCCGGAACTGGAACCGGCCGCTTTATTTCAATTTACCCAACAGTCTCATCCATGAAGGCCAGAATGAATTCATGGTTCGCCTGGCCAGCCAACCGCCGGGCACCGGGCTGATCGCACCGGTTTATGTGGGGCCAGATAAGTCCCTCAGACCCTTTTACCAGTCTCTGTACACACTAAAGATCACGGTTCCCATTGTGACCAGTATCGCTGCCGGCCTGCTCGCGATCGCCACCTTGCTTATTTACATCAGCCAGCCCGTGGAACCGGTTTACCGCTGGTATGGGCTCGGAACCCTTATCTGGTCGGTGCACAACCTGTATCTGTTTGTTGCCAACCCGCCGGTGCCTGCTGTTGCATGGGACCTGTTCTGGCATGTCAGCCTGGGCTGGTTCATTGTGATGATCCCGCCGTATGTGCATGGGTTGCTGGGTTATGAGCGCTCTAAACTGGAACGCGGGCTCTTCACTTATGCATTGATTGGCACGCTCATCCTCTGCGGCTTAGCAGCCTACGATCACGGCCTGATGCACTTCGTGGGCATACGCATCTGGACGGTTAGCTGGCTGGCGATTGGGCTGTACCCCACCTTCATGATGATTCATGCGGTTTGGCGCAGTCGGGATGTCGAGGTCCAATGGCTGCTGACCGCCGCGTTACTTATTTTCGTGTTGGGCATACATGACTGCCTGGTGAGCAATGGCCTGCTATCCCGTGTGGATGGCAAGCTGATGCAATACAGCATCCCGGTCGTGATTGCGGTATTCGGCTGGTTGCTGCTTTCGCGTTTTGTACGCTCGCTCAAGGAAGCCGAGACACTTAATCGCGAACTCAATCAACGGGTGAAGGAGCGCACTGCCGAGCTGGAGAAAAGTTTTACCCGGATGGGAAAACTGGAACGCGAACGTGCCATCCAGGAAGAGCGCGAGCGCATTCTGCGTGACATGCACGATGGTGTGGGTGGCAACCTCGTTGCAGCAGTGGCCATGGCCGAAAGTGATAGCGTGGCATCGACAGACTTGGCGGAGTCGTTGCGTGGCACTCTGGACGAATTGCGCCTGACCATAGATTCACTGGAGCTGGAGCAGGGCGACCTGAGTTCGGCGATGGGCACGCTTCGAGCCAGGCTGCAGCCGGCCTTCATGGGCGAGGGGCCCAGTCTGAACTGGTCTATGGATGCATTGCCCGAAACCCCCGAACTGACCCCGACCGCACTCACTCATATCGTGCGTATAGTCCGTGAAGCCGTGAGTAATGCCTTGCGGCACTCGCAGGCGGAAGATATCTGGGTGCGCATACGCCCGGAAAGCAGCGGGAACGGGCGCGGCAGGGTGCGTATTGAAGTCGAGGACAATGGCTGCGGTATTCAGTCAAAAGAGACCACGGGACATGGGCTTTCCAATATGCGCTACCGCGCCGAGCAACTCGCCGCCAGTCTGGAGATATTGTCCTCTGCAACAGGAACCCGAATTGTCCTGCTGATCAGGAACTGAAGATCAGCCCCTGATCATATCCACCGCCTTCTCGGCGATCATGATAGCCGGTGCATTGGTGTTGCCGCCCACCAGGGTCGGCATGATGGAGGCATCCACTACGCGCAGGCCTTCGATGCCATGCACCTTGAGCTGCGGGTCGACTACCGCCAGATCGTCACGGCCCATCTTGCAGGTGCCCACCGGATGGTACTGTGTGTCGGCACGGTTGCGGATGTCGGCATCCCAGGCGGCATCGTCGTTGGGGTCGAAGTCGTAGAGCATCTTGCCGCGATCGGCGCCGAGTTGCGGTGACTCCAGAATCTGGCGTTGTTTCTTGGCCCCCAGGCGGAAGATGCGCATGTCCTCGTCATCTTCCAGAAAACGTGGATTGATCAACGGGTCAGCCATCGGGTCGGTGCTGGCCAGCGTCACTTCGCCACGGCTGTTGGGCCGCAGCAGGGTCATGTGGCAGCTGAAACCGTGACCCAGATGCATCTTGCGGCCATGGTCATCGACCAGCGCACGCACGAACACCAGTTCCAGATCAGGAATGGGCGCATCCGGTGAACTCTTGAAGAAGGCGCCGGCCTCGGCATACGGCGTGGTGATCAGGCCGCTGCGTCTGGAGCGCCATTCGAATATCGCCTTGGTAAAGCGCGGGATAAACGGCAGGGATACACCAAAGGTATCGGTGGCCGAGGACGTCCGGTAGCTGTGCACCAGATCGATGTGATCCTGCAGGTTCTTGCCGACGCCGGGCAGTTCATGCACTACGTCAATTCCCAGCGATTGCAGATACGCACCGGGGCCGATGCCCGACAGCATCAGCAGCTGCGGTGAGTTGAAGGCGCCGCCACTGAGGATGACTTCCCTGCCGGCTTTCACGGATTTGCTTGCACCGCCCTGACGGTACTGAATACCGACGGCGCGTTTGCCCTCGAACAGGACTTTCTCGGCATGTGCGTCGGTAATCACGTCCAGATTGGGACGCTCGAGATTCGGCGTCAGATAGGCCTTGGCGGTACTGCAACGTTCACCGTTGATGTGCGTCACCTGGAATTCAAAGCTGCCTTCCTGCTCGGCGCCGTTGTAGTCGGCGTTATGCGGGATGCCGTTCGCCACACAGGCGTCGATAAATGGCTGGTTCAGGGCGCCGGGCGAGCGCAGGTTCATGACATTCAGCGGGCCGCCCTGGCCGTGATATTCGTTGCGGATGTTCTCGTTGTTCTCGGACTTGATGAAATAAGGCAGAACGTCCCTGAAGCTCCAGCCTTCGTTGCCCAGTTCGGCCCAGTGGTCATAGTCCCGGTGGTGACCGCGCACATAAAGCATGGCGTTGATGGAACTGGAACCACCCAGCACCTTGCCGCGCGGCTGATAACCGCGGCGGCCATTCAGGCCAGGCTGGGGGACGGTCTCAAAGCCCCAGTTGATAGCGCCCTTGCGCGGCATGATGGTGACCACGCCCGCCGGCGCGTGGATGCGTACGCTTTTGTCCTTACCGCCTGCTTCCAGCAGACAGACCTTGATATTCGGGTCTTCACTGAGCCGGGCAGCCAGTACACAGCCGGCGGAACCCGCCCCTACAATAATGTAGTCATACATATTCAGATCCTGGTCCTTTTAACAGCCTGGGTGTTTGTTTTCTCACTCCAGGCAGAAAGATAACGCAAAGACATGGGCAGGAAAGCCCCTGTCGCGCCAAGTCAAAAAATTGTCATCTGGCGGCAATTTTTCCGTTCGCCGCCTGCAGATAATGCCTCCTCGCATTTTGACGGAGGAGCACGTCATGACTTTTCACAAGTCTGTTTATTCATTCATGGCCGGTCTGCTGGTGATATTTGCCGCGGCCCCGGTCATGGCCAAGGTCTCGCCCGAAGAGGCGGCCAAGCTTGGCATCGAAGGCACCGAACTGACACCGGTCGGCGCCGTTCGTGCGGGCAATGAAGGGGGCACGGTACCGGAGTGGACACCCTATACGCCTTATCCTGAAATCAAGGAAGATCCCGAGTGGCCCAAGGACCGCTACCCGGATGAGAAGCCGCTCTACACCATCACCAAGGCCAACATGGCGGAATATGCCGACCTGTTGTCCGAGGGTCACAAGCAGATGCTGCAGCGGTACGACAGCTACAAGATGAATGTGTACCCTTCGCATCGTGACGCCGCCTGGCCGGATGCGGTCTACAAATCCACCATAGAAAACGCCACCCGTACCGAACTGGAAGGCGGCGACCCGGACAAGATCCGCAACGCGACCCAGGGTTTCCCGTTCCCGATTCCGACCAGCGGCGCGCACCCCTGGTGGAACCACCGCCTGAAATGGCGCGGCAACAACGTGGTGCGCTATAACAACCAGGCCATTGTGCAGCAGAGCGGCGACTACCAGATCACCAAGCTGATCGAGGAAGTGAAGTTCAAGTACGCCAATCTCGAAGAGCCGGGCAGCATGAACACGGGCGACGATATCTTCCTGTGGTACCTGTCGGAAACCATTGCGCCACCACGTAATGCCGGTCAGCTGCTGCTGGCCTGGGAACACGCCGACTACCGTGATGCCTGGCTGTACAACCCCGGTCTGCGCCGCATTCGCCGCGCACCTTCGGTGGCCTACGACAACCCCTATGAGGGTACCGATGGTCAGCAGTTCTACGACCAGGTGGATATGATCAACGGCAAGCTGGACCGCTTCACCTGGAAGCTGATCGGCCGCAAGGAAATGATCATTCCGAACAATTCCGCGCGCATCAACAGCCCGGACGTGAAGTACGCCGACATTCTGCACAGGGGCCATATCAACCAGGACCTGGCGCGCTACGAAGTGCACCGCGTGTGGGTGGTGGAAGCCAACAACAAACCGGATGTGCGTCATACCTTCAAGAAGAAAGTGATCTACTTCGACGAAGACACCTGGACTGCGACGATGCTGGACAACTACGACCATCGTGACCAGTACTACAAGTTCCAGGAAGGTCACCTCGGTTGTTCGGTGAACGTGCGCGCCTGCGCCACCATTCCCGAAATCATCTACGACCTGCAGACCGGCATCTACTTCGCCACGGCCATGATCAATGAGGACAAGCCGTACGACTTCACGCCGGAATACGAAGAAAAACAATTCCAGGCACAGCAGGTGAAAAAGCGGACTACGCGTTAATCAGCTAAAGGCGGGTGCGGCGAAGATCGCACCCGCCTTCATTCTGTCGGGGGAGATAGACATGTCGCGTTTCATTGAATTCGCAGCTTGCGTAAAGTGTCGGGCGCTGTTGGCGTTGCTGACAGCCCTGTGTTCGGTTCCCGCCACGGCGGTGACCTTTGACTGGGATATCGGCGAGGGTGTCAGCGGTGTGCTCAATACCGGTATCACGCTGGGTGGCGCCTGGCGTATGGAAGAGCAGGCCGATCATCTGATCGGCAAGGCCAATCTCGATCCGAATGTCTGTCCGGTGAAAATCTGCCAGGGCATCTATCAGGGTGATGTGGAGCCCAACCAGGCGCGTATCAATGCGCCCGGCGCTTTCTCCAATAACGGGGACGACGGCAACCTGAACTACGACAAGCACGACATGGTGCAGGGTGTGACCAAGATCATCAGCGACCTGACCCTGGACTACGACGGCCGTTACGGCTTCTTCGGCCGGGCCTATGCGTTCTACGATTTCGTCAACGCCGATTTCGAGGAATACCATCCGAACCGCATCATTGACGGTACGCCCGCCACCGGCCCTTCCATCCTGGAAAGCGCCGGACGCGATGCGATCACCGAGGTGCTGGGTGTGCCCATTACCCTGCCGACCACGCCGCTCGGGCCCGGCACTTTGGGCGTGCCCACTTACGGCCCCGGTCAGGTAGTGCGCAATGACCGCGAAGGCGGTGAACTGCGTGACCAGATCGGCGCCGACGCCAAGATCATGGACGCCTATGTCTACGGCTATTTTCCGGTCTATGGTGACCGCGAGTTGCAGCTGAAGGTGGGCCGGCAGTCGGTCAACTGGGGCGAAAGTGTGACCCTGGCGGTGAACTCCCTGAACCAGATCAATCCGCCCAACCTGAATCATCTGTTCCGCACCGGTCTGGATCTGGTGGAAATCTTCGAGCCGGTGGGTCTGGTGTTTGGCACCGTGGGCATTACCGAGAACACTTCACTGGAAGCCTTCTATCAATATGAATGGCAGCCGATTGAAATCTTTGGCCCCGGCAGCTTCCTGTCCTTTATCGATGTCGGCACCAACAATGTGGTCGACCGCATCAACATCAGTTTCGGTTCGGCGGCCGAGTCCTTCTCGGACGACGCCTTCCCGCAGGACAATGTGCTGACGGCCATTACCAACACCACTTTGAACGTCGGGCGTTTGCGGGACAACGAGCCCGAGGACGGCGGTCAGTATGGTGCGGCTGTGCGCTATTACGCCGAGTGGCTCAACAACGGTACCGAGCTGGGCTTCTACTACATGAACTATCACAGCCGGCTGCCCTATGTGAGCTTCTATGCCACCGATGCCAGTTGCGCCAAGCGCGAAGGCAATGATCTGGGTATCGATGCCTTCGATACCTCGAGCTATCTGCTGGCCTGTCCCGATCTACCCCTGGCTCATCATGTAACAGGCGATCCCGGCGCAGCGACCTCGGACACCCTGTTGCTCAGTTCGGCAAGAGTGCAGCTGGAATATCCGGAGGACATCGAACTCTACGGCATCAGCTTCAACACCAGCTTCGGCGAACTGGCCCTGCAGGGTGAGGTGGCCTACCGTCCCGATCTGCCGATCCAGGTGGACGCCGAGGATCTGGCCTTTGCCGCGTTCCAGCCCACGCTGACCCGCTGCAGTCCCGGCAGCAGTGCAGCGGTGCCTTGTATCGGTACGCCTACCAGTGGACCCAACACTTTCTCGATCGCAGCGCCGGTCGGTGGCGACCTGCCGGGTGCGGCGCGCGCCTATCCCAGTTACGTGCTGCCGTACCGCGGCCAGCGTAACGAGGAACTGGCCGCCAACAGCTATATCCGTGGCTGGGAAACCTTCGAGTCCTACCAGTTCAATCTGGGCGGCACCTATGTGTTCGTGCCCAACTTCCTGGACATGAGCCAGTTCCTGTTCCTGTTTGAGATCGGCGCACAGTACGTGCCCGATCTGCCCGGCCCCTGCGAGCTCCCGCTGGAGGCGCCGGGCACCTTTACCCATGCCAGTGCCGGTGCCGACGGCACGGGTACTGCGCAGGGCGGTGGCCGCGTGTGCCATCCACAGGGTTCGGATGTACGCAGCAACCCGGACGGCTCGGATGGCCTGCGTTTCAATCCTACCCAGCAGGCGGAAGGCTTCCCGGATGATTTTTCCTGGGGCTACCGCCTGATCATGATCCCGCGCTGGGACAGCATCCTGCCGGGCATCAGTATCGAGCCGCTGATCATCTTCGGTGATGATGTGAAGGGCACTTCACCCGGCCCCGGTGAATCCTTCCTGGAAGGCCGCCAGTCCCTCCTCACCGACATCGCCATCCGTTATCAGGCGAACTGGCAGTTCCACGTCGGCTACAACTGGTTCCGTGGCGCCGAGCCCTATAACCAGATCAGCGACCGCGACCACGCCTTCGCCTACGTCCGTTATTCCTTCTGAGGTGTTCCCATGAACAGTACGACCCACTGGACCCCCGTTACCGGCCTTCTGCAGTGGGAGGCCACGCAACCCGATGCCATTTACATGACCCAGCCGGTCAACGGCGAGGTCATTGAATACAGCTGGGCGCAAACCGCTGACCAGGTGCGCCGCATGGCGGGTTATCTGCAGTCGCTGGATTTGCCTGCGGGCAGCCGCATTGCCTTGCTGTCGCGTAATTGCGCGCACTACATCATGGCCGACCTGGCCATCTGGATGGCGGGGCATGTGAGCGTGCCGGTCTATCCATCACTCAATTCAGAAACCCTGAGCTTCATTCTTGAACACAGCGAAACAAGGTTGTTGTTCCTGGGCCCGCTGGATGACTGGAGCAGCATGCAGCCCGGCGTACCTTCCGGCATGTCTGCCGTGTTGTTGCCCGGTGCGCCATCTCAGGGACTGCCGGATTTCAGCCAGGAATGGGACAGCGTGATTGCCAGTGCGGAGCCGATGGCGGAACCGGTACAGCGTCATCCGGAGGAAGTGGCGCGGCTGGTCTACACCTCGGGCAGCACCGGTGTGCCCAAGGGCGTGATGGTGCCCTTCCGCGCCATTGCCGCGGGCGCCACGCTGCTGGGCAATGCCAAGGACATGACGACCGTGGACCGCATGATTTCCTATCTGCCCCTGGCCCATGTTTTCGAAGCTGCCGTAGTGGAGGCCTCCTCGCTACGCTACGGTTTCCAGGTCTTCTTCAGTGAAGGCCTGGCGTCTTTTGCCGATGACCTCAGGCGCGCGCGGCCCACGGTATTTCATTCCGTGCCGCGCCTGTGGGTGAAATTCCAGCAGGCCGTACAGGCCAAGCTGCCACAGGAAAAACTCGATGCCTTGCTGGCCGATGAAGCCACCGCCGGGCCGACCCGTCAGCAGGTGCTGACCCAGCTGGGCCTGCAGGATACGCAGGTCGCGGTGACAGGCTCCGCGCCTCTGGCGCCCAGCGTGCAGCAGTGGTATCGCGACCTGGGTCTGGAGTTGCTGGAAGGTTATGCCATGTCCGAGGACTTCGCCTATTCGCATCTGTCGCTGCCGGGTCGCTCGAAGGTGGGTTATGTCGGTCATGCGGCGCCGGGTGTGGAGCGGCGCATCGCCGAGAACGGTGAAGTACAGATCAAGAGCCCTGGCGGCATGCTCGGCTACTACAAGTCGCCGGACAAGACTGAAGAGGCCTACACCGGGGATGGCTGGTTCCGCACCGGTGATCTGGGTGAAGTGGATGAAGACGGGCGGTTGCGTATCACCGGCCGGCTCAAGGAGCTGTTCAAGACCGCCAAGGGTAAGTACGTGGCGCCGGTGCCGATCGAGTGCAAGCTCGGTCATCCGCAGGTGGAAGTGGTCTGCGTGAGCGGCGCCAACCATACACAGCCCTATGTACTGATGATGCCCAGCCCGGCGGCGGCCGATGCACTGTCCTCGGAAGAAGGGCGCGCCGCCCTGGCAGCAGCCATCGAGTCGCAGCTGGAAAGCGTCAATGCCACGCTGGATCCGCATGAGCATCTGGCTTTTGCGGTGATGGTGCGTGATGCCTGGACGATTGAGAACGGCATGTTGACGCCCACCATGAAGATCAAGCGCAATGTCATCGAGGACCGCTATGCCGCCAACGTGGATGACTGGTATGCCGCCGGTCAGCGCGTGATCTGGGAGTAGGGGCCAGTTGGCCGGAGACCATCATGAAAGACAGCACTGACAAGATAGCCGCCCGCAGTACCGAAGTGATGCTCGGCCCCAATCCCATTGTCGGGATGCGGGCGCGTGATGTGGCGCGTGAAGGGCTCAAGGCGCTGGGGCTGGCGGCGCGCCAGCCACGCCTCACGGCCCGTAACGCCCGCGAACTGGCGGGTGAACTCGTGAAGGTCGTGCAGGGCGAGTCCGATCTGACCCCGGATGTCCGCGACCGCCGTTTCGCCGATGAGTCCTGGCAATCGAATCGCGCCTACCGCACCTGGCTGCAGTCATGGCTGGCCTGGCGCGCCATGACCCACCATTGGGTGGATGCGCAGGACGATCTCAGCAAATACGGCCGTCTGCGGCTGGATTTTCTGGTTGACCTGCTCAACGATGCCATCGCGCCTTCCAATTTCCCCTGGCAACCGGCCGCGCTGAAGAAATTCCGTGAAACCGGCGGCGAAAGCGCCCGCGAGGGACTGAAGAACTTCCTGCACGACCTGCGCAAGAACCGGGGCCTGCCGAGTCAGGTCGACGGCCGCAAGTTCAAGGTGGGTGAAAACCTCGCCACTACCGAGGGCGCGGTGGTGGCGCGTACCGAGGTGATGGAGCTGATTCAGTATCAGCCACAGACCGAGAAGGTCTACGCCCGACCGCTGCTGATTGTGCCGCCGCAGATCAACAAGTATTACGTGTTTGATCTGTCGCCCGAAAAGAGCCTGGTCAAGGGGCTGGTGGAGGCCGGTTATCAGGTCTTTGTCGTGAGCTGGCGCAACCCCGGCCGCGGCCATGCGGACTGGGGGCTGGCTGAATACGCCGCCGCAATCGAGTCGGCGGTATCCGTGACCTGCAACATCACGCACCAGACGCGGGTGAACATGCTCGGCGCCTGTGCCGGCGGTATTACCCTGGCGGCCTTCGTGGCTGCACGCCGGGCGGTGGGCGACGAACGCATCAACTCCATGACCCTGCTGGTCAATGTGCTGGATACCGGCGCCCTTGGAGATACGGCGCTGGGGCTGTTTGCCGGCCCGCGCGCGGTCGAAGCCGCCAAGAAAGTCTCACGGCGCAAGGGCGTGCTGGAGGGCCGGGACATGGCCGCGGCCTTTGCCTGGCTGCGGCCCAATGACCTGATCTGGAATTACTGGGTGAACAATGTGCTGCTCGGCAATGCGCCGCCGGCCTTTGACGTGCTGTACTGGAACTGCGACAACACCCGTTTGCCGGCCCGTCTGCATGAGGAATTCCTGGATATCTACAAGACCAATGCGCTGACCCAACGTGGGCAGCTGCGTCTGCAAGGGGTGCCGGTGGACCTGGCGCAGGTCAACTGCGACAGCTATATCCTTGGTGGCACCACCGATCACATCACACCCTGGCAGGCCTGCTACCGCAGCACCCAGTTGCTGGGCGGCGACACCACCTTCGTGCTGTCCAACAGCGGCCACATCCAGAGCATTCTCAATCCGCCGGGCGGCAAGAAAGCCGAGTTCTGGCATGGTCCGGGGGATCACAAGGACCCGAGCCAGTGGCAGGCGCAGGCCCAGCACCAGGATGGCAGCTGGTGGCCGCACTGGTATGCCTGGCTGGGCAAGCGCTCCGGGCGCAAGCATGCAGCGCCGCTGGAGCTGGGCAATGAGGCCTACCCTATGCTGCTCAAGGCGCCGGGCACCTACGTTTTTGACTAGGGTCTTCAGGCAATCATGAGCATGACAAACGCAGGCGCTGTGCAGCATACGCCGCCGCCATTGGAGGTCGGCCTGCACATCGGGCGTATCACTATTGACGGGCGGGTGTTGCGCTATGCGCACCGCGCCGGCAGGGGTGAGCCGCTGCTGCTCTGCAATGGCATCGGCGCGAATCTGGAACTGGCTCTGCCGTTCATTCGGGAGATCCAGGGCCGGCCGGTGATCATTGTGGATTTGCCGGGCACGGGAGGCTCGCAGTCCGGCTGGTTCTGGCCACAGTTGCCGCGCTATGCCGGCATGCTGATGAAGGTCATGACCCGGCTGGGTATGCAGGGACGTTTTGCCGTCGCCGGTGTGTCCTGGGGCGGTGCCCTGGCCCAGCAAATAGCGCGTGATTATCCGGCGCGTGTTTCGCATCTGGTGCTGATGGCCACCAGCCCCGGCATCTTCATGGTGCCCGGCAAGCCGTCAGCGCTGTTACGTATGCTCACGCCGCAGCGTTATCTCTCGCGGGACTACATGGCCCGTAACGCCGCGACGCTGTATGGCGGTGAAATGCGCAATCACCCGGAACGGGCGCTCTGGCATGCGGAGCGGACCCGTGCGCCCAGTACCCGCGCCTATCTGCAACAGGTGCTAGCCATGTACCAGTTCACGAGCCTGCCGTGGTTGCATCGTATCGACAGTCCGGCCCTGGTGATCAGCGGGGACGATGATCCGTTGGTGCGCCCCATCAATGCCCGTATCCTGGCGGCATTGCTACCCAACGCCCGCCTCGAAATCATCGCTGGCGGCGGGCATCTGTTCATGACCCTGCGGGCTGCGGAAACAGCGGCCCTGATTGATGGGTTTCTGACGGATTAGAATTAACCCTGCGTTCGCCCTGAGCTTGCTGAAGGGTGAATAGAACCATCTACCCTTCGACAAGCTCAGGGTGAACGTAATAAATAAAATCCCTCAGGACGTCACAATTGGCTTGAGTCGTCCGCTTTATCCAGCAGGGTAAAACCTCAGCGGTTTCAGGCAGCGGCCTCTGTTTTTGAATGCAGGCGGCAAAGCGACACAATGCTTTCCACCGCAGACAGGTCCGGCACCTGCAGAAAGTCCGGCGCGGCATAGGCGGGGTCGGGATAGCGGTAATAACCTTCGCCGGTCTGTAATCCCAGTTTGCCTTTGTCGATGAACTGCGTCTTGAAATACTCGGCATTGGCCAGCATCTGTGCATCGTTATTCACCGTGCCCCAGTAATGGCACACGTCGTAGGCAGTCTTCATGCCCACCACATCGATCATGCCCATCGGTCCCAGACCACAGCCGCGGTTGGCGATCATGAAGGTCTTGTCGACGACTTCCGGTGTGGCGATGCCATTGGTGACCAGCGTCTGTGAGGCGTTGAGCAGGGCAACGAACCAGGTGTTCAGCACGTAGCCGTTCTGCTCCTTCTGTACCGGAATGGGCACCATGCCGGTTTCAATGGCGAACTCAGTGACCTGCCTCAGTGTCTCGTCCGAGGTGCCCGAATGGGCCATGATTTCAGCCAGGTTCATCATCCAGATGAGATTGGCGTAGTGCAGGGCGCAGAACTGCTGCGGTCGGCCGGTGGCTGCGGCGAAATCGCGCGCCAGCAGGGTGGAAGAGTTGGTGGCGATCAGCGTGTGCTCGGGCAGCAGCGGCGCCATCTTCTGGTAGACATCCGTCTTGATCTCCGGCACTTCGGGTACGGCCTCAATGACCAGATCGGCTTTGCCGACGGCGTTGGCCAGATCGGTGCTGTAATTGATGCGCGCACGGGTAGCGGCGATATCCGCCTCAGCGGCGCCGACATCCTGCCGATAGATAGCCGCATAGCGATCATGCGCTGACTGACAAACCTGCAGGGCCTCGTCGCTAATGTCGAAGACCACGACGTTTTTACCCTTGAAGGCACTGTGCCAGGCGATCTGCCCGCCAAGCACACCGCCGCCGAGAACGGTGAGATTATTGATTCGCGACATGCCAGTCTCCTGATTGCATTTCTATAGTCTGGTTAGCTACTCAATATATAAGCTCTGTGGCGGCAAAAATTGCCTTCAGACGACAATGATTTATCATGGTGCGACAGGCATGAGGGGGAACATGCATGGCGAGTCTGATTCGAGCTGCATCCCTGGTGGGTTTCAGGGAACAGGTGCAGGAACTGGGCGCAGACCCGGCGGAGCTTATGGGCCGCTGGAATCTGCCGGTGGATCTGGCCGATCGTCCTGACGACTTCTATCCCTATCGCGGTTTTGCACAGATGCTGGATGCCACGGCAACCGAACTGGAATGCCCGGATTTCGGCATGCGCCTGGGCAATAGCCAGAGCCTGAATATCCTGGGCCCGATTGCGGTGATTGCACGTAACTCCGAATCAGTGGTCGGCGCCTTCGAAGCGATCGGCCGTTTTCTGCATGTGCATAGCCCGGCGCTCCACGTCAGCATGGATCAACCCGATGGGTCTGGTTACTACCGCCTCAATTACGAGATTCTGGAAACCGGGCTGCCGCAACGCCAGGTCATGGAATTGAGCATGGGTGTGGGGATGCAGATACTGCGGCTGCTGGCGGGTCAGCAGGCCAGGCCGCTGGGCATGTATTTTCCACATTCGCAGATGGCGCCCGAGGCTTCTTATAAGGAAGTGTATCGCTGCCGTGTCTATTTCGAGCAGGGCTGGTGTGGTTTCCATATTGCTGATGCGGTGGCGCATCAGTCGATAGACAGCGCCGACCCGCAGACCCGGCAACTGGTGACGCAGTTTCTGGAATCAAAGTTCCGTACCACCGAGACCTCCATGGTGTTGCAGGTCAAGGAACTGATCCGGCGTTTGTTGTCGACCGGTCAGTGCAGCATTCAGACGATTGCGGAACAGCTCGCCTTGCATCACCGCACCCTGCAGCGTCGGTTGGTGGAAGAGGGTACGAAGTACGAGGATCTGGTTGATGAGGTACGCCAGGAAATGGCGGCGCACTTCCTGGCAGAGTCCGGTCTTTACCTGAGCCAGATTACCGGCTTGCTCGGCTATTCGGAGCAGAGCACACTCAACCGCGCCTGCCAGCGCTGGTTCGGCATGACGCCAAAGAAGTTCCGGCAGGCGCAACAGGCCGACATGCACTGACAGCCGTCAGGCGGCGTCGCGTACGCCGTCTCCGGAAAGCTTTGGATCAATCAGAATCTTGGCGTGATGCTCGGCGCTGCCAAGGGCATCGAAGGCATTCGCCACTCCGTCCAGGCCGACAGTGCCAGTGATCAGGTGCTCACAGTTGGCCTTGCCGTCGGCTAACAGGTGCAGGGCATCACGGTATTCCAGCGGGGTGTAGCCCATGCAGAAACGCAGGTCGATTTCCTTGTTGATGCCGACCACCGGTTCGATCTTGTCGGCTTCCATGCACACGCCTACCACCATGACGCGTGACATGATCGGCACGCCATCCAGGATGTTCTGGATGACCCCCGGTACGCCGACGCATTCAAAGATGATCGGGCGCTTGGGCCCGAGTCCCAGGTTTTCCGCCATGCGCCATACCTGCCACCAGGGCAGCGGCAACCTGCGCAGCTGTTCGGTGGTGCCCACCGCCAGTTCCAGTGCGCCCGGCAGGGTGCCGAGAAAACCGAACTGCTCCCAGTTTTCGTAGGGGGAATTCTCTGCCGGGTTCACCACGACATCGGCGCCGCAGCCCTCGGCCAGTTGGCGGCGTGTGGCCGAGAAATCGCTGGCAATGACGGTGCGCACGCCGCGCGCCTTGAGCATGGCAATCACGGCCAGGCCCACCGGACCGCAGCCAATGACAATCGCCACTTCACTCTTCTTGATCTCGCTGCGGTTCACCGCATGCAGGGCCACCGCCATCGGTTCGGTCAGCGCGGCATGGTCGGCATCCAGGCCGTTGGGTACGGCCATCATCAGGTCTTCCTGCACCAGCAGCTGTTCGGCATAGGCGCCCGGCGCATGGGCGGAGAGACCGGTCAGGTCGATGTCCTTGCCATTACGCAGCAGGGGCACGGCACAGACCGTCGCACCGGTCTTTACCTTGCGTTTGGTGCCGGGGCCATAGTCCAGCACCGCGCCGCAGAATTCATGGCCGAACACCACCTTGTCACTGGCGCTGGGGAAGCGGGTGAAACCCTGGCGCTGGATCACCTCATTCATGTGATTGCAGTGATGGCGCAGGTGCAGGTCCGAACCGCAGATGCCACAGCGCAGCACTTCCAGCAGCACCTGGCCCTTGCCTGGTTTGAGTTCGGTCCGGTCTTCAACGCGCAGTTCGCTGTTCTGGCAGACGACGGTTTTCATTGGTGGTCTCCTTGCATGTCATTTCGACCGAGTGAGCAAAGCGAGCGAGTGGAGAAATCTCAAAGTTCAGGGTTTCTCCATTCCGGCGATCTTCGCCTCCAGTCGAAATGACGTTTTTACAGGTTGCTTAAATCTTACGCCAGGTATTCAAGCAGCAGCGGATTGACGCGCTCCGGTGCATCCAGCTGCAGCCAGTGGCTGACGCCGTCTACGCGCACGTAGCGGAAAGGCGCATCCACATAGCGTTGCGACATCTTCATCTGCTTCTCCGCCAGATACCAGTCGCGGCTGCTCCAGATACCCAGTACCGGCACCGCGGTCCGCGGGTGATTGCGTGGCAGCACCATGCTGCCCAGATTGGCGCGGTAGAGATTGATGGCGGCGGTCAGACGGCCGGGTCGTGACATCTCGCGCCGCCATTGTCCGAATTCGGCATGATTGCCCGCCAGCAGGCGGAACACGAACCAGTTCCCGGCCTTGAGCAGCCATTCAATCAGGCCGGTCAGCTGCATCAGATAGACGTAATAGCCTTTCAGTTTCTGCGCCAGGCCGCCGCGGGCATAGGCATTCGGGTGACCCACCGACATGGCCACGTAGCGGTCAACCCGCTCCGGATGCAGCATGGCCAGCCACCAGCCGATGATGGCGCCCCAGTCATGTGCCACCACGCGGGCCTTGTTCACGCCCAGCTCGTCCAGCAGGGCAACCAGATCACTCACTACGCTTTCGATCCGGTAGTCGGCAACTGCTCGCGGCATGTCACTGTCTCCGTAGCCACGCAGGTCCGGCGCAATGACGCGGTAACCGGCCTCCACCAGGGCCGGAATCTGGTGACGCCAGACCTGGTGCGAATCCGGGAAGCCGTGGATCAGCAGCACGTCCGGGCCTTCGCCTTCGACCACCACATTCAGCGAGAGTCCGCCCACGTCGATACGTCGGCTGTTAAATGTCGGCAAGGTCTCTGTGTTCATGATCCTGCCCTTGCCGCGCGCAACCAGCCGATGCCCAGAAACAGGATTAACAGAATGCCACCCGCCAGCCAGCGGGGTTCGGGCCACAGGAATTCGACCTCTGCCGGTACCAGGGCGGTATCCATGCTCATGAACTTGTAGGGCGCATAAGGCCGGTACGCCGGGTCGGTCAGCAACTCAAAGAAGGCCCGCCGGCTGGGATAGCGCACCACGATCATGCGCCCCCAGTTGTCATGGCCGGCCGCAGTGGGCAATACGCTTTCACTCTGCACGTTGCCGGCAGCCAGCGGATAGGCGCCGACCTTGAATACCAGCGCCATCACCGATTGCTCATAATGGCGATTCGATGCTTCCGGCGTCATGTTGTTGTCCGGTGCGCCCGGGTAGCGCAGCAAGGCTTCGCGGTAGCGCATCATGTTGACCATGTAGAACGGGCGGCCGTCATCGGTCTCGCCCCAGCGGCGCAGGCGTTGCAGTGCCTCGGCCTTTTCTTGCGGTGGCATGGCCAGTTGCTCAATCACGGCAAGATAGGCGTCCAGTTCCTGCGAACCGATTTTGCCGCCGAGCAGGCTGGGTGATTGCCACAACCAGACGGCGGCGAACAGCAGCAGACAGAGCGCAGCGATGACAGGCTGAGAGGCCGGGAATTTCATCGCACTCAACCGTTAAAGGCTGTCAGGTCCTGCGGCTCAATACCGTTATCTTCGCAGTACTTCAGATAACGCTGCATGCCGGTTTTCCAGTTCTCGATGGCGATGACATTGTTGTTGTCATCCAGGTAAACCAGGTCGCCGACGATCACGTTGAACACCAGCACCTCGCCTTCATTCAGGGCCTGCGGGGTGTGTTCGCTGGCAGCAGTCTCATAGACCACGGTGTTCGGACCAGCCGTCCAGTCATGTTCCTTGTATTTCCATTTGCCGGTCAGGGTGTAGGCAATCACGGTGCCGCTGTGATGGTGCCGTGGCATTTCCATGTCGCCCGGGGCTTTCAGGAACACGATCATCTCGCCGGTGATCGGGTTGAACTTGACGTACTTCAGCAGCACGTCCGGGCTGTAGGGGGTAAAGGGAATCCATGGCAGGGATTCCAGGTCGATGCAGCCGGTGTCGATGTTTTGAAAGTTCATGCGTTGTCTCCTTTTGTGGAGTTGTCATTCTGATTCCTGAGCCCGCGTAGAAACTTGTCATTTTCTGACAATGAGTTGATATTTACGTACCGATAAACAGCGCAAGACGGGAGAGATGCTCAGCAATCAACCACGGATGCCGGCGCGCTATTACGCTCAGCTTTGTCATTCACTGGAGGATGAGGGGCTCGATACCGAGGTGGTGTTCAAGGCCGCCGGCATTAGCGCGGCCCAGCTCTACGCACCCAATGCCATGCTGTCGATGCATCAATTTGAGCAGCTGGTGGCGGCGTTGCTGGCCCATAGCGGCCGCCGGGATCTGGGTTTTGTGCTCGGCAGACAAATCAAGCTCAGCAGCCACGAGATTCTGGGTTATGCCATTCTCACCAGTCCCACGCTGGATTATGCCCTGCAGCTGGCGTCCCGCTATTACCGGCTCATGAACCCGGCTTTCAGCATGCATTACCGGCGTGGGCGGCATACTTCCGAAGTGCAGTTCCGGCCTTTGGTCAGCCTGGATTACCGGGCTTTCCGTTTTCTGCTGGAAACCGTGGTGGTCAGTGCCCATGAACAGATCAAGTCACTTTCATATCCACGCTTTCCGGTTTACGACGTGCATGTTTCATATGAAGCGCCTGCGTATGTGGAGCTTTACCGGCAGTTGCAGCCGGCAGTTTTTCATTTTGAGGCTGAGGGCGCACCGGGTGCACGCATGCTGTTCGAGAATGAAGTGGTGTCCCAGGCTTTACCCATGGCCGACCCCAATGCGCTCAAGATGGCGGAGACCCGTTGTGATCAGCTCATTCAATCGACCACCCGTTCACGCAGGATGACCGAGTGGGTGAGCATGATGCTCAGGGAATCCCGCCACGGTTTTCCCTCGCTGGCCGAGCTTTCGCATCTACTGAACCAGTCGCCGCGTACACTCGACCGGCACCTGAAAAGGGAAGGCAGTCGGTTCCTGGAATTGTCCAAAAGTATTCGTTACGAAAAGGCCAGGGAGTTGCTTGCTTCAGGACAGCTATCCGTGTCCGAAATTGCGTATCAACTGGGCTATAACGAGGTGGCCAGTTTTTCTCGCGCTTTCAAGCGGGAGAGTGGCGAGAGTCCCAGTGATTTTATGCGCCGTGTTGGCAGTTCAGCTGATTAGCGGAATGTTGTATGGCGCCCTGCTCAACAAGGCTCTCGTGGTAATCTGCCGCGATGATTGACGCCGACCATCTGAGCAAGTTCTTTGGTTCGCACAAGGCGGTGGATGAGGTGTCCCTGCATGTGGACAGCGGCCAGATATTCGGTCTGCTGGGGCCGAATGCGGCGGGCAAGACCACCACCATCCGCATGCTATGCGGCATCATTGAATGTGACGAAGGCCAGGTGCGGATCAATGGCAAACCGCTCAACAGGTCGCAGGCGGATTTCGGCTACGTGGCCCAGTATTTCGGCCAATACGAAGAGCTGACCGTGCTGGAAAATCTCGACTTCTATGCCCGCATGTATGGGGTAACAGACAAGGCGCGCCTGACAGATCTGCTGGAGCGCTACGAGCTCATGCCGTACCGGGACCGTTTTGCCGGCAACCTGTCTGGTGGCTACAAACGCAGGCTGGCCCTGGCCTGTGCCCTGGCGCATGATCCGGTAGTGCTGTTTCTGGATGAGCCGACTGCCGGTATTGATCCGGTGACGCGCAAGCTGCTCTGGGATGATTTCTATCGCCTGAGCACTGAAGGCAAGACCCTGTTCGTGACCACGCATTACATGGAAGAGGCGCAGCGCTGCCACCGACTGGCCTTTCTTTCCGCAGGACGCGTTGTAGCCGAGGGCACGCCGGATAGCATCAGGCGGGCCATGGGCGATGCCCGGGTATACGCTGCCGCAGTGGCCTATGAACCGGAACTGCATGAGCGGCTGCTGGCCATGCCGGGGATGATGCTGGTGAACCAGTTCGGCGACGAGCTGCGCATGGTGGTGGAAACATCTGTCAGTCAGCAGGCATTGCAGGATGTGCTGGGTGGGCAGTCCTCGCTGACCGAAGTGGAACCCAATCTGGAAGACGTGTTTATCGCCCTGACCCAGCAGAGGCAGGCGGCATGATCCGGGCCATCTTCCGCAAGGAGCTGCTACAACTGCGGCGTGACCCGCGGCTGATTGTGCTCATCGTGGTGATGCCGCTGGTGCTGTTGCTGCTCTTTGGTGTCGCGCTGAAGCTGGAACCACAGAACGTGAAGATGGCTTACGTCGATGCGGACCAGTCCTTCTTCAGCAATATGATCAAGACCGGCCTGTGGACGGATGGCTATTTCGAACTCTATGAAGTGGACAGCCGCGAGGCCGTGATTGAAGAAATCCGGGCAGGGCGCGCCAAGGCCGGTTTGTACATCGATGCCAGTTTTTCCGCCGAGTTGACCGAGAACCGACAGCCCCATATCCAGCTCTATGTAGACGGCACCATGCCGTCTCTGACCACCGCCATGAAATACCAGTCCGGGGCGGCCACCGACGATGATGTGACGGCCGACATGTATTTCCTCGACGCCGATGCCGACAACGTAGTGATCGCACCCGAGCCCTTCATCATGGATACCGAGATCCTGTTCAATCCGGATGAAAAGGAAACCTGGTTTTTCCTGCCAGGTGTAATCGGCGTGCTGATCATGCAGATATCCCTGATTCTCACCGGCATATCGGTGGTGCGGGAAAGGGAGAAGCGCACGCTAGAGCAGCTGCTGGTGACCCCGGTCAGCAAATCGGCTTTCGTGATAGGCAAGCTGCTGCCCTATGTCATCATCGCCCTGCTGGATTTCTACTTCATCCTGGGCGTCGGCTGGGCGGTGTTTGATATACCGCAGCCATCCTCGCATGCCCTGCTGTTCATGCTGGCGCTGATTTTCGTTGCCGCCATGATCGCCCTCGGGCTGCTGATTTCACTGGTCTCCAGCACTCAGCAGCAGGCCATGTTTCTGGCTATTTTCATCATCGTGCCCTCGATCCTGTTGTCGGGCTTCATTTTTCCCATTGAGGCCATCCCCGGCATGGTGCGCCCCATCAGCTACGCCATTCCCTTCACCTATTTCGTGGAGATCATCCGGGGTCTGCTGGTGAAGAACACGCTGTTCGCCGATCTCCTCGTACCGTTTACGGCCCTGGCGGGCTTTGCCGGGCTGTTTGTGCTGGTTTCCATTCTCAAGTTCAGGCGCACACTCTAGTGTTGCAGTACTGTTTAGAAGCCCAGGTCAGACAGGCCGGGATGATCATCGGGGCGGCGGCCAAGGTCCCAGTGATACTTTCTGTTTGATGCCTTGATCGGCAGGTCGTTGATGCTGGCGATACGGCGCTGCATCAAGCCGGCATCATTGAATTCCCAGTTTTCATTGCCATATGAACGGAACCAGCTGCCCGCATCATCGCACCACTCATAGGCAAACCTCACCGCAATGCGGTTGCCGGCGGTGGCCCACAGTTCCTTGATCAGCCGGTATTCGAGTTCCCTGTCCCATTTTCTCTGCAGGAAAGCGACGATGGCTTCACGCCCGGAAACAAACTCGCTGCGGTTACGCCATTGACTGTCGGTGGTGTAGGCGAGAGAAACCCGTTCCGGGTCCCTGGAGTTCCAGGCGTCTTCAGCAAGGCGAACCTTCTGCATGGCCGATTCCACATCAAAAGGCGGCAAGGGAGGTCTGGCTTCGCTGGTCATGGGTAACCCCAGGTGGAAAATCGATGTATATAAAGACCGGGACGCTGGCTTTTTCTTGCATCCCGACTCCGCCAGCACAGGATTAATCCGTTAGGCTTGAGTGCATGAAGCAACAACAAGAACCTCTGCCGCTGCGGCATCACAGCGAAACCCTGAATGGCATCACCCTGCATTTCGTCAGCCAGGGGCTGGAGAATGACGGGCCGCTGGTGCTGTTCTGTCACGGGTTTCCCGGCCTCTGGTATAGCTGGCGCAAGCAGTTGCCGGTGCTGGCCGAGGCCGGCTATCGCGTGGTGGCGCTGGACATGCGGGGCTATGGGGGCAGCGATCAGCCGAAGCATATTGAAGACTACGACCTCGATCAGGTGCGCGGTGATCTGCTGGCTCTGCTCGATCATCTGGGCGAGGCGCAGGCAGTGTTCGTCGGCCATGACTTTGGCGCCCCGGCCGTGTGGAACGTGGCGCTGGTCGCATCCGAGCGGGTGCAAGGGTTGATCGTGCTCAGCGTGCCCTACGACCATGACTATTACGGCCGCTACGGCGTAGGCCATCGCGGCGAACCGCCACCCGAGAAAAAGCCCAGTGAGGTATTCGCCGAATACGCACAGAACAGCTTCCTGCATGCGCATTACTTCCAGCAGGTCGGCCCGGCAGAAGCCGAGCTGGAGGCGCAGCCGGAGGAGTTCTTCCGGCGCATCTACTGGGCGCTGAGTGGGGAAGGTGATTTGCTGGCGGCTTTTTCACAGGGCAGGCCGGGCATGGGTTATCTCGACGTGCTGCCCGCCGCACCCGAGCTGCCCTGGCCCTGGATGAACAGCGATGACATCGGCTATTACGCCATGCAATATCAGACCAGCGGTTTCTTCGGGCCGCTCAATGCCTACCGCATCGCCGACCGCAACTGGGAACTGAATGCCCGTTACCTGGGCCAGCGGATAGAAACGCCCACATTGTTTATTGCCGGGGAGAAAGACCCGGTCATGATCATGAGTGGTGAGTCGGCCATGGATTTCATGCAATGGGCAGTGCCCGGTCTGCAGCAAAGCCTCATCGTGCCTGATGCGGGGCACTGGGTGCAGATGGAACAGCCCGAGCCGGTGAATCAGGCTATGCTCCGTTTTCTCGGGAACCTGTAGCAGGAGGCGAGACATTGAAACTTGAAGTCATCAGTAAGCAGCCGGAAGAACGGCAGCACGATACGCCCATCCTGTTCGTGCACGGCGCCTGGCATGGCGCCTGGTGCTGGGACGACGGTTTCATGGACTACTTCGCTGAGCGTGGTTGGGAAGTGCACGCCATGAGTCTGCGGGGCCACGGCAACAGCGAGGGTCGCGAGAAACTGCGTTGGCATTCCATGGCGGATTATGCGGCGGATGTCGAACAGGTCGTGAGTGGTTTGCCCCGCGCGCCCATTCTGGTCGGCCACTCCATGGGCGGCGGTGTGGTGCAGAAGTTTCTGGAAACCCATCAAGTGCCCGGCGCGGTGTTGCTGGCCTCCCTGCCGGTATCCGGTACCTGGCGCTTCATCATGAAAATTATCCGCCGTTACCCGATGCGGTTTCTGCGTTTCAATCTGCTAATGAGCGCCTGGCCGATAGTGGAAACCCCGGCGCTCACCCGCGAGTGGTTCTACTCGGAGGATGTGCCCGAGGAAACAATAAAACGCCACTTCGAACGCCTGCAGGACGAAGCCTTTCGCGCCGCGCTGGACATGCTGCTGCTCAACCTGCCCAAACCCACCAGAGTGAAAACACCGGTGCTGGTGCTGGCAGGCGAAAACGACGAAATCTTTTCCGTACCCGAAGAACAGGCCACGGCCAGGGCCTATGGCACTGAAGCGGTGCTGTTTCCCGGCATGGCCCACAACATGATGTCGGAGAAGGGTTGGGAGCAGGTGGCAGGCAGCATAATTGGCTGGCTTGAGAATAGGGATTAAAGAATATTGATTGATCAATAATCAATATATAAATGTAAAATTAAAACTGTTAGTACAGTTAAAAATAGCGAGAATTTCGTGGCTTTAGAATATCTAATTTATAGTGATGAGTCCGATTCAGATGGGGCTCATTATTCAAATTTTTACGGAGGGGCGCTTGTACGTTCATCCCACGTAGAATCAGTCAATGCGGCCATTGCCGGAAAGAAAAAAGAACTTAATCTTCATAATGAAGTTAAATGGCAAAAAATCACGAAAAACTATTTAAATAAATACAAGATTCTCATGGATACTTTTTTCGATTTTGTTGAACAAGACATTATTAAAATACGAATTATGTTTACTCATAATTATTTGCTGGCTAAAAACCTTGAAACCTATCATCATGAGCATAGATATTTCTTGCTTTATTATAAGTTTATTAAACATGCCTTCGGGTTAGCATATTCTGATGATGAGCAAGAAGAAATTCGATTAAGACTTTATCTGGACAGACTTCCGGACACCAGCGAGAAAAGAGAATTATTCAAGGATCATGTTGTCGGTTTAAATCGATATAAACAGTTTAAACAGGCAGGGATTAAAATTGATCGTGACCAAATCGCTGAAGTAGAAAGTCATGAACACGATATTCTTCAATGCTTGGATATTGTGCTTGGTTCAATTAACTTTCGCCTAAATGATAAGCACAAGGTTAAGCCAGAAGGCGCTCATCAAAGAGGGAAAAGAACGATTGCCAAAGAAAAGTTATATAAACATATTAATACCCGCATCAGAGGAATTTATCCAAGTTTTAATATAGGTATTACTACGGGTATTCATGGGGATAAATCGAACCGATGGCACCACCCCTACAGACACTGGCGCTTTGTACCGAACGAGGTGGTTATAAATCCGAAGGCAGGAAAAAGAAATGCCCCGTGATCGCTATGCCGGACGGCGTATCCCAAGTGGAACTTAGGACTTCACGAAAAACAGGGCAAGTAGAATTTTAGCTTGTTGCTAATTTGTTCGCAATAAATTTAAGTAAACGCGAATGAAATACTGAAATAGTGATTATCTGTTTTTAACCTTTATTTTATGGCCGAAATTTCTTGGGTTATTTGGACTTCCCGCCTGTCGCCTTTCGGGTTGAAAGTCATTCTGCTGTGCCGGCATGCCGGCCTGAGCTACAAGGTGCTGCCCGGTGCAGGCAACTTCATTGAAGACTGGCGCTACCATCTGCGCCGCGCCCGGCTGGTGGCGGGCAAGCTGCCGCTGACCGCGCCCAAGATGGAACCCGAGGACGAGTATCCGCTGGTGCCGTTCCTGTTCGGCCCGCAGGGCGAGAATCTCTACGACTCCACGGCGATTGCCGTGTGGCTGGATCAGAAGCTGCCGGCCGGGCAGCGGGTCATTCCCGATGACCCCGCAGCCGCCTTCGTGGTGCGGCTGATCGACGATTACCTGGACGAATTCGGCCTGTACATGGTGCATCACAACCGCTGGAAACTGTCGGCGGCGGACAACACCGCCGGCAAGCTGGTGGCCCACGAATACCGCTCCATCTACGGTCCGCTGGAATTCATCACGGCGAAAGTTTTCAGCAAGCGACAGACACGGCGCATGCCCTACCTGTTCAGCGTGGCGCCCGATTCGCTGCCGGGTTTCCCACCCACGCATGACTTGCTCGAATCCTGCTGGTTCCGCCTGATTGACATTCTGGAAACCCTGCTCACCGAACGACCCTTCGTGCTGGGTGAACGCTTCACCCTGGCTGATGCCGCCATCTACGGCCAGCTGGCCATGAACCTGGAAATCGACCCGACCGCTGAAGCCATGCTCAAGGCGCGCGGTCCGAAACTGCATGCCTGGCTATGGCGCCTGCATCGCGGTGATGTGTCGGCCAGTCAGCCGGGTGCGGACTTGCAGATCAATGCCGCATTGAAACCCTTGCTGGCCGAGATCTGCCGCATCCACGTGCCGCTCATGCAGCAGAACCTGGCCGCCTACGAAGACTGGCGGGCAAAAGGGCAGACCCGTTTCAACGAAGCTGCCTTCGACCGGCGTGAAGCGCTCTACGACGGCGAACTCGACGGCCAACCGTTCCGCCATGTGGCCAAGAGTTTCCAGGCGAAGGTGTGGCGGCAGTCCGTGGCGGCCTGGAATGCGCTCGCTTCGGATGAGCTGCAAGCTCTGTTGCCACCTGGCCATGGTATTGACGTGGAGCGGCACGGGCACATGCAAGCCGGGGGTTGATCAATCCGAGAACTTCTGCATAATGAATGTCAAAATTGACATAATAATGAAGATATGCAGAAGCGAGACAAGCCATTGGTATGGATGCACGGTGAGGTGAAAACACCGCCGTTCTCGTTAGAAGCCCGCCTGGAAGCGGGTTTTCTGCTGCGGCAGTTACAGGCCGGTGAAAACCTGTCCCTGCCGCATTCCAGACCGATGCCGAATATTGGTAGGCGATGTCACGAGCTGCGTATTCAGGATGAAAGTGTTACCTGGCGGATTATTTATCGTACTGATCCTGACGCCATTGTGATACTGGATGTGTTCGATAAGAAAACAAACAAGACACCCAAGTCGGTGATTAGTACCTGCAAGTCAAGACTCAAGAGTTATGACCATGAAGACCGTTAAAAGAAAATCACTGGAAGCCAGGGGCTGGCGCATCGGTAACACCGAGGATTTCCTGGGCCTTAGCAAGGAAGAAAAGACCTTGGTTGAAATGCGGTTGTCCTTGACACGTGCGCTCCGGGAAAAAAGAAAACAGAAGCACCTTACCCAGAAGAAATTCGCCGAACTGATTCACTCCAGTCAGTCACGTGTCGCCAAAATGGAAGCAGGCGATGCCAGTGTTTCTCTGGACATGATGATCAGGTCACTGATTGCCCTGGGCGCGAATCGCAAGGAACTGGGCCAGGCGATCATGTCCGGCAAAAGCGGAGCCTGACTGGTTTACGTATAAAAGCCTGTTGTATCCCGGATTTGAAAACCCGCGTCGCTTGACTTATTCATAACCATTCGGTTATGAATAGTGCATGCCTGTTCCATCCAGCGATTTACAAACCGAAGTTTTTAGCACCCTGGCTGATCCCACGCGACGCGCAATTTTCGAGCGCCTGTGCCGGGACGGGGAATTGACCGTGCGCGTGCTGACGGATTACTCCGGGATCTCGCAGCCCGCCGTTTCCAAACATCTCGGGTTGCTCAAGCAGGCGGGCCTGGTGACTGACCGGCGTGACGGCCGGCAGACGCACTACAGCGCCCGTCCCGAAGGGCTGGCACCGCTATTCGACTGGATCGGTTTTTACGGCGCTTTCTGGCAGGAGCGTTTCGCGCGCCTGGAAGCGCTGCTCAATCGAATGGATCTATAGGGACAATCAACAGACTTGAAAGGAGATAAGTCATGAACATATTCCTGTGGGCGCTTCAGACTCTTCTCGCACTGCACACGGCGGTGGGCGCAGTGTGGAAGTTTTCCAATTCGGCGGAACAGACCATGCCGGCGTTCAAGGTATTGCCGAACAGTGTCTGGTTGTCGATGAGCGTGGTTGAACTGCTTTGCAGCCTGGCCCTGGTACTGCCGCTCTTCTACAAGCCCCTGGCCATGCTGGCGCCCCTGGCAGCCGGCGTCATTGCGGCAGAGATGCTGCTGTTCTGCGGCTTGCTCTTCTATTCCGCGGAGACCAACTACAGTCCCATGATCTACTGGCTGGTGGTGGCCGCCATATGCGCGTTCATTGCCTACGGCCGCCTTGTGCTGAAACCCGTGTAGAGGGCGAGCGGATTATGAGCGACGCTGAAACACGCAGGTTGGTTTTCGAGCAGGAAATGCCGCATCCGCCGGAGAAAGTCTGGCGCGCCCTCACCGAGAGTGCATTGCTGGACGAATGGCTGATGCATAACGACTTCCAGCCCGTGGTGGGTCACCACTTCAACTTCCGCCGCGAGCCAACACCGACCTGGAATGGCGTGGTGGACTGCGAAGTGCTGGAAGTGGAGCATGGCCAGCGGTTGTCCTATCGCTGGGATTCTTCAGGTGAAGAGGCGGGCAATATGCGAACAGTGGTGACCTGGACGCTGACACCGACTGAGAGGGGCACGCTGATCCGTCTGGAACAGGCAGGCTTCCCGCCCGAAGGCGCCGGGGCCTACTACCAGGGCGCGAGCTATGGCTGGCCAAGATTCCTTGGCGCATTGGAGCAAGTGCTGTCGGGGCTTAAGTGACTAAGTGCGTCATGAAAATAACGCCGGGGATACTCTGCTGTAATCGGCAAAGCTGGTGCATAATGCCTGCATCGCGCCGCCGGGCGTTGGATGCGAGCCATGAGCACAAAAACCCGCATTATCGGTTCCTGTCTTTCGCCCTATGTCCGCAAGGTGCTGGTGTGTCTGGGACTCAAAGGCATCGCCTACGATATTGATCCCCTGGTGCCGTTCTTTGGCAATAATCAATTCAGCCGCCTGAGCCCGTTGCGCCGTATTCCTGTTCTCATTGACGGCGAAGTCACACTGTTCGGTCCCAAACCCAAAGCCGGCAAGTTCGGCGTGGAATAAACAGCAGGGCGACTTGCCGCCCGGCTAAAAGTGGAGGTGTGTATGGATCGTAAGTATGTACTGACCGCTTTAGGCTATGGCGTACTTGGTATGGCCCTGGGCGTGTATATGGGTATCAGCCAGAACCACGCCCAGCATGTGACGCATGCGCATATTCTGTTACTGGGCATGGTGGTGTCGTTTATCTACGCCATCATCCACAAGCTGTGGATCACGGATGGCACAACGACGCTCTCACGCGTGCAGTACTACTGCCACCAGGTCGGCATTCTGGTGATGTTCATCGGGCTGTTCTGCTTTTACCAGGGGCTGTTACCGGGTGAGAAGATCGGGCCCGTACTCAGTCTGGCTTCGGTGGTGGTGTTTGCCGGCGTGGTGCTAATGAAGGTGCTGTTTATAAAGTCCACTCGCAAGGCGGGCTGAGGATAGCGGCGCCCGGTGTGTGAGCCGGGCGCTTTTTACCTGCCGGTCTTTTCCCGATGCGGGCAGCCGGGCCAGCAACATGGCCGGCGTTTGCCATCCTTCAGGTCGCCGACGACACGCGCGATCCTCTTGTCTCTCGTTTCCGCCTTTTTCGCGTCTTCCACCCAGCAGATCCATTCATTACGCGCGAGTGGGGTGATGTCTTCCCACCGATCCAGTGCTGCCGCGTCTGCAAGCAATACGCTCCGTAAATCCGTGGGCAGACTGTGTACAACGCCGGTTGAGATTCTCTGGCTGCTCATAACATGGCCGATCTTAATCCGGCTGATTCAGTCCGGTAAACACTGCGGGGAAAAACGGACTCTGCATCTGATTTATCAGGTCCCATATGCACTGGCAGTCACCAGTTTGAGCGCCAGCAGGACAAACACGGTACCGGCAATTCGATTCAGATAAATCTGCGCCCTGGGTGAGCTGTTCAACCAGTCACCCAGCGCGCCGGCCAGGAAGGCGATCGCACAGAAAATCATCAGGGCGACAAGAATGAATATCCCGCCCAGGAGAAATATCTGCACCGCCAGCGAGCCATGTTCCGGTGATGCAAACTGCGGCAGGAAGGCAAGGAAGAAAATCGAGACCTTGGGGTTGGTGATGTTCATGATGATGCCCCGGCGGTACAAGGCGCCGTTCGAACGCACAACCGAACCCGAGGCTTCAAGGCTTTGTGCAGATGCCCGAAACGCCTGCCAGGCCAGGTAAAGCAGGTACATCGCCCCGACCACCTTCAGCACAGTGAATGCAATGACTGAGGTCTGGAAAATCGCCGCCACGCCCACAGCCACCGCCGTCGTGTGCACAACAAGCCCGGTACACAGGCCAAGCGTAACCAGCACGCCCGATTTCTTGCCGTAAAGGGCCGACTGCGTAAGCACGAAAATATTATCCGGCCCAGGTGCGAGACTCAGTAGAACCGAAGCAAGGGTGAATGCCAGTATCGATTCAATGGGCATCATTATTTCTTACCTTCATGCCGGGTGGCGGTTTTTCCGCCAAATACCGTTTGCAAGGTTATTTTTGTGGTCATGGTATCAACCTATTGAATAGGTATAAAAGACCTACGGAGTAGGTTAATTGCTCCATGAAGCCTTTAATTAAACTGCCGTAAAGAGTAAATCGACAGCCGCCATTAGATCATTGCGATACGACAGGAGATTCCCCAAGGGATCTGATAACTCCCTGACCGGAACTGATGCCATTTCTGCAGTGGACAGAAAATAATCCCGGCCTTCAACGGAAACGATTGGATTCAGCCCCTTCATTGGCGGCTCGCCTGATGGCTTGGCAACGACCAACGGTGCCATCACGCGAGTAGCCAGGCCACTCAGCATTTCATGTTGAAGATCCACGACATAAGGGGCCCATGCACGTGTTTCCGGGTTGGGGTTCCGGTAAAGATCAAATTGCGGCACGCTGACGCTCAAAAGCTTCGGTACGCGGACAATGCAGGGCCATGTTCTTCGATACGCCGGTTATACGCCTCGATCGCCCTGCGATTCTCGGCGAGCCACTCTTCCTGTTCCCGGCGGCTGATCTCCCGCTCCAGCGTCGCCTCCAGCGTCTGCGACAAATTGATTCCCAGGCTCTTGGCCTGTTGCTTCAACGAGCTTCGGATTCTCAGGTTGACGGGAGACTTCTCTTCAACAGCTTTTTCTATGTGCATGGGGAACTTCCACTTACAAGATATGCGCTTACTTTATGCGCACAAACAACAAAGCACAAGTTCACGCGCTAGAAGAGGTCACGAGAATCAATCGAGTCTGACCCTGACTTGTCCCAATGTCCGCTGAAGAGATTTGTTGGGCATCATCTCACCCAAAAACGATCTGGTGCCCCTTGTGAGTGTCCATGTACTCACGAACTTGTTTAATTTTTCCATTGTCGAGAACAAAGAAGAAGCAATAGTCGTTTTCGTACACTTTTCCGCTTGGAAGGGTCGCCGACATGTGCTCTTCCACGACAACAGTATTTCCGTCTGCGACTACGCTACGGAATTCGATACGCACATCCCGATACAGTTTGTACATTCCAGAACCGAGAAATTCTGCGATTGCCTCGTTTCCAACCATGTGGTCGGATGCATCTAACGCGACTGCGGTTGCATTGCCTTTCTGCGCAATCCATTCCGCGTCATCGGTGAACAGGTCCGAGATGCGTCGCACATCGCGCGTCTTAAACACCTTCCAGGCTTCAATGACAGCGTTCCGGTTCTGTTCAGAGTTCATCATGACAACTACTCTCCTGCGATTAAGCTCTCATTATTACGGTCATATGCTTCCGGGTCTGGCCATTTTCGGACACCATCACTGATGCCCAACGCTGGAGTTAATAAAAGGGGTCTGGGCTGTACTGACGTTCCCGGACACCGTAATTAAATCATGGTAGTTGCCTGCTCGACCTGCAGGGGAGTTCGATACCCCAAGGTCTGATGCAGTCGCTGCCGATTGTAAAACACCTCGATATA